>JABLTH010147148.1_pt1 | contig 22360 bp, 20 predicted proteins | sample 7875711 | NCBI WGS metagenome assembly JABLTH01 (sample SAMN14941262, study PRJNA633318) | bioreactor metagenome | isolation source: bioreactor | place: China | collected 2019-03-05 | reverse complement strand
CGCCTTCGCCAATGGCTACTTCCTGAGCCGCGACATGACGCGGTGGTTCTGGAATGCCTACACTACCGACGAAGCCGAGCGCAACGAACGCTATGCGTCGCCGCTGCGCGCCTCGCTCGACGAATTGAAGGGCTTGCCGCCCGCGCTCATCCGGACGGCGCAGTTCGACGTGCTGCGCGACGAAGGCGAGGCATATGGGTATCGGCTCGACCAGGCGGGCAACGACGTGACGACGACCCGGTACAAAGGCACGATCCACGACTTCGGCCTGCTCAACGTGCTTGCTGCCGACGCACCGACGCGCGCCGCCGTGCAGCAGATGGCGACTGCGTTGAAGACGCGTCTGCAATGAATCGCATCCTTTCACGCTTTTATCGAGCCGATCGTGAACAACGCCAAACAACTGCTTTTTGCTTACCTCGAATCGATTCGTGACCCACGCGCAGCTGGCGCACTGTTTGCCGACGATGGCGTGCTGGAACTCCCTTATCTGAAGTCGCTTGGCATTGACGGGCGAGCACAGGGGCCAAAAGCGATCGACGGCTTCATTGCCTCGCTGCTCGCGAAAGTGCCGGATTTTGCGTTCCGAAACGTGCGGCTGCTGATCGAAACGCCTGAGCAGGTATTCGCCGAATATGAAGTCGAAGCGCTCGTTCCATCGACGGGGAAAATCTATCGCCAGTTGTACGCAGGGCGGCTGGTGGCACGCGACGGCAAAATCCTGCTGTTGCGCGAAGCACTGGATACGATGGCTGCGGCACACGCATTCTCGACGGCGCAGCCCATTTGAAGAGATGACGATGAAAGGCCGTTTGATCGATCGAAGCGGCCTGCCGATGTTTCATCCCGGCTGGCCGAACGCGGCTGGCGGCCGCTCTACAACGCGCGAGCGGCGCAGTTCGGCCCCGCCCAGCCGTTCGAGGCCTCGGCAACAGGATGCCCGAAGTCAACGCACAACGGCCGACCGTCCCAAGATATAGGGCGCGTCGCGGGATCGCGGAGAGGTTGCGCGATGCCGCTGCGACGTGCTCTTCGCCATGTGGCGCGACGGCGTCCTTTTCCGACTAAAACGCGCCCCTAATGCTGGACGACCACACCCCGCCGCGGCTCACGGATCATCGTGATCTCTTACAGCCTTGGATCATCGGCGAGCGGGTTTTGTCTGCAGGACCGCGAGTCGTTCCTCGTTATCTTTCATTCGAGAATGTAGCTCGGCGGCCTGACTACCGAGCCTCAACCTGAGTTCATCGCGCAGCTTGTCAAACTTGACCCAGTCCTTTTTGCCGTTGACCCACCAGTCGATGATTTTCGCCTCGTCGGTCAGTCCCCAGTCCTTCTTTTCCGCTTGCGGAGCGTTTTTCTTGCGTTCCCGGTATGTCTCAATCCCCTTGACGATCTCAACGGTGGGCACAGAGCGAAACTCCCAACATCTGCCGTCCAACATGGCCACTACTGGATTAACGCCATGCGCGACTTTAAGCCGGCAAAAGATATAGGCGTCGGCCCAAAGGCGCTTTTCGACCACAATGGGTTCGCTTCCCCCATTTCGATCCCAACCTTGGTGCGTTTCAACGCCGAAGCTTGACGACTCGACGATCGTTCCGGAGGAGTCCAGCAGCGCTTCTTGGGACTTCACTTCAAGCCAGTACGTCGTGCGGAGTTCGGCAAAGTTGTCTGGGTCCCAACTGTCATCAGGACACCACTCGAAATCGACGTGATCCATGACTCTGCGTGTCTTGACGTTTTCATCGTCGCGTGCAAACAGTGCCGATTTAACGAGGAATTCAGCGAAGTCGCCTCTTATCGTTGCTGCATGAATATCGGAGTACGCCCATTTCCAGAAGTCCCCGATTGTTAGGTCCCCTGTGCTGGAGGTCGAACCACTAACGCTCGAACTGTTGAGCTGTTCAGCGCCCAAACTAGGATCGCCCGAGCACAAATTGGTGATAGGCGTGGCGATGTCTAACTCGGTAGCGAGGACACCACCGTGAGATCCCTTCTTACGCGTCGCTGGTACATCCTTTGCCTTCGCCGCGGGACCTGATGCATCTGCCGAAAGGGGCCCTGCTTCTGAAAGTTTTGCCATGTTTTGGGAATCTGTCTGTCGTTGCATTGCATTTACCTTCCCGCCTGCGGCTCGGCCTGGTCGAGCAAACTTCCGAACTCGGCAATGCGCATCCCAGTCGCCAGGCCAGCATCGCTTTCGGACCACAATGTCGTCTCGGTAATCCTATTGAACTGCGGTGACATTTCTGCAATGTCGGCTCTGACGCATGAGGAAACCAAGATGCCGTCGCACCGTCCAACCATTACAGCCTTCTGAAAGCGAAGCTGGTGACGCCCGATTCATCGTATCAAGGCCTGACGAAGCCTCGGCTCTTGTGGCTGCGACCGCGTTGACAGACGCATGTCGCTTTTTGGTGATCCGTCGAATCGCTTTTGAGGCCTCGGGGTCGGTGACGGTGGGCAAAACAGCCTGCACAATCCAGGCGGCTTCGTCTGCCTCGATCAATGTGCGAACCGCGTCTTTGTCGGCCTGAGCTATCCACGATCAATTCAGCTTATCCGCCTTGTAGAAGAGTCTCTTGTCCAAAGTACGGCAGTTGCCCCCTCTTTTGCTGTTGCCGAGGATCAGTTCCATCATTTCGGCCGAATTCTGATGCAGAGCACTGACGCTCGGGCTGTCAGAGCAGTGGTTGCACGCGCGTTTGAAGTTCGTCCTGCGGGTACTGATGGCTCCACTTTACGAAATCTGCAACGCCGCCCAAGTCAGGAAACAACACCGAGGGATTCACGCCTGCCTTTGCAAGTTGCACCCGGATCTCACCGAAAGCACTCGCTGGGATCGTGACGTAGTAAAGCCGATTCTTATAGTCACGATTGGTCTCCAATGATACAAACGCAGGCGACTCCCTGTTTCCGCCGTGGTTACGGTGAAGGGTGAACCATCCGTCCTGCGCAGTAATGCGCCGGGTGATGTGTCGCGGGCGAATAACGACGGTACGGTTTATCGCCAGCGGTGGTGAGTTGCGCTCCGCGTCGCGCATCAGATTCTCTGGTTCATAGGTCAGAATCCATACGGCTGCCGCCGTCTGCGTTTTCGCAGGCTGCTTAATGGCGAACCAGAGCGCTATTAGCGCGCTGCCCGACCAGTCGAGCATACGAGTGGGCATGCCATGATGCTGTGCAATCGCCAACCAATCTGCGTCGCCCAGGTCACTGGGCGGCGAATCCAGGTATGGGATCGCCCGGCGTTTGAATTCTTCCAGCATGCTCGTCTCTTCGCGCAGCGAAACGGAACGTCCGAGGCGCGCGATCGCGGGCTTCAGCGGCCAACTGGAATCACTTTGGCCGCGGTAAAGCGTGCAAACTTCGCCGTTGAGCTTGCCATCGATCGCCGCGAGGAACTCGGCGAGGTTACGGGCATCGCCGAGGTGCTTCGCATAGCGCTTCTTGTCCATGTTCTGCACTTTCCATTGAGAATGGTTGCTTGCCTGACTCTAGGCTGGCTGCGGCGCACTGAGGGCGGAATTCATTATCGCGGATTTCATCGATGAGCCCCCTGCGTCCGCCTGGCTAACGCGCCTTGAGCATGGGTACGGGATTACGGAATGGCAGGTTCGTCAGTCCCATATATCCGGCAAACAGCTCAAGAAAGTGGAGAGTACTCTCGAATGCACGTGCGACGAAGCCATGCGCGAGCATGCGATAAGGGAACTCCGGCTGGACAGACATATCCGGCGCAACCAAATCTGCCCTAGAGTGTAATTTTTCGCGGAGGCCAGCCGGCAAACCCGAAATTCATACGCGCCCAGACGCTCGAAGGTCGGTCTTCTGGGAAGCGTTCCGGACGACCGTTCCTGGCCGGAACCCAGCCGGTTGCCGTCCCAACGACCCGCGACGGGCTCAATCCGACCCTGAGCGATCGCTCGCATCGTAGGCTAGGATAACCGCTTCGGTAGTGGAAACAGTTAATCACAGTCGATACCCAAACGAATGCCGTGATGAATCTGCAACCGATTACAACGCACCGCTATTCCGCAAAGTTTCGCCACTGCAAGAAAATGGTGCAGGCCAACGCCACCGCAAGCACTCTGTCCATACGCCATATTATCATCTTCAACTAGGGCGCAGGACTCGATTGCGCGTACAAATCAGCAACCTCAACGGGGGTAGGATGAAGTTGATCAAGTACCGGGTAACGAATTTCCGTTCCGTGAAGGACAGCGGTGATATTGACGCCGGCGATGTTGCCGCGCTGATCGGTGTCAACGAATCAGGAAAAACGAACCTATTGCTTCCGCTCTGGAAGCTCAATCCTGCCCGCGAAGGCGAGATTCAACCAACATCGGACTATCCGAAGACGATGTTCGCAGACGTGCGTTCCAAACCGGGAGACTATCAGTTCATCAGTGCCGACTTTGATGCCAGCTCTCTCAAAGATAAGCTGGTAGCGCTCACGAAACTGGATGCTGAACAACTGAAGGTTGTGCGTATTGGCAGATACTTCGATGGGGAATATACAATCTCGTTTCCGCAATATGTGCCTAAGACAACGGTCGTCACCTCGGAGATCAAAAGCGAGTTGATGGGTTTAGCCACGGCCGTCGAGCGAACAGACCCGCTCAAGAGCGAAGAGCATCTGAAGTCGACGATCGTTGGCGCTGTTCACGCTTTGGGCGAGTCCATCAGTCAAGACTGGACGGCTCACGACCTCGATGCCGCGATCGTATCACTGACGAAGTTGCTACCAGACCAACCAGCCAAGACGTCGACGATCGTTCCTCGCATACAGCAGACGATCGACGTCTTAACCGCATGGTTGTCCCAAATCAGGTCGTCTGCCCCCGAAGACATTGAAGGAGTTTCAGATCTTGTCTTGGCAGCGCTCCCAAAGTTTGTTTACTACTCCAACTATGGGAACCTGGACTCGGAGATTTATCTCCCGCATGTGGTTCAGAATCTCGAGAGAAAGGATCTGGGCGCCAAGGAGGCCGCGAAGGCCCGAACCCTCCGCGTGCTGTTCAGCTTTGTTCGCCTCCAACCCAAGGAGATACTGGAGCTTGGCCGCGACTTCAAAGACCCGAGCAATCAAGGTCGGCAGCCTAGTCAAGACGAGATTGCGGCGATCGCTGAGCGCAAGCGAGAGCGCTCCATCCTGCTACAGTCTGCGGGCACGACATTAACCAAGGAGTTCAAGTCGTGGTGGAAACAGGGCGACTACCGCTTCCGATTCGAAGCGGACGGTGATCACTTCCGCATCTGGGTGTCGGATGACCGGCGCCCAGAAGAAGTCGAGCTTGAGAATCGCAGTACAGGGCTGCAATGGTTCCTGAGCTTCTACCTCGTGTTCTTGGTCGAGAGCCAGGGCGACCACGAAGACGCCATTCTACTGCTTGATGAGCCAGGCCTATCCCTTCATCCCCTCGCCCAGCGTGATCTATCAGCCTTTTTCGATGGATTGACCAAGACCAACCAGATCATCTATACGACGCACTCACCTTTCCTCATCGATCCGGATCGGTTGGATCGAGTGCGGAAGGTCTATATTGCTTCGGACGGCTCGACCGAGTCCTCGCCAAATCTGCGTCAGTCGGGTGCAGACGCGGCACAGGCTGGGGCGGCATATGCCGTGTACTCGGCACTTAATCTGAACGTCGCTGAGAGCCTGTTGCTGGGCTGCCGCCCAATCGTTGTGGAGGGGGCATCCGATCAGCACTATCTGACGATGATCAAGGCGCTCCTTATTGGCGCGGGGAAGATCAAACCTAGCCGCGAGCTAGTTTTCCCGCCCGCAGGTGGGACCAAGACGCTGAGGATCACTGCTGGAATATTGACTGGACGTGACGAGACTCTTCCGGTCGTTCTGTTGGATGGTGATCAGATGGGCACCAGAATGGCGGCAGAGCTGAGGAGCGGCCTCTATAGCGGTGAAGAGAAGAAGGTGCTATTGACTGATGACTTCGCTGGCTTCAAAGGATCGGAGCTAGAGGATTTGATTCCTCAGCAGCGATTCGCGGAAGCCGTGGATCGCGTTTTTCGCAGTTCGGAACAGGCGTTTTCGGAAGTCGCGTCGATGGGCGAGCCCATCGTGCCGCAGGTCGAGGCTTGGGCTACGCGTGAAGGCATCGAACTCTCGCCTGGTTGGAAGGTAGAAGTTGCTAAGCGCGTAAAAACTGTCTTGCTGTCCAAGGGGATCGGTGATATCGAGGGCGATCTGATTGAGCGATGGGTACAACTCTTTGCGGAGTTTGAGCCTTCTGTACTGACCAATTGAGGTTCATTTCGCTTGGTGCCTCTAGGCTGATACTTCAGTCGCACAGGGGCAAGGTTACTCTCCCATCTAGCGCATCCCGTAGTTCCACCGGATAAACTGCCCGCCCATAGCCGGCAGTCGTCCGGTGCATCGACGGGTTGAATCCGCAAGGTGCAACGGCCATTCGCCTAACGCTTCGTCGGTGACGCGTTCTATTTGCTCTCTAACTTCAGTAGGCCTAGCGTCGTTATGTCGAAAAAGGCTTTCAAGGCAGCAGCCAATGCGACATGCTGCTGAAACCATGGAGTCTCTATACCGAACGTCTGCGACGCCAACTGCCGGCCCCGAAGCTCCCCACCGGCACGACTAAGTCCGAAGCTCAGGAACGACTCGAGAAAATCGTTGTCGTTCTCGTCGAGACCGAGCAGGGTCCTGACGTGAGACACGCTCATTCTACTTTCGCTGGGGCGGCTGTCTGCACGATCTTGCCTGATCGACTCGCGTGCAAATGTCTGAAGCTTCTCAGTGAGCGTAGCTCCGCCATCGACGCTTTCTGGATTGCTATGAAAAGTAATATCGGACTGGGTAGTAAAACAATAACTGTGCTTGAGATCCTTGACCTGAATATGAGGCGGGATCGAAAGCAACCCGCTGAAAATTGGTAGCCGGCATCGCTCCTGCCCATTGACGTCCGCCACTCGCACGGAGATCATTGACGACGCAGAATAGTTATCGCACCCCATAAGCGTGCACGCAAGCGCGCAGCATTGACGTCGAGTAAGCGGTTCGTGGAGATCAAGTTCCATTCGAGTATGGAACGTCGGCGCTACGTAAGCAACGGCGCTCGGATTCAGCTTCCACATGTGATGCAGCACGTTGTGTTGCCATGCTTTGGAATTCTTTTTTTCGGTGGAATCAGATGGCACTCTCAAACTGAAGCTGTAAAAAGGCGCCAATGGCCATTTTTTGCCCGCCGCGAAATTCTGTCGCCTTTTATACAGTGGACCTTTGGTCAGAAAATCACTCGTCTTAAACTGGCAATAGAACGGAGTGAGCCCAATAATTTTTGCGTCGTAGCCTTTTAACCTTTCTTCGCTCGGTGAAATTTTGAGCATCCTGTACAAATTCCCAGTCGCATAGGATTCGTGAACGAGGAGGCGTTGCACATACAGTTCAAGTTCGCTTTCGAGAAATTCACTTTTCATGGGTTTTTATTAGTTCAGTCCAGAAGCGCAGACTTTACATCTTACCGGATAGAAAGAAAAGACATTCCTAGATCTGCACCCAGCCTTATTGAACAACAGTTATAAATTTAAAAACCGACATAATCGTGCCGGCACCCAATGTCCGATAAGGCCGATGGATCCGCTATCGGTGTTGGCAGGTCTAGTGACCACTTCCGATGTGCTCCCGACGCTCGAATGTTCAACCGAGTCATCGAGTGACCGTCGCTTTCGGGCCGAACCTAGCCGATTGCCGTCCCAACGACCCGCGATGGGCTCAATCCGACCCATAGGGGTCGTTACGGGTTCCCGGAAGCGGACATCCATCGTGCGAATTCACCGGCCTTGGCTGCGTTTCGCGCGGGGCGGGTTTCCACCTACGGCTGCACTGGCAAGTTGACGCAGCATATGTTCGGTTTCATGCACCATGCGCTCTTGAACGGCGGCTCGATGCCCTGCCGCTGACGGGATGACTCGAATACGGGCGACGGAGAAGCGTCGAGGACGAAGCGTGGGTTTTTCCCCATTAAAAAAGAGCTGCCAGAGCGACTCATAAAACGAGCTAAGGAAAACAAACAACTGCTGAAGCTCGCGAATGTTTGTCTTCGCAAACAACGCGTCAACCTTGGAACGCTCGGCAATCTCCATGTGAGCGAATACTTTATGACGCAAGTCTCGGTAGTTTGAATCGTAAATTTTTCGCCTCTTCTTTACGTGAGCACGAAGCCGGCGGAAATCTTCGGGAGTGGGCTCATAGGCGGCCGCGACATACTCTGCAAGCCATTCCGGAGGATTGAGTGCCGCGCCTTGCTTCCGAGCCGCAAGAGATTGCTTGGAAAACAGCTGTGGATTATTTTCGGCATGCCGTAGCACGCGGTCGATGTTGTGTGGACTATTCTGATCAAATACGCGACCGAGAGCAATAATGGCGGCCGATTGAAGTCCGGCGAGAGTCGTATTCCAGAAAAGCGGCGTGCTATTAAGGGCACAGTAGACCGACGGATCCTCGCTCGCTACAGCGTGCAGTGTTAGATATGCATAGAAAAACTGAGCGCCGGCTTCCGCTTCACGGCGGAAGATTTCCAACTCATGCTCAAATTCGCTTTCTATGCTCATATATAGGTAGCACAACATTCGAGCAGAGACCACGCTTGATGTGATGGCCTCGGCCAGAGGTTCGTCCGTCGATTATCAACGATCTAGGCGATGGCGTCGAACGTCTCAAACTGGCCGAAACCTATCCATCCGGGCTACTCGAAAAACCGCTGGTGCATCTTCGTGAATGCAGCAGGTGTCGGTCGGGTTTGCAACCACTCCAGGACCTGCTGACCACATTCGGCACCGTTCGAAGATGATGTGTCGACAACGTAATCGTAGTCTCGGTTAGCGTGAATCGAGTGAAACTGAGACTCGGCCAGTCCAATCTTGCGATCGCCACGGGCCTGTTCGCGCTCGATTAGAACTTTAAGCGCACAAGAAACGCCAATAATAAGTACCGGTAGCTCGACCAGGTCTTCAAGCATGTAGCGCCACGCATCGGACGAGAGAACATGATCAACGATCACGGCCTGACCGTGTCTGGAAAAAGTGGCGGCCGTGGCATTGATCGCCCGACACAGGGCTGCCACGCGAATCTCTACCAACGGTTTCTCGACGTCCCAATAGTTGGCAGGCTCCATGCTCCGGAATACATCAAGCTCAACGTGCAAAGGATGCTCGTCCAGGTTCTCGCATAGATATCTGGACAATGTGCTTTTGCCCGAGCTGCTCGGACCGTTAAGTACGACGATGCCACCCGGGGGGCGCAGCGTTTCTCTAATTTGCATTTAGGAACCTGTCGACGGCATGCGAACGCAGGAAGCCTGTCAATTGTCGTCCAAGTGACGCACGGTGTCGAACGGCCGCTCCTGGCCGATCCCGCCCCCTGACGAAGCAACAACGAAGCAATCCCAGACCCGACGCCGACTGCCTGACAAATCACATCTCGACTTACGCCCTTCAACCATCCGTCGATACCGTCACCGCCTCCCACGCCCGGATTTCCTCGTCCAGCGCCGCGAGTTTGCCGCGCACGAGCCGCAGCGCATCGCTGCCGAGCAGCAGATGGGCCGGCGGATGTTGTGCCGCAATGACGGCGAGTATCGCCCGCGCCGCTTTCACCGGATCACCCGGTTGCTTGCCGCTCTTCTCCTCGCGCGCCTGGCGAATCGGGTCGAAGATCGCGTCGTAATCGGCGATCGAGCGCGGCGTGCGCACCATCGACCGGCCGGCCCAGTCGGTGCGGAACGAACCCGGCGCCACGGCCGTCACCGCGATGCCGAACGGCTCGAGTTCCTTGCCGGCGGCTTCGGAAATGCCTTCCAGCGCGAACTTGCTGCCGCAGTAGTAAGCGATGCCCGGCATCGTGATGTGGCCACCCATCGACGTGATGTTGAGGATGCGCCCGCGCCGCCGCTCGCGCATGAACGGGACGACCGCCTTCATCATCGCCACCGCGCCGAATACGTTCACGTCGAACTGCCGGCGCATCTCCGCGAGCGGCGCTTCTTCCATGATCCCTTCGTGCCCGTAGCCGGCGTTGTTCACCAGCACGTCGACGGGCCCGACGTTCGCCTCGATTTCGGCCACGACACCGTCGATGCGATCGAAATCGGTCACGTCGAGCACGCGCGCGAATGCCCGCGCGGACAGCGCTTCGAAAGCCTGCGCCGCCTGCGCGCTTCTCACGGTGCCGACCACCGTGTGACCTGCGGCAAGCGCCTCCTGCGCGAGCGCGCGGCCGAAGCCGCTGCTGACGCCGGTAATGAGCATGAGGTTTGCGGATGCCATGTGAGCTTCTCCCGAATGTCGATTGGAGCGTGCATACTAGTCTGACGAACCCCGTCGAATAAGCCCGATTCCGCTGATTTTCTTGCACAAAACTATGAGCCCCGAGCCAGCCTCTGCCCGATCCCCGTCGCTGCCGCCGCGTGACCGAAAGCGCCTGGTGACGCTGCTGCGCGCGCTGGCGCCCGACGAAGGCTACAACCTGACGGCACTGCCGAGCGTGCGCATCCTGCGTTCGAACCGCGCGCTGTCGCGCACGCCGGTGCTGTACGACCCGGGCATCGTGATTGTGTGCCAGGGCTGCAAGCGCGGCTACTTCGGCGGCGAGCGCTATCTGTACGACGAGCATCACTACCTGGCGGTGTCCGTGCCCGTGCCGTTCAGCATGGAAACCGACGCCACGCCCGAGCGCCCGCTGCTCGCGCTGTATCTGCACCTCGATTTCACGATGGCCGCCGAACTCGCGGCACAGATCGACCGCGAAGGGATCGCGGAGCCCGTGCAGGCGCCCAGGAGCATGATGTCGACGCCGATGGATGCAACGATGCACGCGTCGGTGCTGCGTTTCGTCGAGGCGATGGGCCGGCCGCTCGATGCCGCGGTGCTCGGCCCGGCGCTGCTGCGCGAGATGTATTTCCGCGTGCTCACCGGCGCGCAGGGCAGCGCGATGCGCAGCGCGCTGGCGATGCGCGGGCAGTTCGGCCGGATCGGCCGGTCGCTACGCGTGATTCACGCCGATTACGCGCAACCGCTCGACGTGCCGCAACTGGCCGACGCAGCCGGCATGAGCGTGCAGAGCTTTCACAGCCACTTCAAGGCAATCACGCAGGTATCGCCGATGCAGTACCTGAAGTCGACACGCCTGCATCAGGCGCGGTTGCTGATGGTGCGCGAGGACCTGACGGCGGAGGCGGCCGGCTACGCGGTCGGTTATACGAGCCCGTCGCAGTTCAGCCGCGAATTCAAACGCCTGTTCGGCCGGACGCCGGCGAAGGAAACGCAGCGCATGCGCGAGAGCTTCGCCATTCCGGCGGCATTCGACGATGCGGTGTTCGTGTCGTCGCATTGAATCGGGTACCGCGCCAGGCCAGCGCGCCGAATGTCGTCGGCCGCATCCGGCCCCGCTGCCGATAGATGCGCGCGACGCTCGCCAAGAACGACAGCGCGGCGATCGCGCTGTCGAGCGCGGACATGAATACGCCGACCAGAATCGCGACGGCCGCAAAATAGCGGCGAGGGATGTCGAATCCGTCGTCGCCGAACGTTTCCGCGATCTCCATGAATCACCCTTGCCGGACGCAGACCCGATGCATGCACTAGTCGCGACGCGCCGGCTCGCCGTGCGCGGCATCGCGTGCCAGGCTCGCGAGCGAATTCAGGATGAAGGCCGTCACGCCCCAGATGTCCTGCGTCTGCTCCGCCCAATACCACGCGCCCATGCGTTCGCCGTCCGTGTATTGGCGCGGCAGATCCGGATTCAGCAGCGCGGCGAACGGAAACTCGAAGATTTCCGCGACTTCCGCGGGCGCCGCCTCCCAGGTCGCCGTTTCCGGCACGATGCCGATCACGGGAAAGATCGCGTGGTGGCGCTTCCTGGTTTTATGGATCGGCAAGCTGCCGACCACGCGGACCGCGCCGGGCGCGAGACGGATCTCCTCGAACGCCTCGCGCAACGCGGTCGCGCCGATATCGCTGTCGGCCTCCGCCGGGCGTCCACCCGGAAAGCTCACGTGCGACGAGTATTCGCTGAGATTCGACGCGCGCCGGGTCAACAGGATCGTTGGTTCGCGCCGCGCGACGATCGCGACCAGCACCGCCGAGAATTTCCACTGCCCGTCGTTGTCCGCGAGGAATTGCTTCGCCGTCGCCCAGTCGGTGCCGGCAGGAATGCCGTGACCTTCGACGCCACGGACGATCGCTTCCAGCGCGGCCTGCGGCGAGCCGGCTTCCGCGTGCGCGCTTGCCAACACGGCGCCGGTATTCACGACGCCTCTGTCTGGTTCCATGTCTGCCTCCTGCGTGCGGCACCTGCACACGCTGCACGACACTGAACCCGACACGTGTTGCATGGGCACGGCGTCGTTGCGGTCGATCCGATGAACCGGTGTTCGCATGCGATCGCAAACGACACGCGCGGGTGCGCGACTGTCTGCTCCGGCTTAAAGATATCCGCCAGCGTTGCGAATGATTGAATGCCGGAACCCGATCGCCGTCGATCAACGGAGAAACCGATCATGCACGAAAAAGCGGGACTCCGTTCGACCGCGCGCGCACGTCGCGTCCTCGCTCAGGCGACGGATGTCGGCTCGCTCCGCGCATCGATGCGCGCCGATGCGGTACCGATCCACCCGGCCGCCGCGATGGCCGCTGCCGTCACGATCATCATCGCGCCCCACCCGACCCGCGCGTTGAGCAGCCCGGCCGCGACGGCACCGCCGGCACCGGCCGCGTAGTACAGCGTCAGGTACGCTGCGCTCAAGGCCCCGGCCCGGGCCGGCTGAATCGCGACGACACGCGTCTGGTTCGCGACCTGCGCGGCAAAACAACCGGCATCGAACAACGCCAGCCCGGCAGCCAGCCATCCGGGACGTCCGAGCGCAACGGCAAGGAGCAAGGTCGACACGGCCGCCACGACAAGCCCGCCCCGGATGACCGCGCGATCGCCGAATCGATCGGCGAGTTTTCCGGCAACGCGCGTCACGCCGAGGCCCAGCACGCCCGCGAGACTGTATGCACCGATCGCGGCGGCACCCAGGTTGTACGGCGGCTCGGCCAGACGAAGCGCGAGCCCCACCCAGACCAGGTTGAACGCGAAGAACCAGAGCATGCCGGCGCAGGTACGACGCCTCAACGGCGCACTGTCGCGCAGCAACCGCGGAATCGCACCGATCGCGTTCGCTCGGCCGGGCAGCCCTTCCGGCCGGCCGCCCGGCAACAGCACCGCACCGCCGACGGCGGCCAGCGCAACGCATCCGGCCAGCACGAGCAATGCGCCGCGCCATCCGCACCATTGCGACAACACGCCGCCCGCGAAACGGCTCAGCAGGATTCCCGCGGAAATGCCCGCCGACACGGCTCCCATCGCCACGCCGCGCTGTTGCGGATCCGCGTGTTTTCCGGCGACGGCGCTGCATTGGGCCGCCACCGTCGTTGCCGCGCCCACCAGGAAAAACGCGGCATCGAGCACGAGCGGCCCGGGCGACAACGACGCGCACGCGAGCAACAACGCGAGCGCGCCCATCTGCATCGAGACGAGCACGCGCGGGCTGAAGCGGTCGACCAGCGGCACCAGCACGGCGAGGCCGACCAGATAACCGAGCATCGTCACGGACGCGAGCGCCGCCATGCGCGACGCCGCCACCCCGAACTCGCTCGCGATCGCCGACAGCGACGGCTGCAACGCATAGCCGTTGGCGATCGCCACGCCGGCCGCCAGCGCAAGCACGGCCGTCGCGGTGCGGGACAGCGGCCCGCGGTTGCCGGCGACGGTCATGCCGCGGGCCTGACCGCGATCGCCTCGACTTCGACCAGGATCTCCGGATCGACGAACGGAAGCGCATGCACCAGCGAAAACGCCGGCCGGATTTCGCCGTAGATCTCCCCGTGCGCGCGTGCGGCGGCTTCCCAGTTGTCGAAGTCCGCGACCACCAGGCGGCTCTGGACGACGTCGGACAACGAGAACCCGCTGTCCGCCAGCACCCGGTCGATCGTCGCCAGCGCATCGCGTGTCTGCGCGTACACGTCCGCGCCTTTGCCGGCCGTCCCCGAAATGTAGATGGTGTTGTCGACGACCACCGCGCGCGAGTAGCCGACCTTGGGCTCCCACGGGGAGCCGGTGCTGATCCGTTTTCGCATGTTGAAGATCTCTCCAGTCAGGTTGAGAAGCGTCGCCTACTACTTGGGTAGTAAGTCAGAGCGATTGTATACTACTCCAGTAGTTAATCAAGCAGGCCCATGCAAGTCGCCGTGGGCGCAAGAGCCGGAGCCGATACACATGAGCGAAAACACGGAGCTGATCACGTCGTTGATCCGGCTTGGATTCACCCAGTACGAAGCGCAGGCCTACGCGGCCCTCGTCGGGCAGGCCGCGCTGACGGGGGCGGAAGTCGGCCGGCGCGCCGGCATGCCGCCTTCGAAGATCTATGAAACGCTGGGTCGCCTGGAGGCGCGCGGAGCGGTGCTCGTCAACCGTTCCGAGCCCGTCCGCTACGCGGCCGTGCCCCACCGGTCGTTGCTCGAGGATTTGCGCAAGCGCTTCAATGCGGATCTCGAAACGGCTGCGGGCGCGCTCGACCGGCTGCCGGTTCAACAGGAGCCGGGGCTCGTCTGGTCGCTGAGCGGGCGGGAAGCGATCGCCAGCGCCTTCGCGCGCGTCATCGTCAACGCGAAAACGCAGATCTTCGCGGGCGTCTGGGACGAGGAGATCGACGCCCTCGGGCCGCTGCTCGAGGCCGCCGCGGCACGCGGCGTCGACACGCACGTGGCGATTTACGGCAATCGCACGCTCAACGGGCCGCGCCACTACGACATGGCCAAATGCGGCGCCAGCGCGCGGCTCAGGCTGTCCGGCCGCCGGCTCGCCGTCGCCGTGGCGGACAACACCGAGGCCGTGGTGGCGGAATTCGGCGATCATTCGCCCGATCACGCCACCTTGACGACCAACCCGGTCATTGCGCTGCTCGCGGTCGAGTACATCAAGGCGGACGTGAGCGGGCGCGTGTTGATCGATGCAATGAGCCCGGCGGAGTACCGGAAAGTCCTGAAGCATCCCGACATGCAGGCGATGCTTGCACCGCTCGACAAGGCGAGCTGACCCATGCGACCCTGCACGGCTGCCCGCGCGGAGTGCATCGCGCGGCGCGCACTCCACCCCGGTACGTGAATCACCACACTGACGCGAGCGTCCAATGACCGCCTATGCCTTCCGCCTGCTGAACGTATTCGCCGAATCGACGTTCGGCGGCAACCCGCTTTGCGTATTCGAGGATGCACGCGGCATGGACGACGCGACCATGCGGGCGCTCGCCGTGCAGTTCAACCTGTCCGAAACGACCTTCGTGCTGCCGTCGGAGCGCGCGCATGCGCGGGTTCGCATCTTCACGCCGGGCTACGAGATGGCCTTTGCCGGCCATCCGACACTCGGCACCGCGCATGTCGTGCGCGACCTTCTGGGCGCGGGCAACGAACTCGCGCTCGAATTCAAGGCCGGCGTGGTCGACGTCGGCGCGCACGGCGACGTGTGGACGTTTACCGCGCCGCATGCCGGCATGCCGAAGACGGCGGCTTGCGAGTTGTCCGATGCCCGGACGGCGGCCCTGCTGGGGCTGACGGAAGACGACCTGCTCGCCCCGCCAATCTGGGTCGATACCGGCGCCGACCAGTTGCTCGTCGCACTGAAAGACCCCGCCGCCGTGCGCCGCGCACAGCCCGACAGCGCGGGCATCGGCATCTGGCCGACCAGCAGCCTCGGCCGCAAGACCGCGTATGTATTCGCGTTCGATGCCGAGCGGCCGGGCACGGTGGTGTCGCGTTACTTCTTCGTGAAACAAGGCAGCGTGTCGGAAGACCCGGGGACGGGGTCGGCCTGCGCGAACCTGGGCGGGTGGCTGCTTGCGATGAACCGCGACCTGCCCGCCGCGTTTCAGGTCGAGCAGGGGGAAGCCGTCGGTCGGCCTTGCCTGCTGCGATTGTCGGTCAGTGCAAACGGCAAGATCGGTGTCGGCGGGCGCGTGATCGAACTCGGGCGCGGCGTCGTCGACGTGTAGGGGCGCCGTGCTGAAATATCGTCGCGATCGCCAGCATCGCGCTGCGCGCGGGCAACCCGTTGCGACGACGAACCGGCCGCTACCGTCCGGCCACCGCCGGATCGGAAATGCGGTGCGGCCGCCCCGCCCGCCACGCCGCGATATGCCGACGACAAGGTCGCGGCTGTCGCCGGATCGATACGCAGCAAGCACGGCACACGCCGCCGCGTTTGTTATGCTGCGCGCATCGCCAGCCCGAGCCGATCGCCGCTCATGAACGCCCTCGCCCCCGACCTCGCCCGCACGCTGCACGCCGCCTGCGATACCTGCTTCGGCACGGCCGCCGTCTGGCCGCTCGTCGAGCACGCGTATGGCGAACCGCAACGCCACTACCACACGCTCGCGCACCTGGCCGAGCTGTTCGCGCATCTCGCACCATATCGCGCGGAACCGCTGTGGCCGGCGATCGAGCTTGCGGTATGGGCGCACGACTTCGTGTACGCGACGACGCTGCCGGATCATGCGGACAACGAAGCACGCAGCGCGCAATGGCTCGTGCAGGTCACGAACGCACACTGCAGCGCATCCTGGTTGCATGCGCACGCATCGCATGTATCCGTTGCGCACGATCTCGTACTCGCGACGAAGTCGCACCGGCTGCCCGATGCGTTCGCGTCCGCCCCCGACCTCCAACGCGCCGGCCGGCTTTTTCTCGACGCGGATCTCGCGATCCTCGCGGCCGCGCCCGATCGACTGCGCGAATACGATCGCGCAATCGCATGCGAGTGGGCACAGGACCCCGATGCGCCGTCGGCTGCATTCCGCGAGGGCCGCAAGCAGGCGCTTGAACGCCTGCGCGCGCAGGCCCCGCTGTTTCAATCGGCGGAATTCGCGCCGCTCACACCGCTCGCGCAGCGCAATCTCGATACGCTGATCGCCGAATACGCGTAAGCGCCGGGCAAGAACACACGAAAGCGCCCGCATCGCCGCCGCCGGATCGGTCGAGCCGGCCCGTCACGTCACGCCCGGCGACTCTCCCCACACCCGAACGGCACTCCGCAGCGCCGGGGCCCTGCCGCGTCGAATTCATCCGACATCCGACGGCAAAACCGGCCAACACGTCGATTTCCCCGAGAAACCGCCCCATCCGCATCGCGCGCCGATGCGTAACCCTTCAAACATCATGTGATTGCATTTTCACATCCAATGTGATTTTATTATCACATCGTGCATGCCGCCGCCCACCACCCGCGCGGCGCACCCCATACCAAGGAAGAGACGCAGATGGAGACAATCGCCGTTATCGGCAGCAACATGGTCGACCTCGTGACCTATGTCGCACGCATGCCCGCCCGGGGCGAAACGCTCGAGGCGCCGAATTTCGAACTGGGCTGCGGCGGCAAGGGCGCGAACCAGGCGGTCGCGGCCGCCCGCCTCGGCGCGCGCGTCGTGATGGTCACGAAGGTCGGCGACGACGTATTCGCCGACAACACGATCCGCAACTTCGCGCGCGAAGGCATCGACACCACGCACGTGCGCAAGGTCGCCGGCGTGCCGAGCGGTGTCGCGCCGATCTTCGTCGAGCCCGATTCGAGCAACAGCATCCTGATCGTCAAGGGCGCCAACCGCCACCTGACGCCGGCCGACATCGACGCGGCCGCGCCGCAGCTCGCCGAATGCGCACTGATCGTGCTGCAACTCGAGATCGAGCTCGACACCGTCTATCACGCGATCGAATTCGGCGCACGCCACGGCATCCCGGTGCTGCTGAACCCCGCGCCCGCGGTCGCCGACCTCGATTTCGAGCGGATCCGCACCGTCGAATTCTTCGTGCCGAACGAAACCGAGCTCGCGATCGTGTCGGGCATGCCGGTCGATTCGCGCGACACCGCGGCACGCGCCGCCGAAGCGCTGGTCGCGCGCGGGCTGAAGCACGTGCTCGTCACGCTCGGCAGCGACGGTTCGCTGCTGGTCTCGCGCGACGGCGCGCGGCACGTGCCCGGCGTGCCGGTCGACGCGCGCGACACGACGGGCGCCGGCGACGCCTATATCGGCTGCTTCGCGCGCTGCTACGCCGCATCGCGCAACGCGCTCGACGCGATGCGTTACGCGTCTGCGTATGCCGCGCATTCGGTCACGGGCCTCGGCACGCAGAAGTCGTACGCCGACACCGCGACGTTCGAACGCTTCCTCCGCGACGCCGGCATCTGAACGGCGCCTTCATCGACGAGACAACCAGGAAGGAGACACCCATGGGCCGAGCCAGAATCGAACACACACCCGACGGCTATTACCTGAACCGCACGCCGCTCTTCGCTTTTACGCTGCTGTGCTGCCTGTTCGCGCTGTGGGGCACCGCCGCGAACCTGAACGACGTGCTGATCGCGCAGTTCAAGAAGTCGTTCTTCCTGTCCGATTTCGAATCGGCGTTCGTGCAGTCCGCGTTCTATCTCGGCTACTTCTTCCTCGCGATTCCCGCCGCGACCGTCGTGAAGAAGTTCAGCTACAAGACGACGATCCTGGTCGGCCTGCTGCTCTACACGACCGGCTGCCTGCTGTTCTTCCCCGCCGCGTCGATGGCGAAGTACGGGATGTTCCTCGTCGCGCTGTTCGTGATCGCGGCGGGCCTGTCGTTCCTCGAAACCGCGTCGAACTCGTATTCGACGCTGATGGGCCCGCGCGAAACCAGCACGCGGCGGCTGAACATCTCGCAGACGTTCTATCCGTTCGGCGCGATGGCCGGCGTCTACATGGGCAGCTTCCTGATCTTCAAGGAAGGCGATGCGTCGCACGCGCAGCTTGCCGCGATGTCGGCGGCCGAAGCCCACGTGCACCAGCTCGCGATGATCCAGGCCACGCTCGAGCCGTACAAGTGGCTGATCGTCGTGCTCGTCGCCGTGTTCATCGTGTTCGCGCTCACGCCCTACCCGGCCTGCAAGGGCAACGGCCCCGGCGCGGCCACGCACCGGATCGACGCGCGCGGCACGCTCGCGCGCCTGTTCGGCAACCGGCGCTTCGTCGCGGGCGTCGTCGCGCAGTTCCTGTACGTCGGCGCGCAGGTGGGCGTGTGGAGCTTCACGATCCGGCTCGCGATGCAGATCGGCGGCCTCACCGAGCGCGGCGCGTCGCACTACCTGCTCGCGACGTTCTTCGCGTTCTTCGTCGGCAAGCTGGTCGCCACGCTCGTGATGAAGCGCGTCGGCCCGGCCAAGGTGCTGATCGTCTACGGCATCCTGTGCATCGCGCTGCTCGCGTACACGATCAGCGTGCACAACATCACGGCCGTCTATGCGGCCGTGGGCGTGAGCGTGTTCCTCGGCCCGTGCTGGCCGACCATCTACGGCCTCACGATCGACGGGCTCGGCAAGGACACCGAATACGGCGGCTCGATCCTCGTGATGAGCATCGTCGGCGGCGCGGTCGTGCCGCTGATCCAGGGGCTGATCTCCGACCACACCGGCGGCAACATGCAGCTCGCGTTCGTCGTGCCGCTCGCCTGCTTCGTCGTGATCGTCTACTACGGCTTCTACTGCCTGCGCCACCTGCCCGCCGCGACGCCCGACGCAACCGCCGACGGCCACGCATCCGCGCGCTACGCCGCCACGCGCAACACGTCGGGAGCATGAGCATGCGAGGCGAAATCGAACTGCGGCGCGACGACTTCCGCGATACACCGCGCACGCTGTACCGCACCGACGGCCTGACCGTCACCGCGTTCGCGTATCTGTCCGGCGTCGAGGCGCTGAAGCTCGAGAACCGGCGCGGTCATCTCGTCGTGCTGCCGTATCTCGGCCAGATGATCTGGGCCGCCGCGTTCGACGGCCGCGACCTGACGATGAAGCACATGTTCCGGCAACCGAAACGCGCGGCTTCGATCATCGATACCTACGGCTGCTTCATGTTCCACAGCGGGCTGCTGCGCAACGGCTGCCCGGGGCCGGACGACACGCATGCGCTGCACGGCGAGATGCCGTGCGCGCCGATGGACCGCGCGAGCCTGGTCATCGGCGCGGATGCGCGCGGTGCGTTCGTCGAAGTGACCGGCGAGTACGAATTCGTGCAGGGTTTCGGCAGCCACTACATGGCGCGTCCGTCGGTGCGCCTTGCGGAGCACGACGCGCAGATGACGATCTCGATGGACGTGACGAATCTCGGCGGCACGCCGATGGACCTGATGTACATGGCGCACCTGAACTACGCGTACGTGCCCGGCGGCCGTTTCGTGCAGTCGCTGCCGCACAACGGGCTGCGGCTGCGCGACAGCGTGCCCGCGCACGTGAAGCCGACCGCCGCGTGGCGCGACTACACGGCCACGCTCGCGCGCGACCCGCAACGGCTTCACACGCTCGATGCGCCCGCGCTGTACGACCCGGAGATCGTGTTCTTCATGAACGATGCGGAAACGGATGCCGGCGGTGTCGCGCATTTCCGGCTCGAGCATCCGGACGGCGGCGCATTCCACACCGCGTACCGCCCCGAGCAATTCCCGCATGCGACGCGGTGGATCCTGCACAACGCGGACCAGCAGGTCGCCGCGTTCGCGCTACCGTCGACCTGCGAGCCGGAGGGTTATCAGGCCGAACGCCGCAAGGGCCATGTCGCGACCCTCGCGCCGGGCGCTGCGCGCCGCTTCGAAGTCGTCACCGGCTACCTGAGCGCGGCGGAAGCCCGCCATGCCTGAGGCGATGCAAAGCGCGATGCCCGCCCGCGCGGCGTCAGGTCACGAGCGCGATCCCGTGTTCGCGGATCGCCGTTTCGTAGCGGCTGCTCAGTTGCCCGTCCGAGATCACGTAGTTGAAGTCGGTCAGCTCGGCGAAATAGGCCGCGCGCACTTCGTCGAACTTCGTGTGGTCGACGAGCAGGAAGCGGTTCTGCGCGCGTTCCATCACTTTCTTTTTCGCGTCGACTTCGTGGAAGTTGAAGCAGGTCACGCCGCAGCGGTCGCTCACGCCGGCCGCCGAGATGAACGCCTTCGACACGCGCACGGTATCGAGGATGCCCGTCTCGGCCACCGACTCGAACACCATGTTCTTGCGATGGTACGCACCGCCGCACAGGATCACGCTGCAATGCGGCTTCTGCTGCAGCTTCGCGAACACGTTCAGCGAATTGCAGACGGCGGTGAATTCGAGGTCGTCCGGAATGAAGTCGACGACGAACGGCGTGGTCGAGCCGCAGTCGACGAAAATCGTGTCGCCGGTCGTCACGAACTGCGCGGCCAGCTTGCCGATGCGGCGCTTCTCCTCGGTCTGCCGGTTGTTCTCGGCGCTGACCACGTACTCGCCGATGTCGCTGCGCTGCGCGGCGAAGTGGCGGGTCACGTAGCCGCCGATCAGGCTGAGGCCGTGCGGGTTGTCCGCGAGATCGCGGCGGATCGTCATTTCCGATACGCCGAACAGTTCGGCGACTTCCTTCAGATGAATCGCGTTCTGCCCTTGCAGCACGTTCATCAGCGTCTTGATTCGTTCGCCCTTCTTCGTTTCCATGCCAGTATCCTGCGTGCGCGCCGCGTCCGTCGCTTGTCGTGCCGGGCGCGCGGGCCCGGCCGGAATGTCGTATTTGTAACAAACCGATGTGAAAACATCAACTTTCCGTGTGCCCTTCTGGCACACGATCCGTGGAGTCCTGAAACATGCCCCTTTCCAACGCCCAACTCGCTCAAACCATCGATCACACGCTGCTCGCGCCCGACGCGAGCGACGCGCAGATCCGCGACCTCTGCCGCCAGGCGGCCGAGCATCGCTTTTACTCGGTCTGCGTGAATTCGGCGAACGTGCCGCTCGCCGCGCGCGAGCTGGCCGATACCGGCGTGCTCGTCTGCGCCGTGGTGGGTTTTCCGCTCGGCGCGGGGCTGTCGGCCGCCAAGGCATTCGAAGCCACCGCCGCGATCGCGGCGGGCGCCGGCGAGATCGACATGGTGATCAACATCGGTGCGCTGAAGAGCGGCCGCGCCGACGACGTGAAGGCCGACATCGAAGCCGTGCACCGCGCCTGCGGTCCGGTGCCGCTCAAGGTGATCCTCGAAACGGGGCTGCTGACCGACGACGAGAAGGTGCGCGTGTGCGAGATGTGCCGCGATCTCGGCGTCGCGTTCGTGAAGACGTCGACAGGGTTCGGCCACGGCGGCGCGACGCTCGCGGATGTTGCGCTGATGCGCCGCACGGTCGGCCCCGTGCTCGGCGTGAAGGCTTCGGGCGGCGTGCGCGACCGCGCGGCCGCGCTGGCGATGATCGAGGCCGGTGCGACGCGGCTCGGCACGAGCTCGGGGGTGGCGATCGTCACCGACCAGGGCGGCGGCGAATCGGCGTATT
>JABLTH010039158.1_pt1 | contig 22378 bp, 24 predicted proteins | sample 7875711 | NCBI WGS metagenome assembly JABLTH01 (sample SAMN14941262, study PRJNA633318) | bioreactor metagenome | isolation source: bioreactor | place: China | collected 2019-03-05 | reverse complement strand
GCCAGGGACAGGGCCAGCGCCAGCAGCAGGCCTCGGGACCCTCGCACCATCGCGCACCCCCTGAAGGCGCCATGATGGTCCTCCCCGGGGTCCGGTCCCAGCCGCGACCTTGTGACTTCCACGACATCTCCAGGGGTCCCGCCCCGGCCCAGAATGGCGGGACCGTTCCCAGGGAACCCCCCATGCCCCAGACCCATCCCTCCGCCCCGGACCGGCCGCGGGTGATCCGCGCGGCGGGATCCGCGCCCGAGGAGCCGGACCGGGTGGCGAAGGCCATCCTGGACGCCTACGACGCCGCGGACCGCCAGGGCAGCCGGCCGGCCAGCCTCACGATGCAGTGGGACGATGCCACCGCCGCCCTGGACTTCGCCGCCTGGCAGGGCTTCCGGGACGGTTCCCTGAGCCTGGAGGCCGTGGCCGTCCGGCTCAGGATCGAATCCGGGGCCGATGCCGCCGCCGCGGCGCGGGCCGCCGCCGGCCTCGAGGCCGCGGGCCCCGGGAGCCCGGCGCCCGGCAGCCCCGGCCCCCCGGGGACGGCCGGCTCCCTGCTCTCCCCCCAGACCCTGAAACACCCCCTCGTGCTCGGGGGCTGCGGCCTCCTCCTGCTCCTGGGGGTGCTCGTCGGCGTGGCGATCGTGGTGCGGCTCCTGATGCGGCGACCGGCGCCGCGGGCGACACCGCCCCCGCTTCCCCCCGCCGACCGGCCGACGCCCCTGGCGCCCCCCCGCGGGACCCCGCGGCCCCCCGCCCAGCTCCGCTTCCTGTCGGGCCCCCTGGCCGGACGCGTGGTGCCCCTCCCGGCCCAGCTGCGCATCGGCCGCGAAACCGCGGGCAATGACCTGGTGCTGGAGGATCCCTCCGTATCCCGCCACCACGCCCTCATCGCCTGGGAGGCCGACGGGTGCCGGGTGCGGGACCTGGGGAGCAGCAACGGGTCCTTCCTCAACGGCTTGCGCCTGGACCGCCCCGCCCTGCTGGGGGCCGGGGACCAGCTCACCGTGGGGCAGATCCGCATCGAGGTCCTGTGAGCGGAAGGCGCCTGGCGGGGCTGGCCCTGGCCTGGGCGCTTCCAGGCCTGGCGGGGGCGCTGCCCGATCCCTTCCCCGCCGTGGCCCGGGCCTACCTCGTGACCGTGGACGGGCGGGAGCTGTGGGCCCGCCGCGCCGACGCCCCCCTGCCCCCCGCCAGCCTGACCAAGATCATGACGGGGCTGCTGGTCCTGGAGCGCGCCCGCCTGGAGGACGTGGCCACGGTGTCCCCCGCCGCCGCCCGGGAGACCGGCCACCGCCTGGGCCTCCGCGCCGGGGACCGCATGGCCGTGGGGGACCTGCTCACCGCCGCGCTGGTGGGTTCGGCCAACGACGCCGCCCACGCCCTCGCGGACCACGTGGCCGGCAGCGAGGCCCGCTTCGTGGCCCTGATGAACCGCCGGGCGAAGGAACTGGGGCTCCGGCGCACCCGCTTCGCCAACGCCGCGGGCCACGACGCGCCGGGGCACGCGGCCAGCGCCCGGGACCTGGCCCGCCTGGCGGAGGCCGCCATGGCCCATCCCGCCTTCGCCGCCCGGGCCGCCCAGGTCTACGCCACCCTCCGGACGGCGGACGGCGCGCGGACCTTCACCCTGGAGAACCAGAACCAGCTGGTGGGCCGCTATCCCGGCACCACGGGCGTGAAGAGCGGCTACACCCCGGGCGCGGGCCGCTGCGTGGTCGCCCGGGCCGAGGCCGGAGGCCGCCGCGCGACCCTGGTGCTGCTCCACGCCTCCGACCGCTGGTGGGACGCGGAGCGCATCCTCGACCGGGCCCTGGGGCGGGAGGGCCGCCGTGGGGGCCTCAGCAGATCCTCGGCAGGGGATCCCCCGCCATCAGGTCCATGAGCCGCAGGGTCCCGAGGAGGGTGCGCACCGAGACCTGCCCGCGCGGGCCTTCGAGGACCGTTCCGATGGCCGCTGCGCCGCGGCCTTCGGGGAGGCCCCGCAGGATCTCCACCGCCCGCGCCGCTTCGGCGCCGGGCACGAAGGCGACGAGGCGGCCCTCGCAGGCGACATAGCAGGGATCCAGGCCGAGGATCTCGCAGGCGGCCGCCACCGCCGGGTCCACGGGCAGGTCCCGCTCCCGGACCTCCACGGCCACCCCCGCGTCGGCGGCGATCTCGTTGAGGAGGGAGGCCAGGCCGCCCCGGGTGGGATCCCGGAGGCAGTGGACGTCCACGCCGCCATCGCGCAGGGCGGCGGCGAGGCGGTGCACCGGGCCGCAATCGCTGGCCACCGGGGTCTCGAAGGCCAGGCCCTCCCGCACGGACATCACGGCGATGCCGTGGCGGCCGAGGTCCCCGGAGACCACCACTGCGTCCCCGGGCCGCACCCGGGACGGGTGGACGCCTGGCCCTCCGGGCACGCGGCCCAGGCCCGTGGTGTTGATGTAGATCCCGTCGCCGTGGCCCCGGTCCACGACCTTGGTATCGCCGGTGACGATGGCGACGCCGCAGTCCTCCGCGGCCTGGCGCATGGAGGCCAGCACCTGCCGCAGTTCCTCCAGGGGGAAGCCCTCCTCCAGCACCAGGGCGCAGCTCAGGAAGGCGGGGACCGCGCCGCCCATGGCGAGGTCGTTCACCGTGCCGTAGACCGCCAGCTTGCCGATGTCGCCCCCGGGAAAGGCCCGGGGGCGCACCACGAAGGTGTCGGTGGTGAAGGCCACCCGGCCGCCCCCCAGGTCCAGCACCGCCGCGTCGTGCCGGGCTTCCTGGTCGGGGTGGGCGAAGGCCGGGAGCGTGAGGGCCGCGAGGAGGTCGCGCATGGCGCGGCCGCCGCCCCCGTGGGCCATCTGCACGGTGTCGTGGCGCAGGGGGCGCGGGCAGCTGAGGTCGAAGGAGGGTTCGGGCATGGGGGGTTCCTTGATGGGCGCGGGCGAGGACGCGAGGGTCCCGGGCGTCAGACCGCCGCTGCGCGGCGGTAGCGGTGGTAGGCGGCGCAGGCCCCCTCGCTGCTGACCATCGTGGCCCCGAGGGGATGGTCCGGCGTGCAGGCCCGGCCGAAGGCCGGGCAGTCCGGGGGCCTGAGCAGGCCCTGGAGCACCTGGCCGCTGAGGCAGGCCTCGCTCTCCGGGCCGCCGACATCCCCGACGCCGAAGCGGGCCTCGGCGTCGAAGGCCGCGTAGTCCGGCCTCAGGCCCAGGCCGCTGGCGGGAATGGGCCCGAGGCCGCGCCAGGCCCGGGGCACCACCTCGAAGACCTCGCGGATGAGCTCCTGGGCCGGCCGGTTCCCCTGCTCCCGCACCACCCGCTCGTAGGCGTTCTCCACCCCGTGGCGGCCCTCCTCGAGCTGGGCGACCGCCATCAGGATCCCCTGGAGCAGGTCCAGGGGCTCGAAGCCCGTGACCACGATGGGCACGCGGTGCTTCGCCGCCAGGGGGACGTATTCCGCCGTGCCCATCACCGCGCAGACGTGGCCCGCGGCGAGGAAGCCGTCCACCCGGCAGGCGGGGGAGGCGAGCACCGCCTCCAGGGCCGGCGGCACGAGGACGTGGGAGACCAGGAGGGAGAAGTTCGCCACGCCCCGCTTCCGGGCTTGGCTCACCGCGAGGGCGTTGGCGGGCGCCGTGGTCTCGAAGCCCACGGCGAAGAAGACCACCTCCCGCTCCGGGTGGCGCTCCGCGAGGGCGAGGGCGTCCAGGGGGGAGTACACGATGCGCACGTCCCCGCCCTCGGACTTCACCTGGAGAAGGTCCTTCGAGGTCCCCGGGACCCGGAGCATGTCCCCGAAGGAGCAGAAGACCACCCCCGGCCTCGCGGCGATGGCCAGGGCGCGATCGATGAGGGCCACGGGGGTGACGCAGACCGGGCAGCCCGGGCCGTGGATGAGGGTGAGGCCCTCCGGCAGGAGGGCATCCAGGCCGTGGCGCACGATGCTGTGGGTCTGGCCGCCGCAGACCTCCATCAGGGTCCAGGGCCGCGTGACCCTCCGGTGGATGGCCTCCACCAGCGGGCGCGCGGCGCCGGCGTCCCGGTACTCGTCGAGGAACTTCATGGGGCCTCCCCCGCCTGGGCGGCCTCCAGCTCCCGGAGCACCTCGAACACGCGCCGGGCCGCCGCCTCGTCGATGACCTCCAGGGCCATCCCCGCGTGCACCATCACGTGGTCCCCCGGCCGGGCCTCGGGGACGAAGGCCAGGCTGACCTCCTTCACCACCTCCCCGAAGGCCACGCGGCCCAGCCTCAGGTCCCCCTCCTCCAGGCTCAGGATCCGGCCGGGCACGCCCAGGCACATCTCACACCTCCATCGCGTCGGCAACCGGGACCTGGGCCGCCACCCAGGCCTGGCCCAGGGAGATCCCGCCGTCGTTGGGCGGGAAGAGGGCGGGGCGGCGAACGCGGAAGCCCCGGGCCGCCAGCGCGCGGGCGCAGAGTTCCGCCAGCAGAGCGTTCTGGAAGCAGCCGCCCGTGAGGACCACGTCCTCCAGCCCCGCGGCCTCCGCGAAGGCCGCGGCCAGGTTCGCCAGGCCCCCGTGGAAGCGCCGGGCCATCCGCGCGGGGTCCACCCCCCGGCGCCGGTCCGCCAGCAGCTCCGCCACCATGGGCGCGGGATCCGCCACGCCCTCCGCGAGGTCGAAGGCGTAGGCGCCGTCCTCGGCGCAGCCCGCGGCGGCGAATTCCACCGCCATGGCGGCCTGGCCCTCGAAGCCCGCGTCCACGCGCAGCCCCGTGAGAGCCGCCACGGCGTCGAAGAGCCTGCCCATGCTGGAGGCGAGGGGCGAGCGCAGCCCCCCGTCCAGCATCCGCTCGAGGAGGTCGCGCTCCTGGGCCGCGAACAGGGCCTCCGCCGCCGACCCGTCCCCGAAGAGGGTCCAGCAAAGGCCCAGGGCCGAGCGCCGGGGCTCGCGCACCGCGCGCTCCCCGCCGGGGAGGGGGAAGGTCCGCAGGTGGCCGGTCCGCCGGAAGCGCGGGCCCTCCAGGGCCAGGGCCTCCGCGCCCCAGACGGTGCCGTCGGTGCCGTGGCCGGATCCGTCCCAGGCCAGGGCCAGGGCGGGCCCGGGCAGGCCCAGCTCCGCCAGGCAGGCGGCCCCGTGGGCGTGGTGGTGCTGGACCCGCAGGAGGGGCAGCGCCCAGCGCCGGGCCAGGTCCTCCGCCAGGCGCGTGGAGGCGTAGTCCGGATGCAGGTCGCAGGCGAGGCGCCGGGGGGCCAGGCGGAAGAAGGCCAGGAGGTCCTCCACCGTGCGGCGCAGGAGGTCCGTCCCCAGGGGGGTGTCGAGGTCCCCCAGGTGCTGGCTCACCACCGCCTGCCCCTCCCAGAGCAGGGCCACCGTGCCCTTGAGGTGGCCGCCCAGGGCCAGCACCGGCGGCCCCGCCACCGTCACCGGATGGGCGCGGGGGGCGTAGCCCCGGGCCCGCCGCAGGAGGCGCGGCGTCCCGCCCTCCAGGCGGGCGACGGAGTCGTCCACCGGCCGCAGGATGGGCCGGTCGTGGACGAGGAAGGCGTCGGCGATGCCCCCGAGGCGCTCGAGGGCCTCGGCGTCCACGAAGGCCATGGGCTCGTCGCTGAGGTTGCCGCTGGTGCAGACCAGGGGCCGGGCGCACAGGGCCGCGATCCGCCGGTGCAGCGGCGTGGCCGGCAGGAAGGCGCCCAGGTTGGGGTTCCCCGGCGCCACGCCCTCCGCGATGCGCCCCGCCCCCGGGGCGCGGCGGGGCAGCAGCAGGATCGGAGCCTCCGCCCCGGCGAGCAGCTCCGCCGCGCCCTCGGGCAGGACGCAGGACTCGCCCAGGGAGGCGAGGTCCGGGAAGAGCACCGCGAAGGGCTTCGCCTCCCGCCGCTTGCGGTCCCGGAGCCGCGCGACCGCGGCTTCCGAGGTGGCGTCCGCCAGGAGCTGGTAGCCGCCGAGGCCCTTGAGGGCGAGGATCTGCCCCGAGGCCAGGCGCGCCGCGGCGGCCCGCAGCCCCTCCTCCCGGGCCGCGATTAGCCGCCCCTGGGGGTCCGTGAGGGCGGCCTGGGGCCCACACTCCGGGCAGGCGACGGGCTGGGCGTGGAAGCGCCGGTCCGCGGGGTCCGCGTACTGGGCCGCGCAGGCCGGGCACATCGGGAAGCCCGCCATGGCGGTGCGCGCCCGGTCGTAGGGCAGCGCGGCGATGATGGAATAGCGCGGGCCGCAGGCCGTGCAGTTCGTGAAGGGGTAGCCGAAGCGCCGCTCGCGCGGATCGTCCATCTCCGCCGCGCAGTCGGGGCAGACCGCCAGGTCCGCGGGCACCGAGGGCCGCGCGGGGCCTGATCCGTCGCTGGGGAGGATGGCGAAGCCCGCCTCCCCGGCCACCTCCTCCTTCGGCGCGGTGCGCAGGGCGTCCAGGCGCGCGGCCGGCGGATGCCGGGCCTGGAGGTCCTTCAGGAATGCCTCCAGGGCGGCTTCGGCGCCCTGGACCTCGATCTCGACCCCTCCGGGCCGGTTGCGCACGAAGCCCGACAGGCGGCCTTCCCGGGCGAGGCGCCAGACGAAGGGACGGAAGCCGACGCCCTGGACGACGCCTTCCACCTCGATGGCGACCCGGGTCACGGCGCGCTCCCCTGGGCCGCGGGCGCGGCCGACCGGGCCTCCGCCAGGATCCAGTCCCCCCAGCCGTCGAGCCCCTCGCCGGTGGCGGCGCTGGTGCGGAAGACCCGCAGGCGCGGGTTCACCTGGCGCGCCATGGCGAGGCAGGCCTCCACGTCGAAGGCGAGGTGCGGCAGCAGGTCCACCTTGTTGAGGAGCATCACGTCGGCGGCGGCGAACATGTCCGGGTACTTGAAGGGCTTGTCCTCCCCCTCGGTGACGGAGAGGACCACCACTTTGTGGGCCTCCCCCAGGTCGAAGGCCGCGGGGCAGACGAGGTTGCCCACGTTCTCGATGAAAAGCACCGCGCCTTCCGGCGGGGCGAGGCGCGCCGCGGCATGGCCCACGGCGTGGGCGTCCAGGTGGCACCCCTTGCCCGTGTTGATCTGGAGGGCCGGGAAGCCCGCGGCGCGGATGCGCTCGGCGTCCCGCTCGGTCTGCTGGTCCCCCTCCAGCACCGCCGCGGGCAGGCGGCCCCTCAGCCGTGCCAGGGTGGCCACCAGCAGCGAGGTCTTTCCCGAGCCGGGGCTGGACACGAGGTTCAGGGCGAGGATGCCGCGCTCCGCCCAGGCGGCGCGGTTGGCGGCGGCGAAGGCGTCGTTGCGGGCCAGGAGGCTCCGTTCGAGGCTGACCCGGCGCCGGCGTCCGGCGCCCTCGGGGGTCGAGCCGCAACCGCAGGTGGTGCACATGGGTCCTCCGTCAGGACACGAGGTCCAGGGCCTTGATCCGCAGCTCGCGGCCCCCGAGCAGGGCGAGGGGCGCGGCGCCGCAACGCGGGCAGGGGTCGTAGCGGGCCTCCAGGGGCCACGCCTTGGCGCAGGCGCCGCACCAGCCGCGGCCCGCGGGCTCTTCGATCTCCAGCACCGCCCCCTCGGCGGCGGTGCCCGTCTTCAGGGCCTCGAAGGCGAAGCGCAGCGCGTCCGTCTCCACCCCCGCGAGGCGGCCCACCTCCAGCACCACCGCCTCCAGCCGCCCGCCCCGGGCGAAGGCCTCCGCCTCCGCGACGCGGAGCAGCTCCTCCATCAGGGACATCTCGTGCACGGGGTCTCCCCGCGGCCCCGGTCCGGCGCGTCCACGGTCCGGACCCGGAACCATCCCCAATCTAGGGGGGCGGAAGCGGGCGGGGATCACATCACGGGCGGCGGGGCCTAGTGCACCAGCCTGCCGCCCAGGGGCCTTCCGCCCAGGAGGTGGAAGTGCAGGTGGAACACCGTCTGCCCTGCGTCGGGGCCGCAATTGGAGAGCAGGCGCCAGCCGCCCTCGGCGACGCCGTGGGCCTTGGCGAGCTGGGCGGCCACCGCGGGGATGCGGGCCAGGGCGGGGCCCACCTCCGGCGTGAGATCGTTGAGCCCCGCGCAATGGGCCTTGGGGATCAGGAGCAGGTGCACCGGGGCCTGGGGGGATATGTCCTTGAAGGCGAGGATGTCATCGTCTTCATGGACCACCGCGGCGGGGATCTGCTTCGCCGCGATCTTGCAGAACAGGCAGTCGGACACAGGACCTCCGTTGTTCCACATCATCTTGCACCAGCCCGAGATCCCCCAGAACACCGGCAGCATCGGCCGCCTCTGCGTGAACAACGCCTGCCGACTCCATCTCGTCCATCCCCTGGGCTTCGACACCAGCGACTACTACCTCCGCCGGGCGGGGCTGGACTACTGGGAGAAGCTGGCCCCCGAGCACTACCTGGACTGGCAGGACTTCCTGGACCGCCGCCCGGCGGAGCGCCTGTGGTTCTTCAGCACCAAGGGGGAGCGCCGCCACACCGACGTGGCGTGGAAGGCGGGCGACGGGCTCGTCTTCGGGCGCGAGACCCAGGGCCTGCCCGAGGACATCGTGGAGGCGAACCGGGAGCGGCTGGTGCGCATCCCCATGCTCGGGGAATTCCACCGCAGCCTGAACCTGGCCCAGGCCGCCGCCATTGGGCTTTACGAGGCCTTGCGGCAGACTCAAGGGTGGTAACGGAGTCCCCATGAGCCAGGCCCCCATCCGCGTCGTCATCGCCAAGCCCGGCCTGGACGGGCATGACCGCGGCGCCAAGGTGGTGGCGCGGGCCCTCCGGGACGCGGGCATGGAGGTGATCTACACCGGCCTGCGCCAGACCCCGGCCCAGATCGCCGCGGCGGTGGTGCAGGAGGACGCCGCGGTGCTGGGCCTCTCCATCCTCAGCGGCGCCCACAACCAGCTCTTTCCCGAAATCCTCCGCCTGCTGAAAGAGCAGGGCGCGGAGGACGTGGTGGTCTTCGCCGGGGGCATCATCCCCGACGAGGACATCCCGGGCCTCAAAGCCCTGGGCGTCCGCGAAGTCTTCCAGCCCGGCACCAGCACCGACGACGTGGTCCGATTCATCCGCGAGGCCGTGGCCTAGGGCCCGGCGCCGGAGCTACTTCAGCCAGCGGGTGCCCTTGGGCGCGGTGAACTGGAAGGCGCCCGGGGGAGCCGCGGAGGCGGGCTTCGCCCCCTCCAGCCGCAGTTCCTGCTCGGCCCCGGTGCCGTCCTTCCACACCAGGCGCGTGGGCGCCTGGCCCCGGCCTTCGACCCGCACCTCCGGAAGGCCGGGCCGGCGGGGCCTGAGGAGGACCGCGTCGCCGCCGGCGGGCTGCAGCAGGTAGGCATCCGGCAGCGCCCCGGGGTCCACCAGCAGGTTCAGCAGGGGCATGTCCAGCAGCGCCGCCTGCAGGTCCAGGCGCTGGGCCGTGCGCGCCTCGGGATCGTAGTGGACCAGCCCCTTCCCGTCTGAGACCAGGAGCAGACCCGAATCGTAGGCCACCCGCAGGCGGCCGCCCCTCGCGGTGCGGAGGGAGCCCTTCCGGACCATGCGCCCGAAGACCTCGCTCTGGGAGGCCTGGCTGAACCGGGCCTCCAGCCCCGGCAGGGCCGCCAGGGCCTTCCACCAGGCGGGCAGCGCCGCGGGCGCGGCGCGGGGGGCCTGCGCGGCCGCCGCGGCCGGGACCGGCGGAGGAAGCATCAGCCCCGCTTGATCTCGAGGGTCAGCTTCGAGGGCACGCCCTTGGCGGGGGCGCCCCGCTTGAGGCTGCTGGTGCCGATGAGCTCGCCCGACTGCTTGACCTGGACCACCACCTCGATCTCGCCCTCGGCCTCCGCGGGCAGCTCCACCCGCAGCACCGAGGGCGCGCCGAGCTTGCCCACCATGGTGAGGTCGCCCAGCAGGCTGCTGATGGCGTCCTTGGGATTCGGGGACTTGGCCAGGGGCTTCGGCGCGGCGAAGGTGGGCGCGGGAATGCTGATCCTCGGGACCACGGGGGCCGTCGGCGCGGGCGGGGGCGGCTTCGGGGGCGGCGGCACCGCCGCCAGGGCCTTCTTCACCTCCTCCTGGGAGATGGGCTTGGTGGCGCTGCGCTCATCCACCGGCGGCAGCGGCACTTCGGTCTTGTCCTCGTCGGGCAGCGGCTCCGGGGGCTTGGAGGCCATGGGGGGCGGAGGCGGAGGAGGCGGCGGCGGCGCGGGCACGCCAGGTCTCGAGATCCCCGTGTCCTCCAGCAGGGAGGAGACGGACGGCAGGTCCGAGAGCGTCAGGGCCTGGGCGGGGGTGGCGCCGGGGGCCGCCGGCGGGGGCGGCGGAGGGGGCGGCACCGCGGCGACCGGTGGCACCGGGGGCGGGGCCGGGGCCGCCGGCCGCGCGGGGGTCTCCTTGGGGGCCGAGGTGTCCCCCAGCACGTTCGTCTTGATGTGCTGGAGGCTCAGCTTGGTGATGCCGCGGAGGGTCTCGAAGACTCCGGTCCCGTCCTGGGCGCAGGCCTGGAAGCTGGGCAGGCCCGTGGGGTTCAGCTCCGCCTCCAGCTGCTCCACCGGCACCACGTTCTTGAGGTCCCGTTTGTTCCACTGGAACACCATGGGGATCTCGCCGATCTTCAGCCCGAGCTCCTTCAGGTTGTCCTCGAGGTTCTGCAGGCTCTCCTTGCTGGCGTCCAGCATGGGGATCTGGGAGTCCACCACGAAGACGATGCCGTCCACGCCCTTGAGCACCAGCTTCCGGGTGCTGTTGTAGAACACCTGCCCGGGCACGGTGTAGAGCTGGAGCTTGGTCTTGAAGCCGCCCACCATGCCCACGTCCATGGGCAGGAGGTCGAAGAAGAGGGTGCGGTCGGTCTCGGTGTTGAGGCTCACCATCTCGCCGCGCGCCTTGGTGCTCGTCTTGGCATAGATGGTGTTCAGGTTGGTGGTCTTCCCGCAGAGGCCCGGCCCGTAATAGACGATCTTGGCCGTCATCTGCCGGGTGGCGTGGTTGAAGAAGACCATTCCCTATCCTCAAGCGCTGGAGTGTCAGGAGTGTATCGGAGAGGCATCGGGAAACCAAATCAAGGTTTGCGGGTCCCGAATCCCCTCCCCTGCCGGCGCCCCGTGGCATGATCGGCCCCATGGCGACCCGGCACATCGCAGTGATCCCCGGCGACGGCGTGGGCCCGGAGGTCATGGCCGAGGCCCTGCCCGTCCTGGCCTGGGCCCGGGACCGGGGGCGGGACCTGTCCTGGGAGGTCTGGCCCCACGGCGCGGACCACTGCCTGGCCACCGGGGCCATCCTCCCGGAGACGGACTTCCTCCGGCTCCGGGACGGCTTCGACGCCATCCTGTTCGGCGCGGTGGGCGATCCGCGGATCCCCGACGGGCGGCACGCGGAAGGGATCCTGCTCAGGCTCCGCCAGGAGCTGGAGCTTGGGGTGAACCTGCGCCCCTGCCACCCGGTCCTGGACGCGCACTTGCCCCTCAAGGGGGTGCCCGCCGGCGGGGTGCGCATCGACGTCTACCGGGAGAACACCGAAGGGCCCTACTGCCTCCAGGGTTCGAGCGGTCCGGACCGCGCCGAGGACGTGGCGGTGCACACCCGTCCGGCGGTGGAACGGCTCCTCCGGGCCGCCTTCGAGGGGGCCCGCGCCCGGGGCTGCGGCCTCACCCTGGCCCACAAGGCCAATGTCCTGAAGCATGGCCACGGCCTCTGGATGGCGGTCTTCCGGGAACTCCAGGACGAATTCCGGGTCGTCCCGGCCCGGGGCCTGCACGCCGACGCCCTGCTCTGTGCGCTTGTCCAGGATCCTCGCCCCTTCGGGGTGATCGCCGCGGACAACCTCTTCGGGGACCTGGTGAGCGACCTCCTGGCCGCCTTCCAGGGGGGCATGGGCATGGCCCCGAGCCTGAGCTGGGCGCCTCACCGGCCCTGGCGCTGCACCGCCCTCGCGGAGCCCGTGCACGGTTCGGCGCCGGACCTTGCCGGCCGCGCCATTGCCAACCCCACGGGCATGCTGCTGAGCCTGGGCCTGCTGTTCCGGCACCTCGGGTGGGAGGAGGAGGCCGGCCTGCTCGATGCATCGGTGGCCACGGCCCTGCAGCGGGGCGCCGCCACCGCCGACCTGGGGGGAACCCTCGGCACGGCGGAGATGGGCCAAGCCCTCCGGGCCGGCCTGGGGTAGTCCCCTCGCTGCGCGGCCAGCCGGGGGCTCAGCAGCTCCGCATGACGCCGATGACGAGGCCCTGGATCTGCACCCGGTCGGGCGGCAGGCAGACGGGCCGGAGGCTGGGATTGTGCGGGATCAGCCAAATGCCCTGCGCGTCCCGCCGGAACTCCTTGAGGGTGGCTTCTTCCCCGTCGATGAGGGCCGCCACGCGGTCGCCATTGCGGTACTCGCCGCGCTTCTGGAGAACCACCAGGTCCCCATCGAGGATCGCGTCCTCCACCATGGAGTCCCCACGCACGCGCAGCACGAAGCAGTCGTCGCGCTCCCGGTGGATGGCCAGAGGGACCTCCAGGGGGATGGCGCGTTCCTCGGGGATGAGCGGAGCGCCGGCGGCGATGTCGCCACAGAAGGGGAGGAGCCTCGCCGGATGCCGGCTCTCGGCCCCGCGCGCCTCCTGGTTACGGTGCGCCTGGCCCCTGGCTTCTCCGTGGGCCTCCCCTTGAAGGTCCGCCCCGTGAAGATTCGCGGGAAGCGGCGCGCGTTCCCGGCGGGCCTCGCCGGCCTCCGCCTCGCCGCCCCGGATCACCAGGTTGTTGCCCCGCCCGTGGCTGCGCTCGAGGAAGCCCTTGTCCATGAGGTGCTGCACGTGCTTGTGGATCGTGCTCACCGCGCTGGACCCCACGCCCTTGGCGATCTCGGTGAGGGTGGGGCTGCGCCCCTCCTCGCGCGCGAAATCGCGGATGAAGTGCAGGACAGCCTGCTGCCGCTTGGTGAGGTTCGCGGATTTCATGGACTTCAACCTAGGCCCGGGCGCGGCGGGGGTCAATGCCTTTTTTTCGCTTTTTTTACAGGGGTCTGGCCTCCGGTCCAAATCTTCGCTGACGGTCCCGGGGGGCCAGCCTTTATACTGGGAGGCCTGTCTTGCGAGCGCCCCGCGCCTCGGAACCATGGGGTTCCGGGGGTGCAGGGGCCGGTTTTGATAAGGGAAAGGAGCCCGAATGTCCAGCAGCCCTGCAGCCACCGGAACGGCTGAGGAGACGAAAACCCTGGTGAACGACTTCTCCATCGAGGTCGCCACGGTGAACGGCTCCGGTTCCCAGACGGCCAACAACGTGCTGATGCGCACCATCTTCCAGATGGGCGTCCCGGTGAGCGGGAAGAACCTCTTCCCCAGCAACATCGCGGGCCTGCCGACCTGGTTCCAGATCCGCGCCAACGCCAAGGGCTACGTCGCGCGCAAGCACGATGTGGACCTGATGATCTGCATGAATCCCGAGACGGCCAAGGAGGACGTGGCCAAGCTCAAGCCGGGCGCCCTGGTCATCTACGACGAGCCCCTCAAGCTCAACGAGCTGCGCTCCGATCTCGTCTTCTACCCCGTGCCCTTCCAGAAGCTCGTCACCGCCAGCTGCCCCGAGCCCAAGCTCCACAAGCTGGTGAAGAACATGATCTACGTGGGCGTGGCGGGCCAGAGCCTGGGCCTCGACATGGCCGAGACCAAGAAGGCCATCACCAAGCAGCTGAAGGGCAAGGCCAAGGCCATCGAGATCAACCAGGCGGCCGTGGAGGCGGGCTTCCAGTGGTCCGCCGAGAACATGCCGGCCCAGGACCGCCTGAAGATCGCCCGCGACAATAAGACCGGCGGCCAGATCATCATCGACGGCAACGCCGCCTGCGCCCTGGGCGCGATGTTCGCGGGCGTGCAGGTCCTGGCCTGGTACCCCATCACCCCCGCCAGCACGCTCTCGGAGAGCCTGATCGCCTACGCCGAGGAGTACCGTCGCGATGCCAGCGGCAAGCTCACCTTCGCCCACGTGCAGATGGAGGACGAGCTGGCCTCCGCCGGCGCCGTGATGGGCGCGGGCTGGGCAGGCTGCCGGTCCATGACCACCACCTCGGGCCCCGGCATCTCCCTCATGTCCGAGATCATCGGCCTGGGCTACTTCACCGAGGTGCCGGGCGTGTTCTTCAACGTCGCCCGCACGGGCCCCAGCACGGGCCTCCCCACCCGCACCATGCAGGGCGATGTGGAGATCTGCGCCAAGTGCAGCCACGGCGACACGTTCCACATCAACCTGTACCCCGGGAGCATGGAGGAGTGCTTCGACTTCGCCTACCAGTCCTTCGACCTGGCGGAGCGCTTCCAGACCCCGGTCTTCGTGGTCACCGACCTCGACCTGGGCATGCAGAACTGGGCCAGCCAGCCCTTCAAGTACCCCGAGGGGACCTTCGACCGGGGCAAGGTGCTCGACCAGAAGGCCCTGGAGTCCTTCAAGGACTGGGGCCGCTACAAGGACGTGGACGGGGACGGCATCCCCTACCGCACCCTTCCCGGAACCCCCGGCGGCAAGGGCGCCTACTTCACCCGCGGCTCAGGCCACAACCCCATGGCCCAGTACTCCGAGAAGCCCGAGGACTACAAGGACCTGGTGGACCGCCTCCGCCGGAAGATTGAAGGGTCCAAGGACTTCGTGCCCAAGCCGGTGGTGGACGACACGGGCTCCAAGCGGGGCATCCTCGCCTTCGGATCCAGCGATCCGGCGGTGAAGGAGGCCCGGGACCGCATGCGCGAGGAGGCCGGCCGCGAGACCACCTACCTCCGCCTGCGCGCCCTGCCCTTCACCGCCGAGGTGGACGCCTTCGTGAAGGGGATGGACGTCGTCTACGTCGTTGAGCAGAACCGCGACGGGCAGATGGCCGCCCTCCTCAAGGAGTTCTACCCCGAGCAGGCCACCAAGTTCCGCAGCGTCCTCCACTACAACGGCATGGCCCTGGACGCGCAGACGATCATCGACCAGATCGCCGCGTTCGAGAAGTAAGGAGACCCCGAAGATGACCACCGCCGCGCCTTCCGCTCCCGTCAACAAGCTGGGCCTCACCCGCCAGGACTACGTGGGCTCCAAGTCCACCCTCTGCGCCGGCTGCGGGCACGACTCCATCACCGCCCAGCTCATCAACGCCGCCTTCGAGACCAGCCTCGAGGCCCACATGGTGGGCAAGTACTCGGGCATCGGCTGCTCCTCCAAGACGCCGGCCTACTTCTTCAACCAGGCCTGGGGCTTCAACAGCGTCCACGGCCGCATGCCCGCGGTGGCCACCGGAGCCTCCCTGGCGAACCGTAAGCTCGTGAACATCGGCGTCTCCGGCGACGGCGACTCCATGAGCATCGGCATCGGCCAGCTGGTGCACATGATCCGGCGCAACGTGCCGATCATCTACATCATCGAGGACAACGGTGTGTACGGCCTCACCAAGGGCCAGTTCTCCGCCACCGCCGACCTGGGTTCCACCCTGAAGCACGGCTCGGTGAACGAGCTCGCGCCCATCGACCCCTGCACCCTGGCCATCGAGCTGGGCTGCGGCTTCGTGGCCCGGTCCTTCTCCGGCGACCCCAAGCAGATTAACGCGATCATGAAGGCCGCCATGGCCTTCAACGGCACCTGCATCATCGACGTCATCAGCCCCTGCGTGACCTTCAACAACCACGACAGCTCCACCAAGAGCTACAAGAACGCCAAGGACCACGACTTCCCCCTCCACGAGCTGGGCTTCGTGCAGTACAGCGAACTGGAGAACGTGGAGATCCCGGCCGGCGAGGCCAAGGTGGTCACCTTCCCCGACGGCTCGAAGGTCACCTTCCGCGCCCTGCGGGAGGACCACGACCCCACGGACCGCTTCGGCACCCTCAAGCTCCTCCACGAGGGCATCGAGAAGGGCGAGTTCCTCACGGGCCTGCTCTACGTGAACACCCAGAAGCCCACCATCCACGACACCACCCACATCGTGGACACGCCCCTGGCGCTCCTCCAGCAGGAGTCCCTCAAGCCCGGGCCCGACGTGCTCAAGGCCTGCATGGACGAGCTGACCTGAGGGCCCAGCCCCTGGATGGAACGGACGGCCGCCCCCGGGGCGGCCGTTCCCGTTCCAGGGGCGGCTCAGAGCTCGGGAAGGTAGGCCTCGTGGGTCCAGTCCTCCTCGCCGGTCCCGGCGAAGCGCCGGCGGATCGCGGAGATGCGCTCCCACTGGGTCATGAGGGAGGCCACGCAGGCGGCGTCGAACTGCGTGCCCGCCCGCTCCTGGAGGAAGGCCACCACGCGCTCCTCGGACCAGGCGGGCTTGTAAGGCCTCGACGAGAGGAGCCCGTCGTAGACGTCCGCGACGGTGACGATGCGGGCCTCCAGGGGTATCGCCCCGCCCCTCAGCCCCTTCGGGTAGCCGCCGCCGTCCACGCGTTCGTGGTGGCAGGCGACGATGTTTCGGAGGATGGCCACCTGGGCCATCCCCTCCATGCCGAATTCCCGGGCCAGGGTGTCCACCAGCTCCACGCCCTCGTCCACGTGGGTGCGCATGATCTCCAGCTCCCCGGGGTCCAAGGGGCCCTCCTTCAGGAGGATGCTGTCGGGGATGCCGATCTTGCCGATGTCGTGGAGGGGCGTGAAGAGCGCGACGAACTCGATCCATTCGTCCGTGAGGCCGAAGTCCACTGCGAGCCCGTGGGCGATGGCCTTGGCGTAGCGGGACACGCGGTTCAGGTGGGTCCCGGTCTCCCGGTCCCGCACGAGCCCCATGTGCCCGGCCATGCGCACCGCGGCCCGGAGCACCCGGGCGGAGGCCAGGGATTCCAACACGAGGTAGGTGGCCAGGCGGCTGTAGAGTTCGATCTGCTGCACCCGGGCGGGGGTGAAATACCCCGCCTCCGTGGCGTCGAAGAAGAGGAAGCCCCGGAGGACGCCCGCCTCGTGGAAGGGCACCGTGAGGCTGGACCGGTAGCCCTTCTCGAGGATCCTCTGGCTGTGGAGGCTGCCCGGGCGGAGCTGGGCCTGGAGGTCGTTCAGGACCCGGATCCCCCCCAGGGCGGCGAGCTGCTGGAGGGATGGGAGGTCCTCGAGGTTGGCGTCGTAGTGCGCCAGGGGTGCCTCCCCGAGGGTGCTGTGGGCGAAGGTGCGGAGCTGGTCCGTCTCGGGGTCGTAGAGGGCTATGGCCATGCGGGCGATGGCCGGGTGCTCCCGCCTCAGGGTGTCGTGGAGGCTTTCGATCTGGCGTCCGGTCCGGGACGAGGTAGAAGTCTGCGTGGCCACGGTCCACCCCCGCGATTGGGACCAGGGTAGGCCCAGGCCACCGGCCGGCCTGTGACGGTTGCACGGTTTGGGCCTCCCCGCGCCCCGCCCTGCCCAGGCCCGGGCGCCGCCCGCCCCGGCCCTGCCCATTCCGTTCCAGGCCCCTCCGCGCTAGACTGGTGGGCCCAGGGCCTGTAGCTCAGCTGGGAGAGCGCCTCGTTCGCAATGAGGAGGTCGTCAGTTCGATCCTGATCAGGTCCACCAATGGAAGGCGGCGCTCGCGCCGCCTTTTCGTTCCATGGGCGACGACCACCGCGCGCAAGGGCCCGGGAGACCCTCCCGGATGCGACCTTCCTGCGGGTCCCGGCTCCGCCGCGCGCCCGCGCGCTCCGCCACCCGCGACGGAAGGTCGGGTCGTCGGTTCGATCCTGATCAGGTCCACCAATGGAAGGCGGCGCCCGCGCCGCCCTAAAGTTTGGTGACTCGCCACGAAAACCATTAGAACCCTTCGAGTTAATCAAAGTTCGGAGTGGCCGGGGGATCCGCAATCGGGTTCGGCTCAGACCCCACTCGCGGGGCCGCGACCGAATCCCTCCAATTCGTCGAGCTTGGCCCTCACGTCCCGGATGAGGCTATCCGCTGGCAACGCGCCTGTCATGAACCACTCGATGTATTCAGCCATGATCTCCATCCCGTCCGGTGTGAGCCGGTAGCCAGTGTGGCGATACCAGTTGCGGTCGTAGACCACGGGAAACATCGCATCGATGCGTAGCAGCGAGCTGGTGGTATCCCCGATCAGGGGGAGGCAATCCCAAAAATACTGCGGGTACTTGCAGCGACGAACGAGCTGAACAAGATCCTCAGGGTAACCGCCTCGCTCGCCATTTTTATCTGCCCCGTAGTAGGGAGCCACGATGAAACAAGGCGTCTTCTGATAACCCGCGAGCCCGAGCGTCAACGACTCGTCGGGTGGATCCGCGGGTGAGGCGAGGACCAAAGCCGGCCGCTTCTTAAATGGCAATAGCATGTAGGATCCGCCCTCGATGTGAGGAAGACCCGCGATTGGCAGCTTCTCTTTGGGGATCACTGCATCAAATCCAAATTGTCGGGACTCGAAATCGACCCGCTCGTGGTCACCAGGCTGATCTGCCCTTCGCTTGGTCAGCAAACAAGTCGGAAGTCCGAATCGGAATGGCACCAAGGCCCGCACGAGGTCACCCCGCTTCGGACTTCCTTTCGGAGCTGTCTCCCACCAATCGTCCAAGACGTACTGGATGGAGTCTTCAGGGAAGGCCACACTCCCTCCGGAAGTCGCTCTCCCAGAACGATTGATCGAAGGTAATCGTCCCCTTCAGCTCAAGAGGTCCGAATGCATCTTCCTGGTTCAGGATGGCCATGAGCTGTAAATACTCCGCGTCCATGGGTGCTTGGAGTCGTTGTCGTTCACGCTCCTGAATCCTCGCCTGAATTCTCGACTGAATCTCCAGTTTCATCTCCAACCTTCGAGCCTCCTTGCGCTTTGCTTGCGTCTTGGAGAGAGGCTCCCCCAGGCTGACCATGGGTTCTGCGGCCATGGGTGGCTTTGGAACGACACAGTCTCGGAGATCGAGCTGCTCCCCTGGTGCAGCTCGAAGCATGGGAGGTGTCTTGTAGACGTGGTGAAGGAGAGATTCGGTGTCGGAGCCAAATAGTCGGATGCTCCGACGGCTCGCAGCGTAGACTTCCGCCGGTATGCTTCGGCCAAGTTCTTCAGCCTCTCCCTTCAACCAATGGTCAGGAGGCAGGACGTAGCGCTTCACCTCAAACTCCCTGGCCTGGAAACGCCTGGGAGTGATTGCGAGCTGAGATAGCACCCGCTCCACTTCTAGGTAGGCAGCTTGGCTCCATGGCCCGAAGTGGTAAAAAACCCATGGGATTCCTGTAAAGGAAGCTCCTGCGTGTTGCTCCGCGTAAGCAACATCTGCGAGGTACAAGAGCTTGATGAGGTGGATGAACCCAAGTTCTTGGTTGCCTGGATCCTGATCAGCCGCGACCGCCAGGTCGAACTTCAGGAGCAGCTCCACACGATCTTGGTGCAACAACCCCTCCTGGTCCGGCCAAAGGCGTCAAATTCCGGACCTCCCAGTTTTGCAGCAAGGCCTGGACCACTCAAAGGTCAGTTCCGATCAATCAAGGTCGAGGCCGAGGCCCAACTGCTCGCCTTGGTGGGGACTGACGGCGGGTTTCGTTCCTCCTGGAAGGTCCGGGGCTGTCCCCGAAGGTAAGGAGGGGGAGTTGGAAGCAGGTAGTGTTTTCTTTTCTTCGGCCCTCAGCCTCCTGATAACAGGAGCTGTATCTTCACCTGGAGGTAAGTTTTCTGGTTGGATGCCACGCTTCCCCAAGGCTTCGCGCACGCTTAAATTGTTATCCACATGCTCAGACTGTAGTTTTGCCTGCCCAATAAGGCCCTTTTCGTCTGCATTGTGAACCGTCATGGCGGCTGATAATTCTTTAGCTTTAATAGCAATAGTGTGGAGCTTGTCCGCAAGTGGTTTAGGATGCTTGATTCCCAACTTTTCTTTCATGCGCCGGGTAGGCACCCCAAATAAAGCACTATCACCTGCGCTTCGGACCACCCCAATCCCTGGTCCTGTTACGCCTCTTTCGTAGAGGACAGCCCCTAAATCTTTCTCTGCATGTGAAAGTTCTTTTCTTGCCTTTACTCGTTCATCTATTTCAAGAAGAGCTTGCTCTATTAGCTCTGCCCGTCTTGTTTGTAATCCAAAATAAATTTTAGCAAATGCTACTCTTTTATGTGTAGGATCAGCATTCATGGCCACCATATAGGCACCAGCTCGAGTTAAGCGGTAATCCTTCAGTTTACGAACACCGAAGGTCAGCATATCAAATTTGTCGGAGTCATCAATACTGATATCAGGGTTTTCACCACTATGTTTAATGGTGATTTTGGCTTTCTTTATCACCTTCTCGAAATTGCGCCAATTGTATTCAAACAATTGGCACAAATCCCTGGCGCTCCAAGTTTCCTCCTCTCCATCCGAGATTTTCACTTCCTCAAACATCCTCATAAGTTCCTGGACGTTCTGGATGCTCATTGAAAGACCTCGAAGCATTGGCGCCGCAGCATAGCAGCTTCACTTAAACAGATCAGCGCAGGATCAATCATCCAGCCTTGGCTCTCCTTGCATGGCCATGGATGGGCTCCTCGGGGCGGCCCTTTTGGGGGCCACATTCGTCGAACCTGGTTTGGGGTGTGGCGAACGAGAGTCCGGTGGAACCGACAGGCTCCCTTGAGGAGCTACAGCGGGGATTGCGGATCTAGCCTCGACCAAGGCCTTCAGATAATGGAATCTCGCTTCGCATTTGAGGACCCGAGCTTGCCATTCCCGAATCAACGACTACACTGATCCGTGTAATTTGGATCCCGCCCTGTGACTTCCCCCTACGACGATCCACACGTTTGCCCCCCCAAGGCTCCCTTGGAGGAGCGGCCCCTTCTGAGCGGCCCTAAGGCCGCGGAGCTGGCACGGCTCTTCGACGTGCTGGCCTCGGACACGCGGCTCCGCCTGCTCCACGCCCTGATCCGCGAAGGCGACCCCTGCATGAGCGACCTGGCGGCGGCCGTCGGGATGAAACCCCAGGCGGTCTCCAACCAGCTCCGGCGGCTGGTGGACATGGGGATCCTGGACACCCGGCGCCACGGCAACCACGTGCACTACCGGATCGTCGATGCCTGCATCGCGAAGTTGCTCTATCACGGCCTCTGCCTCAATGAGGAAGCCCAGGCCCATACGCACGTGAGCGCAGGGTGAGGCGCTGGATCGCCGCCCTCTTTCTGGCGCTCACGGTCTTCTACCTGGGCGCCGCAGGCGTGGATCGCTGTGAGGACCGGGTATCGGACGACTGCTCACAGGTCTGTCACATCCTGTGTGCCGACGGCTGCGCGGTGGCACCCCTGCCGGTGACACCGACGCCACCGCCCCCCGATCCGCTGCCGCGTGCCCCTCATGAGCATGGGCAGGCGCCCACCCTGGTGACTCTCGACATCGAGCCGGAGAAGGACCCTCCTAAGGCCTGAGCCGCTGCCCCCATGCGCGCCGAGCAGGGCCGTGCCCTGCCTGGGATCCACGTCCATCTTTCGAGGTCCGAATGACACCCCTTCTCCTGGGGGCCTTGCCCTGCGTCCTGGCGGCGCAGGCATCGCCCCCCCTCTCCTACGACGACATCCTCCAGCGGGCGCGCACGGGCCCCGATCAATACCGCACCGCGGCCATGCTGGCCGAACGCCATCGCGCGCTTGCAGGCTCCAAGGGCTTCCTCCGGGAAGGACCCTCCATCGGTGTGACGGCGGGCCCCCGCACCAACCCCATCGAGCCTTCCAGCGTGGATCAGACCGTGGATCTCGACCTGCCGCTCTTCCTGGCAGGCGGAACCCGGCGCAGGCTGGAAGTGGCCCTTGGAAAGGCGGATCCGCTCCTGCGCCAAGGTGCAGCCCTCGAAACGAGGTTCCGACTGCACCAGGCCTATCTGGACGCATGGCTCTCCGAGCGGCTCTTGGCGCTGCGGGAGGCGGACCTGGCCACGGTCCAGGCCTGGCTGAAGGCCGCGAGGGCTCGCCTCGATGCCGGCGCCGACCCGGCCTTCCAGGTGAGCCTGGTGGAGGGCGAGATCCTCAAGGCCCAGCTCGACCTGGAGGAGGCCCGCAAGCAGCGCCTGAGCGCATGGGCGAACCTACGAGCCCTTGCGGAAGTGCCTGTTCAACCCATGCCCCTGGAGGGTCCCGGCGATCCCGTTCTTCCCCAGGCGGTCGATCTCCAGCCACGGTACGACCAGGGCTCCCTGCGGCGGGCCCTCCAGGCCCGCCTGGACCTGGAGCAGCAGACCCTGCGCCACCAGGAGGCGCTTGCCACCAGCCGCTGGAGCCTTCGTGCCAACTACTCCAAGGAGGAACCCGGCGTCCACATCGCCAAGCTCGGGTTCGCGTACCGCTTCGCCCGGCCCGGAGAAAGCCAAGCGATTCGCAGGGAGACGGAGGCCAACCTCCAGGCCGCGAAGCGCGAGCTGGAGATCGCGCTCCTGGAGTTGGATGCCCGTTTCCAATCCGCGTTCCAGAGGCTGCAAGCCCTCCCGTCACCCCTGCCCGTCCCAGCCTTCGACCGCGCGTTGGGAGCGGTGGGCCTGCGCCTAACGGAAGGGAAGGAACGTCCCTCCGAAGCCCTGCCCATCCGCCGGCAGCTCCTGGAGGCCCAGGTCGCCTCCCTCCGCCGCCTCCACGCCGCCCACCTCCTCACCGCCGAACTGCAGGCCCTCACCGACGGGAACGCCCCATGAAGACCCTG
>JABLTH010069690.1_pt1 | contig 22388 bp, 17 predicted proteins | sample 7875711 | NCBI WGS metagenome assembly JABLTH01 (sample SAMN14941262, study PRJNA633318) | bioreactor metagenome | isolation source: bioreactor | place: China | collected 2019-03-05 | reverse complement strand
GCTTCGCCTCGAACCCACGCCATAGAGGAAATCCCTAAGTTGGGGCATCGCGCGGACGCACGTTCCGACGGCACGCATCACGCATGCCCGGGCTGGCTTCGGCCGTTCAGGCGAGGTTCAGGCGATATCGTGCGCGAGGCTCATGTCGAGGAATTGTGCGGCGACCCGCGACGGCGCACCGCCGTGTGGCACGAGGATGGAGAAGTGACGCGTGAGCGGCGCGGGCGCGAGCGAGCGCAGGACGAGCGCGGCATCGTCGTGACGCAGCGACATCGCGGACACGAACCCGACGCCCATCCCGGCACGCACGGCTTCCTTCACGGCCTCGACACCCGCGATCTCGAATGCGACCCGCATCGGCGCCGCGCCTTGCGCGAACGCGCGCTCGACGAGTTGCCGCACGGCGGAGCCCGCCTCGCGCAGGACGAGCGGATGGGCCGCCAGCGCGTCGAGCGTGACGCCCGGCGCGTATTCGGGCGCGGCCAGCGGATGCCCGGTCGGCACGATCGCGACGATCTCGTCCTCGCGCCACGCGTGCACCGCGGTGCCCGGCGGCAGCGCCTCGCCGGGCGGCCCTTCGATCATCGCGATGTCGAGCGACGGCAGCGCCGCGACCACGTCGGCCGTGTTGCCGCTCATCGTGTGGATCGCCACGCGCGGGGCGCGCGGCTGGAACGCCGCGATCAGGTAAGGCAGCAGGTAGCTCGCGGGTGTCGTGCTCGCGCCGATGCGCAGCGTGCCGGCTTCCAGGCCGCGCACCGCGTCGCGAAACGCGCGCGCCTGCGCGAACGTGTCGCGTTGCGCCTTCGCGTACTGCGCGAGCTGTTCGCCGACCGGCGTCAGGCGGATGCCGCGCCCTTCGCGCTGGTACAGCGGTTCGCCGAATTCGTCCTGCAGCAGCCGCAACTGGCCCGACACGGCCGGCTGCGACAGATGCAGCGCCACGGCGGCGTGGCTGATGTTCAGGTGTTCGGCAACGGCGGCGAACGTTATCAGTTGATCCGGGGTCATGGGGATAAATTATCGGATTTCCGGATAGTTTACGTCACAAATCACAATTTTTCATATCGATATAACGAAATTAGGATTACACCATCGCAACACGCTCCATCACGGTGCTTCCATGTCCACTGCCCCGACTCCCCATCTCAACCATGCCGCGCCGTCGATGCGCGGCCAGTTGAACGGCGTGCTGTTCGTCGCGCTGTTCGCCGCCGCCGTCACGAGCCTGTCCCAGCTTCCCGCGATCGCGGGGCTCGGCCTGTCGCCGCTGATCGTCGGCATCGTCGCCGGTGCGCTGTACGGCAACGCGCTGCGCGACGGCATGCCGGCCAGCTGGGCGGCCGGCGTCAATTTCTCCGCGCGCAAGCTGCTGCGCATCGCGGTCGCGTTCTTCGGGTTGCGCGTGAGCCTGCAGGAAATCGCGCAGGTCGGGCTGCCGGGCCTGACGGTGTCGGTCCTCGTCGTCGTCAGCACGCTCGCGATCGGCACCTGGGCGGGCATGAAGCTGATGAAGCTCGACCGCGATTCCGCGCTGCTGACCGCCGCCGGCAGCGCGATCTGCGGCGCGGCCGCCGTGCTCGCGTTCGAGTCGACGCTGCAGTCGAAGCCGCACCAGAGTGCGATGGCCGTGGGCAGCGTCGTGCTGTTCGGCACGCTGTCGATGTTCCTGTACCCGATCGCCTATCACGCCGGTCTGCTGAACCTCGACCCGGCCGGCCTGGGCCTGTTCTTCGGCGGCACGATCCACGAGGTCGCGCAGGTGGTCGGCGCGGCGAGCGACATCAGCCCGCAGGTCGCGCACATCGCGACGATCGTCAAGATGACGCGCGTGATGCTGCTGGTGCCGGTGCTGCTGGTGCTCGGCTGGTGGCTCGCCCGCTCGGCCCGCGCAACGGCCGGCGGCGCGCAAGGCAAGCGCAAGGTGGCGGTACCCTGGTTCGCGCTCGGTTTCCTCGGCTTCGTGATCGTCAATTCGCTGAACGTGCTGCCGACGGACGTCACGCACACGCTGAACGTGCTCGACACCTTCGCGCTGACGATGGCCATGACCGCGCTCGGCATCGAAACCCGCGTCGCGCAGATCCGCGCCGCCGGCCCGCGCGCGCTGATGACCGGCCTGATCCTGTACGTGTGGCTGATCGCCGGCGGCTACGGGATCACGTGGGCCGTGCAGCACTGGCTTGGCTGAGTTGCCCGCCCGTGACACGTCGCGCGCCGCGCCCGCCGGGATGGTCCCGCGGGCGCGGCGCAGTGCTATGCTTCGCGTCGTTTTCCTTCGCCCTCTTTCAGCCGTGCTCTCGTTCCTGCTGAAGCTGCGCACTCGCGCCCAAACGCTGTTCCGCCTGTCGGACGCCCATACGATGCTGATCTGGTCGGCCATCGTCGGCGTCGGCGGCGCCTTTGCCACGATGGCGTTCCGCGAAGGCATCGACCTGATGCAGCACCTGATCTCCGGGCAAAGCGGCAGCTTCGTGCAGATGGCGAAACGCCTGCCGTGGTACGTGCGGTTCTGGATGCCGGCCGCGGGCGGCTTCCTCGCCGGCTGCGTGCTGCTGCTCGCGACGCGCGGCGACAGGAAGGCGGGCAATACCGACTACATGGAATCGGTCGCGCTCGGCAACGGCGTCGTGCCGGTACGGCAGAGCCTGTGGCGCAGCGTGTCGTCGCTGCTGACGATCGGTACCGGCGGCTCGATCGGCCGCGAAGGCCCGATGGTGCAGCTCGCGGCGCTCGCCGCGTCGCTCGTCGGCCGCTTCGTGCATTTCGACCCGCCGCGCCTGCGCCTGCTGGTCGCCTGCGGGGCGGCCGCCGGCATCACGTCCGCCTACAACGCGCCGATCGCCGGCGCGTTCTTCGTGTCGGAAATCGTGCTCGGCACGATCGCGATGGAAAGCTTCGGGCCGATGGTCGTCGCATCGGTCGTCGCGAACATCGTGATGCGCGAATTCGCCGGCTACAAGCCGCCGTACGAGATGCCGGTGTTTCCGGCCGTCACCGGCCCCGAGGTGCTGCTGTTCGTCGTGCTCGGCGCGCTGTGCGGCGTGCTCGCGCCGCAGTTCCTGCACCTGCTCGACGCGTCGAAGAACCAGTTCAAGCGGCTGCCTGTGCCGCTGCCGGTGCGGCTCGCGCTCGGCGGCCTCGTCGTCGGCGTGATCTCGGTGTGGACGCCGGACGTATGGGGCAACGGCTACAGCGTCGTCAACCAGATCCTGCATTCGCCATGGACCTGGCAGGCGCTGGTCGCGGTGCTCGTGTTCAAGGTCATCGCAACCTCGGCCACGGTCGGCTCGGGTGCGATCGGCGGCGTGTTCACGCCGACGCTGTTCGTCGGCGCGGTGTTCGGTTCGCTGTTCGGGCTCGCGATGGAAGCGCTGTGGCCCGGCCATACGTCGGCGTACTTCGCTTACGCGATCGTCGGGATGGGTGCGTTCATGGCGGGCGCCACGCAGGCGCCGCTGATGGCGATCCTGATGATCTTCGAGATGACGCTGAGTTATCAGGTCGTGTTGCCGCTGCTGGTGTCGTGCGTATTCGCGTATTTCGTCGCGCGCGCGACCGGCACGACGTCGATGTACGAGATCACGCAGCACCATTACCAGGACGCGCAGGAGAAGCTGCGGCTGCGCACCACGCAGATGCGCGAGCTGATCCAGCCCGCGCAGACGGTCGTGCCGCTCACGGCGAGCGTCGCCGACATGACGCGCGTGTTTCTCGAGTATCCGGTGAAGTACCTGTACGTCACCGACGATGCCGGGCGCTTTCGCGGCGCGGTCGCGCTGAAGGACATCACGTCGGACCTGCTCGACAAGCGCGACACGACCGACAAGACGGCCGCGCATTACGCGCACACGCCGTTTCCGCTCCTGACGCCCGACATGCCGCTCGCCACCGCGCTCGAACGCTTCATGGCGTTCCAGGGCGAACGCCTGCCGGTGATCGAAAGCGAAGCCGAGCCGACGCTCGCCGGGGTGGTCTACAAGACGTCGCTGCTCGACGCGTACCGGCGGATGACCGGCGAGCGCTGATTCGCACGACGCGATGAGGCGCGGCGCATGCCGCATGCTTCATCGCACCCCGCCTTTGCCGCGCATCGCACGCGGCACGACGAATCCGCTGCCGCGTCAGTCGGGCGCGCGCCCGAGCACGACACGCGCGAAGAACCCCGCGAGCACCGACTCGGCCACGTCGGCCGGCACGTGCTGCGGATCGGCCGCGTAATACGACTGCACGCCGTCGCACAGGCACATCAGCCCGAACGCGAGCGTCTCCGCCGGCAACAGCAGCGGCGTGCCGGAGCGCTCGGAGAAGCGCCGGATGAATTCGGCCATCTGCACGCGCTTGGCGTGCAGGAACTGGTTGAAGCGCACGCGGAACTTCGCGTCGCGCGCGGCCTGCAGCTTCGCCTCGCCCCACAGCAACGAGAATTCGTCGTCGGCGAACAGCGTGCGGTAATGCGCGAGCGTCATCGATTCCATCTGTTCGCGCGACCCGCCCTCGTCGAAGATCGCCTGGAAATCGGCCTGCACCAGCGCATGGTTGCGCTCCAGCAACTCCAGCAGGAGTTCCGACTTGCTGCGGAAATTCGAGTAGAACGCGCCGCGCGTATAGCCGGCCGCGGCCGCGATGTCCTCGACGCTCGCGGCCACAAAGCCTTTCTTCAGAAAAATGCGATGCGCGGCATTCAGCAGACGTTCGCGCGTCTGATCCCTGCTCTGCTCGCGGGTTAAGCGCTGTGGTTTCATGGCGCGCAGTCTAGCACCGATTCCCTTTCAAATTCATCTTTGCACTCAGATACAGGTGTGTATTAGAATTCGCCACAGTTTCTGAAAATGCTGTCCGCGCGCCTCTGTCGGCGCCGCTCGGGGCAAGCGCAGGCCGCGCTTGCCGGCTTCGTTCCGCTCTCGCTCTCACCTCACTTGGGGGTTTCGTGAATCGCTCCGGTTCCCGCGCCGTGCTGCTGGTCGGCACCGCGCTCGTCCTCGCCGCCTGTCATCCAAAAGAATCCGCGCCGCCCGCCCCGCGCCCCGTCGTCGCACTGCCCGCGCATGCCGACGACGCCGCGGTCGCCCGCACGCTCCCCGGCGAGATCCAGCCGCGTTATGCCACCCCGCTGTCGTTCCGCATCGCCGGCAAGATCATCGAGCGCAAGGTGCGTCTCGGCGATACGGTCAAGGTCGGCCAGGTCGTCGCGCTGCTCGATCCGTCCGACGTCGAGAAGAACGCCGCGAGCGCGCAGGCGCAACTCGACGCCGCGACGCACAGCCTCGCGTTCGCGAAGCAGCAGCTCGACCGCGACCGCGCACAGGCGCGCGAAAACCTGATCGCGACCGCCCAGCTCGAACAGACCGAGAACAGCTACACGTCGGCGCTCGCGCAGCGCGACCAGGCGCAGCAGCAGCTCGCGCTCGCCCGGAACCAGCTTCGCTACGCGACGCTCGTCGCCGATCACGCTGGCTACATCACCGCCGAACAGGCCGACACCGGCCAGAACGTGTCGGCCGGCCAGCCCGTCTACCAGCTCGCGTGGTCCGGCGACGTCGACGTCGTCAGCGACGTGCCCGAAGCCGCGCTTGCATCGCTCACGCCCGGCCACGCGGCCAGCGTCACGCTGCCGTCGCTGCCCGGTCGCCAGTTCGCGGCGAAGGTGCGCGAAATCGCGCCGGCCGCCGATCCGCAAAGCCGCACGTATCGCGTGAAGCTCACGCTCGCCGCGCCCGATCCGGCGATCCGGCTCGGGATGACGGCCAGCGTCGCGTTCGACGGCGCGCCGGCCGCCGGCGACGCGCCGTCGATCACGCTGCCCGCGACCGCGCTGTTCCATGACGGCGCGCAGCCGGCCGTGTGGGTCGTGCGCACGAAGGACGACACGCTCGAGCTGCGCCGCGTCGACGTCGCGCGCTTCAACGAGCGCACGGTGACGGTGTCGCACGGGCTGCAGCCCGGCGAGCGCGTCGTGTTGCAGGGCGTGCACACGGTCAGCGCGGGCGAGAAGGTACGCGCGATCGCGCCGCTGCATCCGGAGGACTTCGCATCGTGAGCACTCCGCACGAAGAAGGCCGGTTCAACCTGTCTGCATGGGCGCTGCGCCACCAGGCGCTCGTCGTCTACCTGATCGCGCTCGCGACGCTCGCGGGCATCCTCGCGTACACGCGGCTCGCGCAGTCCGAAGACCCGCCGTTCACGTTCCGCGTGATGGTGATCCGCACGTTCTGGCCCGGCGCGACTGCGCGGCAGGTGCAGGAACAGGTGACCGACCGGATCGGCCGCAAGCTGCAGGAAACGCCGGCCATCGACTTCCTGCGCAGCTATTCGCGCCCCGGCGAATCGCTGATCTTCTTCACGATGAAGGATTCGGCGCCCGTGAAGGACGTGCCCGAGACCTGGTACCAGATCCGCAAGAAGGTCGGCGACATCGGCTATACACTGCCGCCCGGCGTGCAGGGCCCGTTCTTCAACGACGAATTCGGCGACGTCTACACCAACATCTGGACGCTCGAGGGCGACGGCTTCACGCCCGCGCAACTGCACGACTACGCCGATCAGTTGCGCACCGTGCTGCTGCGCGTGCCGGGCGTCGGCAAGGTCGACTATTTCGGCGACCCCGACCAGCGGATCTTCATCGAGGTGAACAACGCGCAGCTCACGCGCCTCGGCATCTCGCCGCAGCAGCTCGGCCAGGCAATCAACGCGCAGAACGACATCTCGTCGGCCGGCGTACTGACGACCGCCGACGATCGCGTGTTCGTGCGGCCGAGCGGCCAGTTCGACAACGTCAATGCGATCGCCGATACGCTGATCCGCATCAACGGCCGCACGTTCCGGCTCGGCGATCTCGCGACCGTGAAGCGCGGCTACGACGACCCGGTCGTCACGCAGATGCGCGCGGCCGGTCCAGGTTCGGCCGGCAAGGCCGTGCTCGGCATCGGCGTGACGATGCAGCCGGGCGGCGACGTGATCCGGCTCGGCAAGGCGCTCGACGCCGAATCGAAGGACCTGCAGGCGCAACTGCCGGCCGGCCTCAAGCTGGTCGAGGTGTCGAGCATGCCGCACGCGGTCGCGCATTCGGTGGACGACTTCCTCGAAGCCGTCGCCGAAGCGGTCGCGATCGTGCTGGTCGTGAGCCTCGTGTCGCTCGGCCTGCGCACCGGGATGGTGGTCGTGATCTCGATTCCGGTCGTGCTCGCGGTCACCGCCCTCTTCATGTACCTGTTCGACATCGGGCTGCACAAGGTGTCGCTCGGCACGCTCGTGCTCGCGCTCGGGCTGCTCGTCGACGACGCGATCATCGCGGTCGAGATGATGGCCGTGAAGCTCGAACAGGGCTACACCCGCGCACGCGCCGCTGCGTTCGCCTATACGAGCACCGCGTTCCCGATGCTGACCGGCACGCTCGTCACCGTGTCGGGCTTCCTGCCGATCGCGCTCGCGAAATCGAGCACCGGCGAATACACGCGCTCGATCTTCGAGGTGTCGGCCATCGCGCTGATCGCATCGTGGTTCGCGGCCGTCGTGCTGATTCCGCTGCTCGGCTACCACATGCTGCCCGAGCGCAAGCGGCAGGCGCACGAGGCGCACCTGCCCGACGATCACGAGCACGACATCTACGACACGCGCTTCTACCGCCGCCTGCGCGGCTGGATCGACTGGTGCATCGAGCGGCGCTTCGTCGTGCTGCTGATCACGGGCGCCCTGTTCGTCGTGGCAATGATGGGCTTTTCGCTCGTGCCGCAGCAGTTCTTCCCGAGTTCCGATCGCCCCGAGCTGCTCGTCGACCTGCGGCTGCCCGAAGGCGCGTCGTTCGCGGCGACGCTGCGCGAGACCGAGCGCCTCGAGAAAGTGATCGACAAGCGCCCCGAGATCGATCATTCGGTGAGCTTCGTCGGCAGCGGCGCGCCGCGCTTCTACCTGCCGCTCGACCAGCAGCTTCAGTTGCCGAACTTCGCGCAGTTCGTGATCACCGCGAAATCGGTGAAGGATCGCGAGAAGCTCGCGACCTGGCTCGAAACCACGCTGCGCGAGCAGTTCCCGGCCGTGCGCTGGCGGCTGTCGCGGCTCGAGAACGGCCCGCCGGTCGGCTACCCGGTGCAGTTCCGCGTGAGCGGCGACAGCATCGCGACGGTCCGCTCGATCGCCGAGAAGGTCGCGGCGACGATGCGCGGCGACGCGCGCACGGTCAACGTGCAGTTCGACTGGGACGAGCCGGCCGAGCGCTCGGTGCGCTTCGAGATCGACCAGAAGAAGGCGCGCGAACTGAACGTCACGTCGCAGGACGTCTCGAGCTTCCTCGCGATGACGCTGTCCGGCACGACCGTCACGCAGTACCGCGAACGCGACAAGCTGATCGCGGTCGACCTGCGCGCGCCGAAGGCCGATCGCGTCGACCCCGCGAAGCTCGCCGGCCTCGCGCTGCCGACCCCGAACGGCCCGGTGCCGCTCGGCTCGCTCGGCCGCTTCAAGCCGACGCTCGAATACGGCGTCGTGTGGGAGCGCGACCGCCAGCCGACCATCACCGTGCAGTCGGACGTACGCGCCGGCGCGCAGGGCATCGACGTCACGCATGCGGTCGATGCGAAGCTGAACGCATTGCGCGCGCAGTTGCCGGTCGGCTACCAGATCAACATCGGTGGCTCGGTCGAGGAAAGCGCGAAGGCGCAGAAGTCGATCAATGCGCAGATGCCGCTGATGGCGATCGCCGTGTTCACGCTGCTGATGATCCAGCTGCAGAGCTTCTCGCGCGTGCTGATGGTCGTGCTGACCGCGCCGCTCGGGCTGATCGGCGTGGTCGCCACGCTGCTGATGTTCGGCCAGCCGTTCGGCTTCGTCGCGATGCTCGGCGTGATCGCGATGTTCGGGATCATCATGCGCAACTCGGTGATCCTCGTCGACCAGATCGAACAGGACATCGCCGCCGGCCACGGCCGCGTCGACGCGATCATCGGCGCGACCGTGCGGCGCTTCCGCCCGATCACGCTGACGGCCGCGGCCGCCGTGCTCGCGCTGATCCCGCTGTTGCGCTCGAACTTCTTCGGGCCGATGGCGACCGCGCTGATGGGCGGCATCACGAGCGCGACCGTGCTGACGCTGTTCTACCTGCCCGCGCTGTATGCGACGTGGTTCCGCGTGAAGCGCGACGAACGCGACCCGCAGAACGGCCCGCCGCCCGGCGGCAGCACGCCGGCCGCACCGTCGGGAGCCTGACCATGGATCGATCGATGAACCTGAAAACGAAAGCCGTGCGGGCACTCGCCGTCGCGAGCCTCGCCGGCCCGCTCGCGGGCTGCGCCTGGTTCGCGCCGAGCGGCGAGCCGCCCGCGATGCCGTCGCCCGCGCACTACGGCACCACGCCGCAAGTGCAGCAGACCGTGTCCGCGCAAGGCGTCGCGCAGCAGTTCGAGGTCGGCGCACAGCCGGTGCCCGACTGGTGGAAGCAGTACCGCTCCGATGCGCTGAACGCGCTCGTCGACGAAGGGCTGCGCAACAGCCCGACGCTCAGTGCGGCATCGCACTCGCTCGATGCCGCGCGCGAACAGCTGCGCGGGCAGATCGGCAGCTCGATGCTGCCGTCGATCGATGCGGTCGGACAGGCCACGCGCCAGCGTGCGCTCGGCGTGCCGATCCCCGCGCTCGGCGCGCCGACGCTGCTGTACGACACGTTCGTCGGCCAGCTGCAGGCGAGCTACACGATCGACCTGTTCGGCGCGTCGCGTTTCGCGAACCGCGCGCTGGCGCGACGCGTCGACGTCAGCGCGTTCCAGCTCGAATCCGCGCGGCGCGCGCTGGCCGCAAACATCGTCACCGCATCGATCACGGTGTCGGTGCTGAATGCGCAGATCAACACGACCGAGCGGCTCGTCGCCCTCGCCAACGACCAGGCACACGATGCCGAACGCCGCTACGCGCTCGGTTCCGCCTCGCGCAGCGACGCGCTGAACGCGCGGCAAAGCGCCGACACGTTCGCGGCGAGCCTGCCCGCGCTGCGCCAGCAGCGCGACTCGGCCCGCCATGCGCTCGCGGTGCTGGTCGGCCGCACGCCCGACCGGCCGCCGGCCGATCTCACGCTCGCCGATCTGCACCTGCCCGAACAGGTGCCCGTCGTCGTGCCGTCGGACCTGCTGCAAAGCCGCCCGGACATCCAGGCCGCCGACGCGGGGCTGAAGGCGGCCGCGGCCGAAGTCGGCCTCGCGACCGCGCAGATGTTCCCGCAGCTGTCGCTGTCAGCGGCGATGGGCAAAGGCGGCTTCAGTTGGCCGGCGATGCTGTCGGGCGCCGGCGCGATCTGGAACGTCGGCGCGTCGCTGAGCCAGCCGATCTTCCACGGCGGCGCGCTGCTTGCCCAGCGCCGCGCGGCGAAGGCGACTTACGAGGCCGCCGTCGACCAGTACAAGCAGGCCGTGCTCGGCGCGTTCCAGAACGTCGCCGATTCGCTCGCGGCGCTCGAGCACGATGCGGAAGCGCTCGACGCGTCGTCGCGCGCCGCGCTGTCCGCGCGGGGCGCGTACGACGACGCGGCGGCCCGCGTGCGGCTCGGCGCGCTGCCGCCGTCGGCCGCGCGCGCCAGCGAGCTGCAGTATCGCAATGCACGGCTCGACGAGATCCGCGCGACCGGCGCGCGGTTCGCGGATACCGCGCGGCTCTACCAGGCGATGGGCACGCCGCCGGTCGACAAGGGCGGGCCGTCCGGCAAGGCCGGCGACACAGCCGCCGACGGCGCAATCGGCCAGCAAGCGCGCGCCGCCACCGCCGATACTGCCGCCACCGACACGCCGCCTTCGCCGCCTTCACCGCAATAAGCCGGCCCGCCATCGCGTGCGCGCGGAATCCCGCGCGCACGCCTCCCCATCTTCCGCTTGACCCTCACGTAGCGTAACGTTCGAGACTCCAGTGCGCGTACCGAACGGAGGAACGAATGCGACTGAAAGTGGGAGAACTGGCGAAACGCAGCGGGCTGACCGTCCGCACGCTTCATCACTATCACGCGATCGGTCTGCTGACGCCTTCGGCGCGCGCCGACAACGGCTACCGGCTGTACGACCGCCACGACATCGCCCGGCTCCACCAGATCCAGGCGTTGCGTCGCTTCGGCCTGTCGCTCACCGAAATCGGCGACCACCTGAACCAGCCCGGCACCCCGCTCGTCGATCTCGTCGCGAAGCAGATCGCGCTGCTCGACCGTCAGCTCGCGCAGACCGCGCAGCTGCGCGAGCGCCTCGTGAGCCTGCATGCGCAGCTCGCCGCGGGCACGGAGCCGGAGCTGGCCGATTGGCTCACCACACTGGAGTTGATGACCGTGTACGACAAGTATTTTTCCGAGGAAGAACTCGCGCGCCTGCCGATGTACCAGAAAAGCCAGGCGGGCGACGCCGAATGGATCGCACTCGTCGACGAAGTGCGCGCGCTGCACGACGCGGGCGTACCCGCCGAGGACGAACGCCCCCGTGCGCTCGCCAGTCGCTGGATGACGCTGCTCGTGCGCGACACGAACAACGACCCGCGGCTGCTGGCGAAGCTGAACCTGATGCACGAGCACGAACCGGCGATGCAGTCGAAGATCGGCATTTCGACCGCGCTGCGCGACTATGTGCTGCGTGCGTCGTCCGAAAACAAGATGCGGATCTTCGAGAAGTATCTCGCGCCGGACGAGATCCGCTTCATGCGCGCGCACTACGGCGAACGCGCGATGGAATGGCCGCAACTGATGGGCGACGTGCGCGACGCGATCGATGCGGGTACCCGACCTGCTTCGCGGGAAGGCCGCGCGCTTGCGCAGCGCTGGCTCGAGCTGTTCTGCAGCTACGCCGGCCACGATCCGGCCACGCACGCGAAATTCCGCGCGGCGCTGATGAACGAGCCTGCATTGACGCAGGATACGTGGGTCGACGACACGCTGATCGGTTTCGTGCGGGAGGCGATGGCGCAGCTTGCGCCCGCGCGCTGAGCGCGTTGAGCGCATGAAGGTGCGGGCGGCACGCGGGTTTCCCGCGTGCCGCCCGTTTCACCATTTGCAGCCCGTGTCGCGCACCGCATCCAGCGCGAGCATCGGCAATGCCAGCAGGCCCGCGTGTGAATATGCCTGACGGCAGTCGGTGCGACGGGCATTCGACACGCCGTCGGCCAGCCTCGCGTCGACGGTGTCACGGCGCGCGGCCACGCCGCCGGACGACGCGCCCAATGCCCCGACCGCCGCCTGCGCCGGACTGCGCGCCGCCTCATGCCGCGAGCCGATCGCGTCCAGATCGCGGCGCCAGTCGAGATCGGGGCCTGGTGCGGGCTCGGGAAGGGGTTCACGTCGGGTCGCGATTGCACCGGCAGGCATTTCACCTTGCCGATGCGAAACGCCCTCCGTATTCGAAGACGGCCGCGTCGTCATGCGCGACACCGCAACCGCGGCGGATCGTTTCGTCGATGACACGGCGCCCTCGGCACCGCGCCCACTCGCGGCGGGCCCGGTTCGCCCGGCGTCAGGCACGCCCGCCACGGGCACCGGCCGCGCGGGAATCAGCTCGACGCGCAGCGCGAGCCGGGGCCGCGCCCCGGCGTTCGGGCCGGCCACCGTCGACGTCCGCTGCAGCACGAACCATCCGAGCAGGTGAATCGATACGGACGCGACGACAGCCAGCGCGACGATGCGCGGCCGGCGCCGCCCCGCCACGCCGGCAAGCCGCGAGGGCGATGCGTCAGTCCGGCTCGCCGACACCGTCATCGCTGAACGCGAGCAGGTCGCCGGGCTGGCAGTCGAGATAACGGCAGATCGCCTCGAGCGTCGCGAAACGGATGCCCTTGACCTTCCCTTGCTTGAGCAGCGACAGATTCTGTTCGGTGATGCCGACCGCCGCCGCGAGATCCTTCGAGCGGACCTTGCGCGTCGCGAGCATCACATCGAGCTTGACCACGATCGACATGGCGCGCCTCAGACGAACTGCCGATGTTCGGCATCGAGTTCGCTCGCCTGCCGGAGGATATGCGCGATGACCGCGATGCAGGCCGCGGTGAACAGCGCGACCACGTACGGCAGGCTGAAACCGATGCTGACCACGCGATGGCCGACCGGTTCGCGCAGCGTCGCCCACACGCTCAGGAGCGGTTCGCACAGCAGGCTCAGCAACACCCACATCCCGATCGCACGGCCCGTCTTGCCGAGATGGCCGGCCGCTTGCGCGGAGAAATAGTCGCGGCGCGCGTAGGTGCGGAACAGCGCACGCAGATGACGCAGGCCGTTCGCGAGCGCGATCAGCGGCACGCTCGACAGCAGGATGCCGACCGCCTTCTGCCACCACGGGAACGCGGCGACATCCACGTGCAGGTTCGAGATCACCGAATCGGTGAGGCCGAATACGAGGCCGGGCCCCGACGCCGCGTTCAGCGACGGGAACGCCCAGCACGCGGCGTTGAGCACCAGCATGCCGACGATGAACCACAGCGTGACGGTGGCCATCTGCTGGCTGATACGGGCGATGCGATCGGAATGCATGACGTGTCCTCGACGACGAATGAACGAGCGTCGATTGTACGTCTAAAATTATCGTAAAACGATAATTTATTGCTGTTGCACCATGATTTCTTATTGTTCGACAGGTTCGACTCATCCCCAACAGGCGTGAGTCGCACGCGCCGTCACGAGCGCCGGGCGCGCGCCTATCGGTAGTCGTGCGCGCTGATCGCGTGCCAGCGCTTCGTCATGTAGCGCAGAAACGCGGGTCGGGCTTTCAGGTCCGCATTCGGCACGGGCGCCGCGCCGCCGTCCATGAACTTGCCGTTGACCGTGACGGTTTCCTCGCCGCGCAGCACGTACTTCGTGCCCTGGTCGATCAGGAAGTACTTGACCTGGTCGGCGCTGACGTCGCCGCGGCAGCCGATCCTGTACGCGAACAGAAACTGCTTGCGGCCGTTGCCGAGCAGGTCGCGCATCTCGATCGACGCGGGCACGACGTCGAGAATCACGTCGACCGGGCATGCCTTCACGTAGTCGCGCACGGTCCAGTCGGGCCGGCCGTCGAGCGTCGCGGCGACCTTGAGCTCGAGGTCGTCGCCGGACGCGGTGCGCACGAGCGTCACCGCATGTGCGCCGGCCGCATCGGTCCATGTGTATTCGGTGGCGGCCTGCGCCAGGCTGCACAGCGCAGTGGCGGCCAGAAACAGGCAAGGCGAAAGGAAGTGTCTCTTCATCGGCGAGGTGGAAGCGGGATCGAACGCGCCATTATCGACACAGCCGCGTGCCTCTGCCAGCCGCCTGCCGCCTGCCCGTTCAGCGCTCGCGCGCCCCGAGCCCGAGCGCCTTCATCCGCCGGTACAACGTCCGCTCGCTCATCCCGACCTGCTCGGCGAGCGCCTTGCGCGTGCCGTCGAACGTGCGCGCGATGCGCACGAGCTCCGCGTCCGACATGCCGCGCGCATCGGACGCGCGATCCTGCGGCGCCGCCGATGCGGCGACCAGTTCGGCCGGCAGGTGTTCGACCCGGATCGTCCCGTCGTCCGCGAACAGGCATGCGCGTTCGAGCACGTTGCGCAACTCGCGGATATTGCCCGGCCACGCATAGGCATCGAGACACGCACGCGCGCGTTCGGTCAGGACGAACGGCCGGGCCGCGAACGGCCGGGCGCCCGCCTCGCCCGCGCCGGCGCGCGCGTTCGCGATTCGCCGCAGGATCGATTCGGCCAGCAGCGCGACGTCCCCGCGCCGCTCGCGCAACGCCGGCAGCGGAATCGGAAACGCGTTGATCCGGTAGTAGAGATCCTGCCGGAACCGGCCGTCGTCGATCATCTCGCGCAGCGGCTTGTGCGTCGCCGCGACCAGCCGGAAATCCGCGCGCAGTGCCTCGACGCCGCCCACGCGGCGGAACGTGCCCGACTCGATCAGGCGCAGCAGCTTCACCTGCATCGGCAGCGGGACGTCGCCGATCTCGTCGAGAAACAGCGTGCCGCCCTGCGCGGTCTCGACGAGGCCCGGCTTGCGCTGGTTCGCACCCGTGAACGCGCCCTTCTCGTAACCGAACAGTTCGCTCTCGAACAGCGTCTCGGCGATCCCCGAGCAATCGACGACGACGAACGGCCCCATCGCACGATCGCTCGCCTCGTGCAGCGCACGGGCGAACAGCTCCTTGCCGGTGCCCGATTCGCCGAGCAGCAGCACCGGCAGCATCGACGGCGCGACGCGCTGCAGTGCGCCGAGCGCCGCATTGAACGCGTCGGCGCCGCCGACGAGCCCTTCCGCACTCGGCTGCGCGGATGCGCTGCGCACCGTGGTCAACCGCTCGACGTACGCGATCACGTTGCCGTGCGCATCGAAGATCGGCCGCAATTCGACGTCGACATGCTCGGGGCCGCGCGGCGTGTGATGGATGTGCAGCACGCGGTTCAGCCCGCGCGACTCGAGCGCCTGCTTCATCGGGCAATGCTCGCCGGCCTGGTCGCACGGCACGTCGTAGTGATGCGACACCTGGAAGCAGTGCCGGCCCACGTGCTCGACGCCCGCGACGCCAAACTGGCGCCGGTACGCATCGTTCGCCGCGAGGATGCGGTAATCGGGATCGACGACGATCATCGGCTGCGGATCCTGCTCGAGATACGCGACAAGCGCGCGCACATCGGGCATGACGTCGGGGCGCGGCGCGGGGACGATCGGGATGGTGTCGTGCGGATTCATGCGGACGCTCGGTGAAGGAGATGCCTGACGAACGGGCGAGCGTACTGCCAGGCGGACTGCCAATTCTGCCACGACACTGCCAGAAGTGGCAGTCCGCAGCGGCAACCGTATGCCGGCGACGCCCGTGCTTCACCGCGCCTGCGCCGAAAACCCGAGTCGAATCAAATCCCTGGCAGATCGGCCGGTGCCGCGACGCAGGCTGGCACGCTTCTTGAGTTACAGATCGCGATTGCAGATGCAGAACCCGATCGAGGACAACCCGTGAGCGATGCCACCACACTGTCGGTCGAAGGCTTTTTCGACCCGGCGACCCACACCGTCAGCTATCTCGTGCTCGATACCGCGAGCCGCGCATGCGCGCTGATCGACAGCGTGCTCGACTACGACCCGACATCCGGCCGCACGCGCACCGCCAGCGCCGACCGGCTGATCGCCCGCGTCGCCGAACTCGGCGCGGACGTGCACTGGCTGCTGGAAACCCACGTGCACGCCGACCACCTGTCGGCCGCACCGTACCTGAAGAAACACGTCGGCGGCCGGATCGCGATCGGTTCGCACGTGCGCCGCGTGCAGCACGTGTTCGGCACGCTGTTCAACGCGGGCCCCGGCTTCGCGCACGATGGCCGCCAGTTCGACCGGCTGCTCGACGACGGCGACACGCTCGCGCTCGGCACGCTGACGATCCGCGCGATGCATACGCCGGGCCACACGCCCGCGTGCATGACCTACTGCGTCGACGACGCGACGCAGCGCGCGGCATTCGTCGGCGACACGCTGTTCATGCCCGACTACGGCACGGCCCGCTGCGACTTCCCGGGCGGCGACGCGCGCACACTGTACCGCTCGATCGCGCGCGTGCTCGGCCTGCCGCCCGACACGCGCCTGTACCTGTGCCACGACTACCAGCCGGGCGGCCGCGACGTGCAGTTCGTGACGACCGTGGCCGAGCAGCGCCGCGCGAACGTGCACGTGAAGGACGGCGTGACCGAGGACGATTTCGTCGCGATGCGTACCACGCGCGACGCCACGCTCGCCATGCCCGTGCTGATGCTGCCGTCCGTGCAGGTCAACATGCGCGCCGGCCACCTGCCCGAGCCCGAAGACAACGGCGTGCGCTACCTGAAGATCCCGCTCGACGCGATCTGAACGCCGGCACCCCAACCGAGACCCCCGACATGACCTCCATCCGCAAGCTGACCGACGCGCTGTCGGTCTCGCCGCAGATCGCGGCGGCCGACCTGCCCGCGCTTCACGCGGCCGGCATCCGCGCGATCATCTGCAATCGCCCCGACGGCGAAGGCGCCGACCAGCCGACCGTCACCGAAATCCGCGCGGCCGCCGCGCCGCTCGGCATCGACGTGCTTTACCTGCCGGTCGATACGGGCAAGGTGACCGACGACCAGGCCGCGCAATTCGGCACACTCGTCGCGTCGCTCGACGGCCCGGTGCTCGCGTACTGCCGCAGCGGCATGCGTTCGGCCACGCTGTGGGCGTTGTCGCAAGCCGGCCTGCGCCCGCTGAACGACATCGTCGCGACGGCCGCCGCGGCCGGCTACGACCTGCACGCGCTCGCGTCGCGTGTCGTGCAAGGCGGCAAGCAGGCGGCACCGGCCGTCGACGCGCGGCACGACGTCGTGATCGTCGGCGCGGGCGCGGCCGGCATCGCAGTCGCGTCGAGCCTGCTCGCGCGCGACGCGTCGCTCGACATCGCGGTGATCGATCCGGCCGACGTCCACTACTACCAGCCGGGCTGGACGATGGTCGGCGCGGGCGTGTTCCGGCCCGAGACCACCGCACGCCGGATCACCGACGTGCTGCCGCGCGGCGTGCACCGGATCCAGGCCGCCGTTGCGGGCTTCGAGCCCGACGCGCACGCGGTCGTGCTCGACGGCTGCCGCCGCATCGGCTATCGCAAGCTCGTCGTGTGCCCGGGGCTCAAGCTCGACTGGCACGCGATCGAAGGCCTCGCCGATACGCTCGGCCGCAACGGCGTCACGTCCAACTACCGTTACGACCTGGCGCCGTACACGTGGGAACTCGTGCGCGCGTTCCGCGGCGGCAACGCACTCTTCACGCAGCCGCCGATGCCGATCAAGTGCGCAGGCGCACCGCAGAAAGCGATGTACCTGTCGTGCGACCACTGGCGGCGCGCGGGCCGCCTCGAGGCCGCGAACGTCGAGTTCCTGAATGCGGGCGGCGCGCTGTTCGGCGTCGCCGACTACGTACCCGCGCTGATGGAGTACGTGAAAAGCTACGACATCGCGTTGTCGTTCGGCCACAACCTCGTCTCGATCGACGGCCCGGCACGCCAGGCGACGTTCGCGCGCGCGCTGCCCGACGGCGGCAAGGAAACCGTGGTGCGCTCGTTCGACATGATCCACGTCGTGCCGCCGCAGAAGGCGCCCGATTTCGTGCGGTCGAGCCCGCTCGCCGATGCGGCCGGCTGGATCGACGTCGATCCGGCGACATTGCGCCATCGGCAGTACCCGGACATCTATGGGCTCGGCGACGCCACCAACACGACCAATGCGAAAACGGCCGCGGCCGCCCGCAAGCAGGCGCCCGTCGTCGCTCACAACCTGCTCGTGTCGCTCGGCCGCGCGCACGGCGACGCCGCATACGACGGCTACGGCTCGTGCCCGCTCACCGTCGAGCGCGGCAAGATCGTGCTCGCCGAATTCCTGTACGGCGGCAAGGTCGCGCCGACCTTCCCCGCGTGGCTGATCGACGGCAAGCGCCCGTCGCGGCTCGCGTGGCTGCTCAAGGAACGCGTGCTGCCGCCGCTCTACTGGAAGGCGATGCTCAAGGGCCGCGAATGGCTCGCGAAACCCGCGATCGCGCGTTGACCGGAGCCCGATGACGTCATGCTGATTTCCCTCGTACTGGGCGGTTTCGTCGGCGCCGTGCTCGGCCTGACCGGCGCCGGCGGCGGCATCCTCGCGGTGCCCGCGCTCGTCGTCGGCATGAGCTGGCCGATGCAGCAGGCCACGCCCGTCGCGCTCGTCGCGGTGGCCGGCAGCGCGGCGCTCGGCGCGCTCGAAGGCTTCCGCCGCGGGCTCGTGCGCTATCGCGCGGCATTGCTGATGGCCGTGGCCGGCGTGCCGCTGACCACGCTCGGCGTACGGCTCGCGCACGTGTTGCCGCAGCGCCTGCTGCTCGCGCTGTTCGCACTGACGATGCTGATCGTAGCCGGCCGCCTGCTGCGGCAGGCGCTGCGGCAGGCGGTGGTCGATGCCGACGCGTCGCCGCTGTGCGTCGGCCGCGTGAATCCCGATACGGGCCGGCTGATGTGGTCCTGGCCCGTGGGCATCGCGCTGGCATCAACCGGCGCGATGACGGGCCTGATGACGGGGCTGCTCGGTGTCGGCGGCGGCTTCGTGATCGTGCCGATGCTGCGCAAGTTCACGAACGTGTCGATGCATGGCGTCGTCGCGACGTCGCTGATGGTGATCGCGCTGGTCGGCACCGGCGGCGTGTTCGCGACGCTCGTGTCGGGCACGCGTGCGCCGCTCGACGTGACGCTGTGGTTCACCGTCGCGACCGCGCTCGGCATGGCTGCCGGTCGCGGCGCGTCGCGCCACCTCGCCGCGCGGCACGTGCAGGCCGGGTTCGCGGCCGTACTTGTGTGTGTCGCGCTGGGGCTGCTGGCGAAAGCGGCGTTCGGCGCGTAATCGCGTACCGACCGGCGCCGACTCGACGCAGCTCGACGCGCAGCGCCTCCAGACAAAACGCCCGGCCGACTCGACGTCCGCACCGGGCGTTTTTTATCGCGGGCGCCACCGGCCAACGGCGCGACGCACCGTCGTCGTCAAGGCAGATGCTGGATGGCCGTCAATTCGGCCTTTCGAGCCATTTGCGCAGCCTGCCGGCAATCCCGGATCGCTCGACATACCCCAGCGCCGAAACTGCACACATCATTCCGATTGCCGCATACAGCAGGGCCATTTCTCCGTTCCCTGCGATGTCCGGCCAGGCTGCCTGTGTCAGAACCGCAAGAACGGTCAATCCAGCCGCACCGCCCACGATGACCAGCATCGGCAATACCGCCCTCCGAGGAAGCAGCGTGCTGGCCCGATAGACCGGATACGAAAGCAGCATTGCCACGGGAAATGCAACCGTGAAAGCCACAGCGGAAAAAAAGATCGAAACTTCGCCGAAATCCTTGACGGACACAATGCCGATCAACAAGCCTGCCACGATCGCGGCAGTCAGGCTTGCACCAAGCAATTCTGAAATCTTCAATTCCTTTCTCCCGTCGCGCCAGACAAAACGCCCGGCCCGACTCGTCGTCGGCACCGGGCGTTGTTCATGGCAGACGCCATTCACGCGTCAGGTCGCGAACCCCGCCATCCGCTTGCGCTCCTGACGCAGCATCACGAAGTTCGCGATCACGACGCCGGCCGTCACCGCGACGATGAACAGCGTCGCGAGCGCGTTCATCTCCGGGTTCAGCCCGAGACGTACACGCGAGAACACCACGAGCGGCAGCGTCGTCGAGCCGGGGCCCGACAGGAACGCCGACAGCACGAGGTCGTCGATCGACAGCGTGAACGACAGCAGCCAGCCCGCGATCAGCGCCTGCGAGATCAGCGGCAGCGTGATCGTGAAGAACACCTTCAGCGGTGTCGCGCCGAGATCGAGCGCGGCCTCTTCCAGCGACGGGTTCAGCTCGCGCACGCGCGACTGCACGATGATCGCGACGTACGAGATGCACAGCATCACGTGGCCGAGCCAGATCGTGAAGATGCCGCGCTCGGCCGGCCAGCCGATCCACTTCGCCAGTTCGATGAACAGCAGCAGCAGCGAGATCCCCTGGATCACCTCGGGAATCACGAGCGGCGCGTTGATCATTCCGCTGAACAGCGCGAAACCGCGAAAACGCCCCATCCGCGCGAGCACGAAACCGGCCCAGGTGCCGATGATCACCGACGCGAACGCGGTCAGCACGCCGATCTTCAGCGACAGCCACGCAGCCGTCAGCAGCTCGTCGTCCTCGACGAGCGCCGAGTACCAGCGGAACGAGAACCCCGACCACACGGTGACGAGCTTCGACTCGTTGAACGAATAGACGATCAGGCTGATGATCGGGATGTACAGGAACGCGAAGCCGGCAAACAGCGCCGCGAACTGCAGGTAACGATTCGGCTTCATCGACGGCCTCCCTGCTCCTTCGCCTGGAAGTGCTGGAACATCGCCATCGGCACGAGCAGCAGCAGCACCATCGCGCAGGTCACGGCCGACGCCATCGGCCAGTCTGCGTTGTTGAAGAACTCGTTCCACATCACGCGGCCGATCATCAGCGTGTTCGCGCCGCCGAGCAGCTCGGGAATCACGTACTCGCCCACCGCCGGGATGAACACGAGCAAGCAGCCCGCGATGATCCCGTTCTTCGAGAGCGGCAGCGTGATCTGCACGAACGCCTTCCACGGTTTCGCGCCGAGGTCGTATGCGGCCTCGAGCAGACGCAGGTCCATCTTCACCAGGTGCGCGTACAGCGGCATCACGAGGAACGGCAGGTACGAATACACCATCCCGATGTACACCGCGTAGTTGGTGCGATACAGCTCGATCGGCGTATGCGTGAGGCCGATCCACATCAGGAAGTTGTTCAGGAGCCCGTTGTTCTTCAGGATGCCGATCCACGCGTACACGCGGATCAGGAACGACGTCCAGAACGGCAGCATCACGCCCATCATCAGCAGGTTGCGGGTCGCCGGGTTCGAGCGCGCGATGTAGTACGCCATCGGATAGCCGATCAGCAGGCACAGCAGCGTCGTGATCGCGGCCACCCACACCGAGTTCACGTAGGTCGCGAAATACAGGCTGTCCGTGAACAGGAACGCGTAGTGCGACAGGTTCAGCGCGACGTGCACGACGCCGTCGGCGTACGACGCAAGCTCCGTGTACGGCGGGATGCCGAGCTGCAGCTCCGCGAAACTGATCTTGACGACCAGCACGAACGGCACGAGGAAGAACAGCACGAGCCACGTGAACGGGCCGGCCACGACCGCCGTGGCGCCCGTCAGGTTGAAGCGCCGCACCGGCCACGAGAGCATGGACTTGAACGAGGTCATGACGTCAGCACCACGCCGGCAGTCGCGCTCCAGCGCACGTAGATCTCGTCGCCGAGCGACGGCGTGTCGAGCTCCGAAATCGCGAGGCTCGACACGTTCGCGATCACCGTCTTGCCGCCGTCGAGCTTCACGTGGTACAGCGAATAGCCGCCCATGTACGCGACGTTGCCGATCCGGCCGCGCGCCCAGTTGAACGCGCCTTCGGGCGGCTTGCGCGTGAGCGCGATCCGCTCGGGGCGCACCGACACCGTGACCGGCATCCCGAGCGGGCCCGAGATCCCGTGGCTCACGTACAACCGGCTCGGCAGCTCCGGCGATTCGATGTACACGTGGTCGGGTTCGTCCTCGACGGTCACGCCTTCGAACAGGTTCGTCGAGCCGATGAACTCGGCCGAGAAGCGGCTGTTCGGGTATTCGTACACTTCGTTCGGCGAGCCGATCTGCACGATCTGGCCTTCGCTCATCACCGCGAGGCGATTGGCCATCGTCATCGCTTCTTCCTGGTCGTGCGTGACCATGATGCAGGTGACGCCGACCTTGTTCAGGATGTTGACGAGCTCGATCTGCGTGCGCTGGCGGATCTGCTTGTCGAGCGCGGACATCGGCTCGTCGAGCAGCAGCAGCTTCGGGCGCTTGACCAGCGAGCGCGCGAGCGCGACGCGCTGCTGCTG
>JABLTH010092275.1_pt1 | contig 22394 bp, 16 predicted proteins | sample 7875711 | NCBI WGS metagenome assembly JABLTH01 (sample SAMN14941262, study PRJNA633318) | bioreactor metagenome | isolation source: bioreactor | place: China | collected 2019-03-05 | reverse complement strand
TTCCAAGACCTCCGACGTGGCCGGTGACGGCACCACCACCGCCACCGTGCTGGCGCAGGCGTTCATCCAGGAAGGCCTCAAGGCCGTTGCCGCCGGCATGAACCCGATGGATCTGAAGCGCGGCATCGACCAGGCCGTTGCCGCCGCGGTCGGCGAGCTGAAGAAGCTCTCCAACCCGACCGCCGACGACAAGGCGATCGCCCAGGTCGGCACCATCTCGGCCAACTCCGACGCGGCGATCGGCGAGATCATCGCCACTGCAATGAAGAAGGTCGGCAAGGAAGGCGTGATCACCGTCGAGGAAGGCTCGGGCCTGGAGAATGAGCTGGACGTGGTCGAGGGCATGCAGTTCGATCGCGGCTACCTGTCGCCGTACTTCATCAACAACCAGCAGAGCCAGCAGGTCGAGCTGGATGACCCGTTCATCCTGCTGCACGACAAGAAGGTCTCCAACGTCCGCGAACTGCTGCCGATCCTCGAGGGCGTGGCCAAGGCCGGCAAGCCGCTGCTGATCGTCGCCGAGGAAGTCGAGGGCGAGGCGCTGGCGACCCTGGTGGTCAACACCATCCGCGGCATCGTCAAGGTTGCCGCCGTGAAGGCGCCGGGCTTCGGCGACCGCCGCAAGGCGATGCTGGAAGACATGGCGATCCTGACCAACGGCCAGGTGATCTCCGAGGAAGTCGGCCTGTCGCTCGAGAAGGCGACCATCGCCGACCTCGGCCGCGCCAAGAAGGTGGTGGTCACCAAGGAGAATTCGACCATCATCGACGGCGCTGGCGAGGCCGACAAGATCCAGGCCCGCATCGCGCAGATCAAGGCGCAGATCGAGGAGACCTCCTCCGACTACGACCGCGAGAAGCTGCAGGAGCGTGTGGCCAAGCTGGCCGGCGGCGTGGCCGTCATCAAGGTCGGTGCCGCCACCGAGGTCGAGATGAAGGAGAAGAAGGCGCGCGTCGAAGACGCCCTGCACGCGACCCGTGCGGCCGTCGAGGAAGGCGTGGTGCCGGGCGGCGGCGTCGCCCTGATCCGCGCGCTGAAGGCGGTCGAGGGCCTGAAGGGCGCCAACGCCGACCAGGACCTGGGCATCGCGATCACCCGTCGTGCGCTGGAAGCCCCGCTGCGCGCCATTGTCGCGAACGCCGGCGAGGAGCCGAGCGTGGTGCTCAACAAGGTGAAGGACGGCCAGGGCAACTTCGGCTACAACGCCGCCAGCGGCGAGTTCGGCGACATGATCGCCTTCGGCATCCTGGACCCGACCAAGGTGACCCGTTCGGCGCTGCAGTTCGCCGCCTCGGTGGCCGGCTCGATCATCACGACCGAAGCGGCCGTGACCGAAGTGCCGAAGAAGGAAGAAGCCCACGCCCACGGCCCGGCCGGCGGCATGGGTGGCATGGGCGGCATGGACTTCTAAGTCCGCTTCGCCATCGCAGTACCCGGAAACCCCGCCGCAAGGCGGGGTTTTCCTTTTGCAGAGGGTCGATTTCCGTTCGGCCCGGTCCGAACGTCATGCAGGCAGTCACCACACGGATGCTCCATGCATGCCTCGGGAGAGCGCCTTGTCTTTTGCTGATGCCGGAATGGCGGAAACCATGCCGCCAGATTCGGCCATGGCTACCATCGGCACGCCCCCGCTCCACCCGGGCCAACGCTGGACACCGCCCATGCACACGCCAGATCACGATCGCGGCACCACGCGGGAATCGCCCGATCCGGCGCATGCGCTGCGCGTGGCCGAGCTGTTCCGCGAGCACAACCGCACCCTCGTGGCGTTCCTTCGCTCCCGGCTGGACTCGTTCGCCGACGCACAGGAGGTGGCGCAGGAAGCCTATGTGCGACTGGTCACCCTGGAACATCCGGAGGCGGTGGATTCGCTGCGGGCGTATCTGTTCCGGATCGCTTCGAATCTCGCGGTGGACCGGCTGCGGATGCGCCAGGTGCGCACCAGCCATGCGCCAGCGCCGGAGGGGCCGGAACTGCATCTTGCGCCGGTGCCGGAGCGCACGGCCGAGGCCGGCGAGCGCCTGCACCGGCTGGCTGCAGCGTTGCGCGAACTGCCCGCCAAGACCGCCCGTGCGTTTGTCGCCCACATGATCGACGGTCGCGACGTCGGCGCGATCGCCCGCGACATGCGGATCACCGAGCGCATGGTGCGCTACCACGTCACCCGTGCCCTCGCCCATTGCCGGGCGCGGATGGACGAACCGGAGAACCCCTGATGCCCCGTCCCATCGACGAACCGACCCTGCGCATGGCCGCCGACTGGTGGATGCGCCTGCGCGCCACGGATGCCGGCGAGCGCACGACCGAGGAGTGGCTGGCCTGGATCGACCAGGATGCCAGCCACCTGCCGGCCTTCGAACAGATCGGCGACATGGCCCAGCGACTCGGGCAAGCCGGCGAAGTGACCCGGTCCCGCCTGGTGGCCGAGTTCGCGCCCCCGCCCGCGCGCGCGCGCTGGATGCCGCTGGCGGTTGCGGCGGCCGTTCTGCTGGCGGTGGGGCTCGGCTATCTCGCCTGGCCGGATCGCGGCAGCACCACACAGCGTTATGTCAGTGGGATCGGCGCTCGCCAGGAGATCCACCTGGCCGACGGCTCGCAGATCGTCCTCGGCGCAGCCACGGCGCTCCGCACCCGCCTGGACGACGGACGGCGCGCGGTCGAGCTGGAACGCGGCGAGGCTCTCTTCCGCGTCGTGCACGACCCCCGGCGACCGTTCCTGGTGCGGGCAGGCGCGGTGACGATCCAGGACATCGGCACCGCGTTCGACGTGCGCCGCACCGGTGAGCGGGTGACCATCGCCGTGGCCGAGGGCCGCGTGCGCGTGGCCGACGGGCATGGGGGTAGCCTGGAGGCCGGTGCCGGCCAAGCCATCCGTTTCGATCCCATGCACCCGGCGATGCAGGTGATCGCGATCGATCCAATGCAGATCGCCGCCTGGCGCGATGGCCGGCTGGATTTCGACAACGAGCCGTTGCCGCTGGTGGTGGCCAACATCAACCGCTACCGACCGTCCCCGCTGCGCATCGGCGATGCCCGGCTGCAGGCGCTGACCTTCACCGGCACCGTGCGCACCGATGCCATCGACGAGTGGCTACGCACGCTGCCGCAGGTGTTGCCGGTCGCCGTACGGCAGCACGCTGGCGCAACCGTGCTCGAGCACGCCGGAACCACGCCAGCGTCGCGCTGACCCCTGTCGCGGGGTCAGCGGCCCCGTGCCACACTGACCGCTTTCACCGGGACATGCGGGGCACATGGGGAGGGACTGGGCGCGCTGGCTGCTGGGCAGCCTGCTGCTGGTGATGTCCGGGGCCGGCAAGGCGGGATCGCCCGACGTGTGCCGCCGCTTCGACGTGCCCGCGCAACCGCTGGCCACTGCCCTGATCGCCTTCGGCCGGCAGGCCAACCTGCAGGTGCTGACCGACGGTGCCGCGGTCGCGCGGGTGCGCTCGCCGGGCGTCCGTGGTTGCCTCCCGCCGCAGGTCGCATTGGCGGACCTGCTGCGCGGGACCGGACTCGGCTTCGCGTTCAGCGGCGCAGCCACCGTGGCGGTAACGCCCCTGGCCACGCGCCCCGCCTCGCGGCCGGCGCCGCTACCGACCCGCGAGCTGGCACCGGTGGAAACCGATGCGATGGTGGCCCGGGACCGCGGCTTCCTCGCCATGCTGACCAGCACCGCGGCGCGCGACGATGCGGCGCTGATCGACGTGCCGCAGTCGGTCAGCGTGGTTACCCGCGACCTGATGGACGCGCAGCAGGCGCAGAGCGTGGCCGACGTAGTGCGCAACGTCGCCGGCGTGCAGGCGATCGACGGTGCGACCGGTCTGCCGTCGTTCCGGATCCGCGGCTTCTACACCGGCAACGGGCTGATCGACGGCATGCCCAGCAGCATCGCGGGTTCCGGCGACTTCCCGCCGCTGTTCGGGCTGGATCGGGTGGAGGTGTTCAAGGGACCGCAGTCGATCCTCGGCGACACCACCGGCAACACCTTCGGTGGCCTGCTCAACGTGACCCTGAAGCAGCCACAGGCGCGCTCGGCGCACACGCTGCACTACGCATTCGACGGCGATGGCCAGTCCGGTCTCGGCGTGAACCTGACCGGCCCGCTGCCCGGCTACCCGGCGCTGGACTACCGCCTGGTCGCCTACGGCGACTACGCCGACCATTCCGCGCAGGGCTACCGCAACCGCCGCAGCGGTTACCTCGCACCGTCGATCGCCTGGCAGGACGAGCGCACCCGGCTGGTCGTCGGCTACCAGCGCATCGCCAACCGGTTGCCGATGCCCGACCACCTGGTACTGCTCGGCGGAACCCTGTCGCGGGCCTCGCCGTTCGCCGTGCTGCCAGGCCATCCGGGGGACTACGCCAGCTATCGCACCAGCCGCTTCTACTATCTGCTCGACCGCCAGCTCGACGCGCGCTGGACCTGGCGCAGCCGTGGCCAGTACGTCGAGCAACGCAACGCCTCCTCGGCGTGGACGCTGGCCGATCCCCAGGCGGATGGACAGGTACTGGCGATCGCCCAGCAATACCGTTACGGCGACGCCTACGATTCGCTGCAGAACGACCTGATCGGCACCTTCGCCACCGCGGCGACCGAGCACACGGTGACGCTGGGTGTGGATTACGCCCGCGCCCGCGTGGGTCACATCGAAGACCGGATCGGCCTCTACGGCGATGCGTACTTCAACCTTCTCGGTGGCGTCACGCTGCCGCCGGCGTCTTCGATTCTCTCACCCGCCGACGATCAGCCGCAGCCGGGATCGCCATGGCAGACCGATACCGGGGTGTTCGTACAGGACCAGTGGGCGATCGGCGAACGCTGGACGATCATGGCCACCGCCCGGCGGTCTGCCTACGAGGTGATCGCGACGGATGCCCGGGGCCAGAACGAGCGGCTGCATCGTGCGCGCTGGGTGCCGGATGCGGGCGTAGCCTTCAAGCCTTCGCCATCGAGCACGGTCTACGCGAGTATCGCCAGCGGATTCCAGTCGCTGTCCTACCTGGGCGGTGACGGTCATCTGCTGCCGCCGGCGCTGTCCCGCCAGGTCGAGGCGGGTGCCAAGTTCGAGTTGTTCGATCAACGGGCGCGGCTGACCCTGGCGGCCTACCGCATCCGGCTCGACCACAGCTACCTGCTGGTATCGGCGCAGCAGCCGGGATTCGCCTCGCTCGGACCGGGGCAGGTCAATCGCGGCGCTGAGGTTGAACTGGTCGGGCGGATCGCCGACGGGCTGGATGCCAGCGTCAACTACACCCAGGCGCACATCGCCAACCGCGACGGCACGGCAGCTCCTGGGGCACCGCGACAGCGCCTGGATCTCTGGCTGGACTACCGCTTCCAGCGGGCTCGGTTGCGGGGCTGGGGCCTCGGCGGGGGCGTGCGTGCGCGTAGCCGGTCGCTGGGGCAGAGCTCGGACTTCAGCACCTGGTACCGCGTCCCGGGCCAGGCCGAACTCGACCTGGCACTCTCCTACCGCGGGCCCCGCTGGCGCATGACCCTGGGGGCCAGCAACCTGCTCGGACGGCGTCTTTACGCGGCCGACTTCGACGAGACCTTCGTCCCCTTGCGTACGCGGACCCGGCTGCGCCTGAGCGGCAGCTACGACTTCTGACCCGCCCGTTTCCGTTTTCCCGCGCCCGCACGTCTTGCCAGTGAAGGGGCGGTTGCCTGCATGACGGCCGGCCCTCCTTGCCGGTCCCTTGGAGGCCGGCAAAGCCATCCAGACAAGATCCGGGGAGACAGGGGTGAGGAAAATCGCATACCGGCCATTGGCCATCGCGCTGGCGTACGCGTTCGCGTCGCATGCATGGGCGCAGACCACCGACGTACCGCTGGACGTGATCAAGCAGGATTACGGCAACGGCCAGTACGGTTACCGACTGGGTATCAATGTCGGCGTCAACGGCGCCACGCCGAAGGAATACCTGTTCGATACCGGCTCGGATTCCTTCAACATCGACGTGGGCCTGGGGGCCCTGCAGGGCAGTTCGCCGGCGTGGTTCCCGAACCAGGCCGGCGCCAGCACCGGGCCGTTGCAGTTCTATCTCTACGGCGACGGCAGCTACGGTTACCTGCAGTCCTCCACCACCGTGTCCAGCATGCAGTTCTACAACAGCGGCTCCGGTGCACGGGTGGGCAGCTTCGCCACCGCCGCCGGAGCGCCGGTAGCGGTCAACTACGCCTGGGTCAGTGCGACCGCGACCGGCGACCCGGTCGGCACCGTCGGCAACGTGACGCTGAAGATCGATACCGACTTCCAGCAGAACCTGGCCAACGGCAAGGCACCCGAGGAAGGTGCCTTCTACGGCACCTTCGGCGCCGGGGACTTCGGCAACGGCGTGCCGGGCATGCTGACCGGGAGCGGCTACATCGTCGAAGCGAACGGCGCTGCCGGCGTGCCGGGCCAGTGCGGCCAGGGCTGTCTGATCCTTGGACTGACCCCGGCGTTGCGGGCGCAGTTCCTCAGCGTGGTGCCGTGGAGCGGCGGTGCGCAGGGAAGCTTCGCATTGTCCGGGGCGCCGTCGGCCGCGCAGTTCGACACCCAGTTCGTCTACGCGCTGAGCGACGGCAAGCACACGTCGACGGCGGTGCTGCCCACGTTGTTCGATACCGGCACACCGAACATCATGCTGATCGACAACGGCGTGGGCCTGGTCGCCGGCGAGACCTCGGCAGGTCACCTCAACCCGTACGGCGATGAAAACCCCGGCATCACCCTCACGGTTACCGGAGCGGCGTCCGGCGCCTTGCCTGCCTCGATCGCCACCGGCAACGACGCCAGCGGCGACTACAGCAACGTGGTCACGCTGGGGCCGTACGGCGGCTTCCCGAGCAGCGCGATCTACGGCATCAGCTTTTTCATGCGCAACGCGGTGATGTACGACCTGGCGAACCAGTCGACCGGCTACACGCCGTTCTACGTAACCGACGCATCGATCACCACCGGCTTCACGGCGACCGCAGGAATGGGGCCGCTGGGGCTGGCCGGCACGATCTCCGGCAGTGGCCCGTTCACGGTGGCGACCGGCGGCGTGGCCGACCTCAGCGGCGGCAACACGTACACCGGAGCAACCGTGGTCGAGCACGGCGGCTGGCTGGGCCTGGCCGGGCCGGGCAGCATCGCGCAGTCATCGGGCGCACAGGTAGACGGCGCGCTCGACATCTCGCGTGCGTCGCAGGCCACCGAGCTGACTTCGCTCTCTGGTGGTGGTCAGGTGATGTTGGGCGGCAACGTGCTGATGCTGACCCAGGCCGCCGGCAACTTCGCCGGCCAGCTGGTGGATGGCGGTCTCAGCGGTGCGCGCGGCGGCGCTCTGGTGGTCTCGGCTGGCCGCCAGCAGCTCAGCGGCGCGAACACCTACACCGGAACCACTGGCGTGGCGGCACGAGGCCAGCTCGACCTCACCGGTTCGCTGGCCGGCGGCGTGCTGAATCTCGGCGTGCTGGACAACCAGGGGCGCATCGGCGGGACGGTAGTCAACCAGGGCATGCTGGTGGACAGCGGCACCATCGGCGGCGCGTTGGACAGCAGTGGCATCGTCATGGGTCAGGGCCGGATTGGCGGCGACCTGTCGGCCAGCGCTGGCGGCATTGCGCCGGACGGCCCGGGCCTGGCTGTCGGCGGCGACTACCGGCAGTCTGCAGGGGTGACGCTTCGGGTGCAGCCGCTGGCCGGCCTGCCGGATGCAGCCGCCGGCATCACGGTCGACGGCGGCGCCACCCTGATGGAAGGCGCTTTGCTCGCCGCAGCGCCGTCCGTACCCGGACGGTTCTACCAGGCAGGCGCCCGCTACACCGTGCTGAGTGCGGCACAAGGCGTGCAGGGGCAGTACACGTTGGCCGGTACCGGCGCGGTGAGTGCCGTGCTCGGCGTCGCCACCGCGCATGACGCCGGTCACGTCTACCTGGACGTCGTCCAGCAACGCAGCCTGGCCAGCATCGACGGAACCCGGAACCAGCGCGCGGTACTCGCCGGGGTGCAGACGCTCGCGTTGGCCAACCCGGTGTTCACCGCCGTCGCCAACCAGTCGACCGACGATGCCATTCGCGGTGCCGGCGACGCTTTGGCCGGTGACACCCACCCGAGCCTGCGCAGCGCTCTGCTCGAGGACAGCCGTTTCGTCCGCGACGCGGCAGACGATCGGCTGGTGCAATCGACTGGCGCCAACCTGGCGGCCGGCCCCGCCGTTGGAGCACCTGCCGCGAATGGGCTGACCGCCTGGGGCCAGGTCATCGGCGCGTGGGGTCACCGCGCCAGCGATGGCAACGCTGCCGGCACGCCCCGCTCGCTCGGCGGCGTGCTCGTGGGTGGCGATCTGCCGCTCGGCGGGCTGGCCCGCGCCGGCGTGATGGCCGGTTACACCCGCACCTCGCTGCGCGCTCCCGCCCGCAGCGGCACCGATCGCAGCGACGACACGCACCTGGGCGTCTATGCCGGTGAACAGCGTGGCGACTGGCGGTTGCGCGGAGAACTGGCCTATAGCTGGCATCGCTTCGATGCGGCACGTACCGCAGCATTCAGCGGCTTCTCCGAGCGGCTGTATGCCCATGGTCACGCGACCACCTCCCAGGCGTTCGCCGAGGTCGGGCACCTGACGTCCTGGCGAAGCGTGTCGCTGGAGCCGTTTGCCCGGGCGGCATACGTGCGTCTGGCCAGCCCGGGCTTCGTGGAGCGGGGCGGGCATGCTGCCCTGGCCGTCCAGGGCCAGGACGACGTGCTGGCCTACGGCATCCTCGGGGCCCGCGCCGGCACGCACTTCCAGTGGCGCCACAGCCTGCTCGATGCACATCTGCAACTGGGCTGGCGCCACGGCTTCGGGCGGATGCAGCCGCAGGCTGCGATGACCCTGGACGGGAGCGCCGCGTTCGTCGTCGACGGCGTGCCGATGGCACGCGACGCGATGGTGCTGGATGCCGACCTGGCCTTGCCGCTGTCGCGCCGGACCACCCTCACCCTGGCCTACGACGGCCTGCTGGGCCATCGCACCGTGGACAATGCCTTCCGCGGCGGATTCGTCTGGCGATTCTGAGGGACCGACCGACCGGGTGGTGCCGCATCGCCCGGTCGGTCGTGCTCATTGGGTCGCACCGACGCCGCTGCCCGGCGTCTGCCGTTGCACGGCGGGGGCGCCGGTGGCGGGGGTCGTGGCCAGTCGGTCCTGCGGCAGCAATCGCTCCAGCTTGCCGTCCAGGCGAAGCAGGGAGACATCGGACATCTCGCGGTCGGTCTGGCGCACCTGGTTGTCTTCCGTCGGCGGCGGTGCGCCCGGCGCGCGGGTAAGTCCAGCCAGCTCGGGGGCAACCACCTGGGTGAGCGCGAAGTAGGCATCGTGGATGCCGGCCATCTGCAACAACCTGCCGGGCAACATCCACGAAGCGGTATCGACGTGCTGCGGCGCCATCGCCTTGCGCGGATCGACCAGCAGCCAGGTGCCGGGCTCGCCCAGCATGTCGCCGCCGTTGACGAAGCCGGCACTCTGGAACACCCCGGTGAGCGCCGGCAGGTGGTCGCCGTAGAACAGCAGCAGGGTCGGGCGGTCGCGCTTGGCCAGCGCATCCGCCAGGCGGCCCAGTTCCTGGTCGGCATGGCCGATGTGGTAGAGGTAGTTCTGCAGTTCCAGCCGGTCCTTGCCGGATATGCCCTCGGGCACCGGGACCGCGTCACGCGCGGCCGGATCGGCGGGCACGGTGTCGTAGGGGCCATGCGCTTCGATGCTGATGGCGAACAGGAACTGCGGCGGACCGCTGTCCTTCAGCTGGGCGAGGATCTCGTCGGTCATCGCACTGTCGGCCATGTACTGGCCGTCGTTCGGCGCGCCCTGGGGAAAGGACGACTGCGATACAAAGCGGTCGAAGCCGATCGCCTTGAACGCGCTGGTGCGGTTCCAGAACGACGGGTCGTTGCCGTGGATCGCCACCGTCTCGTAGCCGTGCGCGCGCAGCGTGCGCACCAGGCTCGGCACCACCTTGGCATTGAGCTGCAGGTAAGGGAACTGCAGGTTGCGGAAGTAGCGCAGCGACAGCCCGGTCAACATCTCGAACTCGGTGCGGATGGTGCCGCCGCCGAACGTCGGCACGTGCAGCGCGCCGCTGATGCCGTGGCGGGCCAGGCGGTCCAGGTTCGGGGTCAGGTCCGAGTGCTGGTAGCCGTTGAGGATGCGCGGATCGAAGAACGATTCGCTCTGCACCACCACGATGTCCGGTTGCGCGCCGTCGGTGGCAGGTGCCTGGAGCTCCTCGCGCAGTGCCTCGTCGTTGCGACCGATCAATTCGCGCGCGGCAGCAGGATCGGGCTTGCGGTCGTGCTTGCCGTACTGCAGGTGGTAGATCATCAGCGAGCTGACCAGGCCGGAATGCGTGGCGGTCGAGCTGGCCGACCAGGGCTCCAGCCACAGCATGCGCCCGTTGTACAACCTGGCCCAGGCCGGGGAGCCGGCGAGCAGCGTCGCCAGCAGGACGAAGGAAACGGTGCCGGCAGCCAGCCTGCGCGAACGCGGGAGCCTGCCGAATATCGGGGGTTCGAGGCGCCACAGCGCCACCACCAGCGCGATTGCCGCGAAGATCGCCAGGTACGGCCAGGGGCTGTGCGGCAGGTAGGCACCCAGCACATGGGCGCCGCCCTTGTCGAGCTGGCCGAGCATGTGGAAGTCGGCAGGGATCAGGGGAGTCCCCAGGTTGGCGACCTTGAGACTGTTCACCGCATAGACCAGCCCTTCGGCAGCCAGTGCCAGGCCGAACGACAGCATCGCGCGGCGGGTCAGTGCCAGCAGGGTGAAGGCCAGCAGCAGGCCGGGCAGCGCATTGGCAAACACATAGAGCGGCTGGTCGAACAGTCGACGCGGCACCACGCCGATGCCGCCGTCGACGGTACCCGTCAGCAACGTGAACGCCAGCACCAGGGCGGCCAGCGCCACGGCTCTGCGCCAGGCGGGTCGCGCGCGGGTCGGACGATCGGGGGTGGGGGTCATGGCTGTCCGTAAAATGTCACGATCTGGACGCGCGACTGTAACTCCGCCCAGATGAACCATCGGCATGGGCCGGAACCCGACCGGCGCCGGCCCGAACCGGCGGTCCCTGCCGACGGCTGCGGCACAATGCCGGTCATGAACGCTCCCGAATCCACCACGCTGCAGACGCTGATCGACGATCGATATGCCCAACTGGTAGCCGTCTGCCGCGCCGCTGGCGTGGCGGTGCAGGACGATGCCGGCGTTGCCGAACGCATCCGCCGCACGCTACTGGCCAGCGATTTCGCTTTCGAGGTCTGGCGCAGCCAGCCGCAGTTGCTCTCCCCGGCAGGGCTCGAGCGGCTGCGTTCCTCCTCCGATGCCGGGTCGCGTGTCGAGGCGTTACGCCTGCCCACGGACGAGGGGGACACGCTGTCGTTGCTGCGTCGCTTCCGTCGGGCCGAGTCGCTGCGCCTGGTGTTCCGCGACGTCAACGACCTGGACGACGTGCCGACCACGCTCGCCGACACCAGCGTGCTCTACGAGGTGCTGCTAGACCGTGCTCTGGCCTGGTCCGAACAGATGCTGGCCGGCCGCTATGGCCAGCCGCGCGGGGCCGACGGTAGCCCACAGCGGTTGGTGGTGATCGGCTTCGGCAAGCTCGGTGGCAGTGAACTCAACTTCTCCTCCGACATCGACCTGGTGATGGCCTACCCGCAGGGCGGCCAGAGCGACGGCGCGCGCAGTCTGGACAACAGCGAGTACTTCGTGCGGCTGGTGCGCCAGTTGGTGCGCTTGCTGAACGAGCCGACCGTGGACGGCATCTGCGCCAGGGTCGACCTGCGCCTGCGCCCGTTCGGCACGGCCGGTCGGCTGGCGTTGCCGTTCGCGGCCATGGAGCAGTACTACCAGAGCGAGGGGCGGGACTGGGAGCGCTACGCCTGGATCAAGGCTCGCCCGGTGGCCGGCGACCGGGCCGCCGGCAAGCAGTTGCAGGAACTGCTGCGCCCGTTCGTGTATCGCAAGTACCTCGACTACACCGCGTTCGCCGGCTTGCGCGAGATGAAGGCGCTGATCGACGCAGAAGTGGCCCGCAAGGACCTGGCCGACAACCTCAAGCTCGGCCCCGGCGGCATCCGCGAAATCGAGTTCATCGTGCAACTCACCCAATTGATCCGTGGTGGTCGCGAGCCGACCCTGCGCGTGCGCGGCCTGCTGTCGGCACTGACCGCCTGCGAGGCGCGCGGGCACATTCCGGCGTTGCGCGCACGGGCGTTGCGCGAGGCCTACCTGTGCCTGCGCCGGGTGGAGAACCGGGTACAGATGCTGCGCGACGCGCAGACCCACGATATCCCTGGGGATCCGCTCAGCCGCGAACGGATCGCCCGCGGCCTGGGCCACGACGACTGGCCGTCGCTCGCGGCCGAGCTGACGAAGCACCGCGCGGTGGTCAGCGAAGAGTTTGCCGCCGTGCTGATGCCGCAGGGCGGCCGCGCCGCCAGCGCCCCGGTCGCCGACACGGCGCTGTGGCACGACGCCTGCGCCGGCACGCTGGAACCATCGGCAATGGAAGCCTCCGGCTTCGTGCCCGGCGATGCCGTGGCCGAGGCGCTGGTGAAGCTGCCGCAGGGCTCCAACGTGCGCGCGATGTCGCCCGGTTCGCGCGAACGGCTGGACCGCGTGATGCCGCAACTGCTGATCTCCGCGCGGTTGACCGCGGCGCCGGTGGCCTGCCTGCTGCGGCTGGTGCAACTGGTGCAGGCGGTGGCACGGCGCTCGTCCTACCTCGCCCTGCTGGAAGAGCAGCCGGCGGCGCGACGGCGGCTGGCGCGGCTGTTCGCCGATCGCGCCTTCCTCGCCGAGCGGGTGATCGCGCAGCCGTTGCTGCTGGACGACGTGCTCGATCCGCGCATCGACCAGTTGCCGCTCAAGCGTGCCGACATAAGCGCCGAGATCTCCCGCGTGCTGTCCACGCTCGACGAGCGCGAGGCCGAGGCCGAGCTGGAGCGCATCAACGAGTTCAAGGCCAGCGTGGCGTTCCGCCTGGGTCTCGCCTTCAGCGATGGCCGAGCCGACGCGGTGTCCACGGCACGGCGGTTGGCCGCCCTGGCCGAGTCGGTGGTGGTGGCGGTCACCGCGCTGACGGAGCGTGAGCTCGCCGCCCAGCATGGACGGCTGCCGGGTGAGGGTTCGGGTTTTGCGGTACTCGGCTACGGCAGCCTCGGTGGCGAGGAGCTGGGTTTCGCCTCGGACCTGGACCTGGTGTTCGTGTATGACGGCCGCCGGGCGCAGGCGATGAGCGATGGCGCCCGTCCGCTGGAGGGCTCGCGCTGGTATCAGCGGCTGGCGCAGCGGGTGATGAACTGGCTCACCGTGATGACCCGGGCCGGCCGCCTGTACGAGGTCGACACGCGGCTGCGGCCGGACGGTTCGAAGGGTCTGCTGGTGTCCAGCTTCGATGCCTTCGCGGCCTACCAGCGCGGTCGCGCCTGGACCTGGGAGCATCAGGCCCTGCTGCGTGCACGGCCGGTGGCGGGCGATGCTGCCCTGCATGCGGAGCTGGCCGCATTGCGGCGGGAGATCCTGGCGATCGCGCGCGACGTGGACGCGGTGTACGACGAGGTCTCGAGCATGCGCCGGCGCTGGCGTGCCGAGCGCGACCGTTCCGATGCGGCGCGCTTCGATCTCAAGCAGGGCCCGGGTGGCCTGCTCGACATCGAGTTTGCCCTGCAGGGGCTGGTGCTTGCCCACGCTGTGCGCCATCCGACGCTGCTCGACATGACCAATAACGCGGCGTTGATCGATGCTTGTCGCGAGGCCGCGTTGCTCGATGCCGGCCAGGCCGAGGTCTTCCTGCATGCGCACGCCGAACTGCTGCAGCGCGCGCTGACCTGCACGCTGGACCTGCGCTCGCGCATCGGCGAACGCGAACCGGAGTTGATGCAACTGGCCGCCACCGTGCAGGCGGTGACCCGCGCGCTGGGCTTCGCCTTCGACGCTTAAGCTACCCGCCGTCGGCCACCCCGTGGAGTGCGCGGATCCGCTCGCGCACCTTTGCCGCAAGCGCGGCGGTCTCGCGCAGCGGCCCGGCCGCACGGCGCTGGTGGCCCAGCCAGCCGCCATCGCGCAGGGCCTGGTGGAAGCGCGCAATGCGCGGCGGCAGCGGCTCCAACGCCAGGGTCTCGACCGGACAGCCCACCGCACAGGCCTCGCTCAGCATGTTGACCGAGTCCGGCGTCACCAGCAGGCGATCTGCCCAGCCAAGCACGCCCGGGTAGGGGTTGGCGCCATCGGACAACCCCCGCCAGAGCAGGCCGGACAGGTCGTGCAAGGCTGCCCCGACGGCGTCGGAAACGAGCCGGGGAGTTCGCCGCGAGGCGATCACCATGGCGCTGCCGCCGCCTTCCGCGACGCGTCGGCGCACCATGTCGGCCAGTGCGCGCGCATAGCCGGCATCGAGCACGATGCCGCGCCGCGGACCGCCGAGCAGCACGCCGAGCCGGGGGCCGGGCAGTTCGCCGAGTGCGGGAAACGCCTCGCGTGCGTCGGCCAGCCAGGCATCGTCGACCGGATTCAGCGAACCGACCGGATTCAACACGTTGGTGCCGGTGAGTCCATCGTGCCGTGGTGCGATGACCAGGTCCCATCCAGCCGGATCGATGCGCGGATCGAGGATCTGTACGGTAAAGCAGTCACCGGCGGATAGCCGGCGCAGCATCCGGGTGAACAGCGCGGCGGCGCGTCCGCAGCCGATCGCGGCCACTGGCCACGGTGGTGCGAACAGCTCGCGTTGTGCCGCAGGCAGGGCGAGACGTCCGCCGGGCAGCAGACGCGGCGCGAACCACGACCAGGGCGCGCGCGGCTCCAGTACCAGGTGGCGCACCGGCAGCGCCAGCCGCTCGGCCAGCGCGAGTGCCTGCCGCTGGTTCCCGGCGGCGGCATCGGTGATCGCCCAGCATTCGCCCGTGGATCTCAGCATGCGCGCGGCGCCGCGACGATTGTTTCCGGATCGAGCACAGTTCGTTCCACGCAGCGGGGTCCTGTGGGCCGGGCCGCCCACGTAAACTGGCGGCTTCCTGCGCCAGCATCGGCGCGTCACGCCGACCTCAAGGATACCCATGAGCGAGATGCTTTCCGATACCGCCCTCGACCAGCTCTTCCGCAACGCCCGCACGTTCAACGCGTGGCTGGACCGCGAGGTCACCGACGCGCAGCTGCACCAGTTGTACGACCTGCTGAAGTACGGCCCGACCAGTGCGAACAGCTCGCCGATGCGCCTGGTGTTCGTGAAATCGGCCGAGGCGAAGGCGAAGCTGTCCCCGTTCCTGTCCGAGGGCAACCGCGCCAAGACCATGGCCGCCCCGGTCACGGCGATCGTCGCCAACGACCACGCCTTCCACGAGAAGCTCCCGCAGCTGTTCCCGCACACCGATGCCAGGAGCTGGTTCGAGGGCAACCAGCCGTTGATCGATACCACCGCGTTCCGCAACGCGACGCTGCAGGGTGCCTACCTGATCCTGGCCGCCCGGGCCGTGGGGCTCGATTGCGGTCCGATGTCCGGTTTCGACAATGCCGGGGTGGATGCGGCGTTCTTCGCGGGCACTGCGATCAAGTCCAACTTCCTGGTCAACCTCGGCTATGGCGATGCCAGCCGCGACCTGTTCGCGCGCAGCCCGCGTCTGTCGTTCGACGAAGCCTGCACGATCGCCTGATCGATCCGTTTCCACCCACGCCGGCGCACCGCCGACCCAACTGCCACAGGAGTTCATCCATGCGCGCGATCAAGATCCTCGCTTTTGCCGGCCTGTTCGGTGCCACCCTGGCTGTCCAGGCTGCGCCGGTCACCTACAAGCTGGACCCGAACCACACCATGGTGCTGTTCAGCTGGAACCACTTCGGCTTCTCCAACCCGACCGCCGACCTCGGCATCGGCCAGGGCACGCTGGTGTTCGATGCGGCCGATCCGGCCAGGTCGAGCGTGGACGTGACGATGCCGCTGTCCAAGCTCGACACCCACGTGGGTGCGCTGGACGAGCACCTGAAGAAGCCGGACTTCTTCAATGCGGACAAGTACCCGGTGGTGACCTTCAAGAGCACCAAGGTCGAGCCGCTCGGCGGTGACAAGTTCAAGGTCACCGGCAACCTCACCGTGCACGGCGTGACCAAGACGGTGGTGCTGGACGCCACGCTCAACAAGGCGGGCATGCACCCGATGTTGAAGGTGCCGGCGATCGGCTTCGACGCTACCGCGACGATCAAACGCTCGGATTTCGGCGTGGGCGCCTACGTGCCGGCAGTGAGCGACGAGATCCAGATCCGCATCACCACCGAGGCCGACGCCGCCAAGGCCAAGTAATCCCCGGTCCGGATCGTCGCAGCAAGGGTCGTGTCCTGCCGGGCGCGACCCTTTTCATTGCCTGCCGGCCAGCCTGAACCCGGCTCCCGGGCAGTGGCCTGCGGTGCCCCCGACCGGGCTCGACGGGCTGCTATGATTCAGGGCTGAGTCCGACCCCTCCGGAGTTCCCCATGTCGACCATCCCCGGCGCGGTGACGCCGATCCCGGCGAATGCCCAAAATCGTTACGAAGTGACGCTCAGCGACCTTCCGCTGTCCTGTCCGATGCCCGGCATGGCCCTGTGGAACTCCCATCCGAAGGTCTACCTGCCGATCGTCGACGACGGCGGCGAGTCCACCTGTCCCTACTGCGGCGCGCATTACGTCCTGCGCGACTGATCATGGGGCCGGAAACTTCGGACGGATCGGGGTTTTAGGCACGATCGCTGCGTGCCTGAAGGGATGAAGGCCTTGATGCAAGACACCATGCCTGCAGCCGCCAGTCATCCCGCCAGGGTCCTGACCGTGGTCCAGCTGATCCCGGCGCTCCATTCCGGCGGGGCCGAACGGTCGGCGCTGGAAATCGCCCGTGCGCTGGTGGCGGCCGGACACCGTTCGGTGGTGGTGTCGGCCGGCGGGCGACTGGTCGAGCGGCTGCTGGCCGAAGGCAGCGAGCACGTCGTGCTGGATATCGGTCGCAAGTCGCTCGGTACCTTGACCCGGGTGGGTGCGTTGCGCCGGGTGCTCAGGTCGCTGGATGCTGACATCGTGCACGCTCGCTCCCGCATGCCGGCGTGGATCGGTCGGCTGGCGATCCGCGGGATGGAGCGCAAGCCGCATTTCATCACCACCGTGCACGGTCTCAATTCGCCGGGTCGCTACAGCGCGGTGATGCTTCGCGGCGAGCGCGTGATCGTGGTGTCGCAGACCGTTCGCGCCTATGTGCTGGGCCACTACCGCTGGCTGGAGCCGGCGCGGGTACGGGTGATCCCGCGCGGCATCGATCCCGAGGCCTTTCCCTACGGGCATCGGCCCGACGATGCCTGGCAGAAGGCGTTCTTCGCCGAATTCCCGCAGCTGGATGGCGCGCCTCTGCTCACCCTGCCGGGGCGTGGCACGCGCCTGAAAGGCCACCACGACGCCATCGAACTGCTTGCCGACCTGCGTGATCGCGGTGTGGCGGCGCGGTTGCTGTTGCTGGGTGTGCTCGAACCTGGGCGCGAGACCTACGCCGAGTAACTGCGCGAGCTGGTGCGCTCGCGCGGATTGCAGTCGCAGGTAGTAATGACGCCACCGCGCGACGATATCCGCGACATCTACGCCATGTCCGCGCTGGTGTTGCAACTGTCGAACAAGCCGGAAGCCTTCGGGCGCACCGTGGTGGAGGCATTGTCGCTGTGCCGCCCGGTGCTCGGTTATGCGCACGGCGGCGTCGGCGAATTGCTGGCCGAGCTCTACCCGGCCGGCCGCGTGCCGCTGGGGGACCGCGAGAAGCTGGTCGAACGGGCGGCCGAGCTGCTGCGCGTCGCGCCGCCGATCCCGATGCTGCAGAGCTACCGGCTGGCCGACATGCAGCAGGCGACGCTGGAGCTGTACGGGGAAGTGGCGGGCGTGGACCCGCGCTGATCGAGGCTGCGTCGGCCCCGTCGCCCCTGCGCCGAAGCGCTCGCCTACAATGCCGGCTTTCTCCGTGCCGGCCGTCGCATGCCTTCGTTTTCCCCGCATCTCGTCGCTGCGCTGCGTTCGCCGCTGCTGCCGTTCTGGCTGGTGGTGGCGCTGCTGCCGTTCGGCCGCAGCGCCGAGCTGGGCACCGCGTTGTGCCTGTTCGGCACCGTCATGCTGTTGCTGCGCTTCCCGCACGCACTGTCCCAGCACGAGGGTGCGCGCTGCCTGCTGGCGATCCTGGCCGGCTACGTGGGTGCGGCCTTCGTTTCCGCGCTGGACGCGGTGGCGCCGGGCAAGAGCTGGGAAACCGTGGCGGGCCTGTTGCGCTTCGCACCGTTGGGTGTCTATGCCTGTTTCGCCCTTCGCCGTGCCGATCGCGTGCGCACGCTCTACTTCGCGGTGGCCGCAGTGGTCGCGTTCTGGGTGCTCGATGCCTGGGTCCAGGCGCTGACCGGGTGGAGCCTGGGCGGACACGCCGGGACTGAGCGCCTGTCGGGCATCTTCGGCGCCGACAACCTCAAGCTGGGGCCGACCCTTGCCGTACTCTCGCCGTTCGTGCTGTGGGCCGCGCACGCACGTTGGGGGCGCCGGGCGCTGTGGTTGTCTGCGCTGGTGTTGCTCGGGCCGGTGCTGCTGGCCGGCTCGCGCGCGGCGTGGGTCTGCTACGCGGTGGTCGTGCTGGCGTTCGCGTGGCGCGAGCTGGGTTCGTTCCGCCGCTTCCTCGCGTTCGGGCTGGTGGCCACCGTTGTGCTGGCACTGGCCGGCGCGCTGGCCTGGAAGACGTCAACCCGCTTCCAGGCTCGCATGGAACGCACGCTGGAGGTGTTCGACGGCAGCGAGCACGCGGTGGACCAGGCGCTGACCGGGCGGCTCGACATCTGGGGCACCAGCCTGCGCATGATTGCGGCGCACCCGGTCAACGGCGTCGGCGTACGCGGCTATCGCTATGCCTACCCGGCGTTCGCACCGGCCAACGACCACTTCGTCACGGCGGAGGCCTGCGGCGTGGGCGAGGGCGCCTGCCACGCCCATCAGATCGTGCTGGAGGTGCTCACCGAGACCGGCACGATCGGGCTGCTGCTGTGGCTGGCCGCACTGGCCTGGGCACTGCGCTACTGGCGTCGGGTCGGGCGCGAGTCGCGCGCGCTGGCCTTTCCGGCCACGGTGGCACTCGGCGCGATGCTGTTTCCGCTGAACACGCACCTGGCGTTCTACTCGGCCTGGTGGGGGCTGTTGTTCGCCTGGTTGCTCGGCCTGTGGTGTGCGTCGCTCGGCGCCTTGCCGGCGGAGGCTGCCGATGCAGCGTGAGCCGCTTTCGGTGGTGGTGATCACCTACAACAACGCCGACACCCTCGACGCCTGCCTGCGCGAAGTGGATTGGGCCGACGAGATCGTGGTGCTCGACTCCGGCTCCACCGACGACACCGTCGCCATCGCCGAACGCCACGGTGCGCGCGTGGCGGTGCATCCGTTCGACGACTATGGCCCGCAGAAGCAACGCGCCATCGACATGGCGCGGCATGACTGGGTACTCAACCTCGACGCGGACGAGATTCTCTCGCCGGGGACGCGTGGGGTAATCGAGCGCGCGCTGGAGCGACCTCGCCACGCCGGCTTCCGCCTGCCGCGCCGCGAGCGCATGTTCTAGACCATGCAGCACCGGCGCAGTTGGCGCAACGGCCACCTGCGCCTGTTCGACCGTCGGCGCGGCCGCATGAACGATGTCGACGTGCATGCCGCGGTGGAGGTGGACGGCCCGGTGAAGACCCTACGCAGCGCCGATTTCGTCAACGACGGCGACGGCGACATTGCCACCCGGGTAGAGAAGATCAACCGGTACACGACCGGCATGGTCGCCTACAAGCTGCGACGGCGTCAGCGCTTCACCGGCCTGCGCATGGTGCTGTATCCGCCGGTGTTCTTCCTGCGCCAATACATCGGCAAGCGCTACTTCCTCAATGGCTGGGCCGGCTTCATCGCCAGCGTTACCGGCGCGTTCTACGCCTTCCTCAAATACGCCAAGCTGCACGAGGCGCGCCAGCACCAGCGGACATCAACCCGGCGCGGCACCCAGCCCGTCGATCCCCGCTGAGCCGTGGCTGGCCGGCGCTGGCTGCAGTTGGGCCACGAAGTCGCGGGCGATCACGTGGGTGGCAAATCGCTGCAGCACCCACTCGCGTGCGGCCGATCCCATCTGCTGCCGGGTGGCGTCGTCGCACATGGCCAGGATTGCGTCTCGCCATGCCGCCGCGTCACCCGGTGGCAGCAGCACGCCGCTCTCACCGGGCGACAGGGTCTCCGGCACGCCGCCGATGTCGCTGGCCAGTACCGGCACTCCGCATGCCTGCGCCTCGATCGAGACCCGGCCGAACGTCTCGGTGGCGATCGAGGGGAAGGCCAGCATCGACAGGCTGCGGAAGTAGTCCGCGGTGTGGTTGTTCCAGCCGGCGAAGCGATGCCGGGTGCCGACGCCGGTGTCCGCGGTCGCCAGCGCCTGCAGCCGGGCCGCGTCCGGTCCGTTGCCGATCCACAGGCAGTAAAGGCGGGGCTCGCGCCGCATGGCCGCGCTGGCCGCCTCCAGCAGCGGAAACACGCCCTTGCCGGTGTGCATGCGTCCGACGTAGCCGAGTACGATCGCGTCATCGGGGATACCCAGCGACGCGCGCATGGCGGCGCCGGCATCCGCGTCCGGACGGAACAATGAGGCGTTCACCGGGTTGTACAGCACCTGCACCCTCTGCGCGGGGATGCCGCGGTCGAGGTAGGCCTGGCGCGCGTGCCGCGAGACCGCGAAGAAGCGCGAGGCCAGCCGCGGCAGGAGCAGCGCCGACAGTCGCTTCATCGGCGGTGTGCGGTGCCGGAAAAGCGCCACCGGAATACCGAGGGCCCGGCCGATCAGCACCAGCGGCCAGTACTCCTTGCCGAAGTTGCCGACGATCCAGTCCGGTCGTGCTTCGGCGATCTGCCGTTGTACCGTGGCGTAGCCGCGCGGGTCGAGCGCGTTGCGGAAGAAGCCCGGCCGGCAGCGCACGCCGCTGTAAGCCAGTCCCTCCCAGATCAGGGTGTCCGGGCACAGGATCGCGTCCACGTCATGCCCCGATTCGACCAGCGACTGCGCCAGCGCGACGAAGTGCGTGGCTGCGCCGGTGTTCTCCGGGTGGGTGCCCACGAACAGGAACCTCATGCGCGGCGGTCCTCGTAAGCGGTGAACGCCCGCTGGGCGAACGGCAGCAGCCAGTGGTGACGGGCTACCTGCACGCGCGGAAGCTGGAACAGGTCCATGCCGGGTCGGGCACGGCCGCGCCGGGTAGCCGTGGCCGCCTCGTAACCGGCCCGGCGCGCGGCTTCGGCGACCCGTTCGTCGGTGTCGCCATACGGGTAGCAGAATTGGCTCACGGTCGCGCCGATCACGTCCTCGAGCTCGGCGCGCGAGCCGGCGATCTCGTCGCGCAGCGAGGCCCCGACGCATTGGGTCAGGCGCGGGTGGCTGCGGCTGTGCGCTCCGACCTCCATGCCGGCGTCGTACCACTGGCGCAGCTGGGCGCCGTCCATCAACCGCTTGCGCACCCCGAGCTTTTGCTCGTCCCAGACGTTGTGGCTTCCGAGGGTGCCACTGACCACATAGCAGGTGGCGGTGAAACCCTGGGCGAGCAGCGCCGGGAGTGCGTTCTCGAGATTGTCCAGGTAGCCGTCGTCCAGCGTGATCACGGCGACGCGGCCGCGCCGCTCGCCACGCAGGTAAGGCATCGCGTCACGCATCGACAGGCCGGTGTAGCCGGCGCGCCGCAGCAGGGCCATCTGACGCGCGAACGCTCGCGGCGCGACATACAGGCTACGATAGACGCGCGCTTCCCGCGGCGGCCGGGCGACGTTGTGATACATGAGGATCGGCACGGGAAACGTGGATTCCGCGTGCGGCTGTTTCGGTGGCGAGGGCATGGTCATGCTGCTGAGCGCGTGCCGGCGCCATGGCGGGTGCCGCTGCACCACTTCCCTGACCTGCGCCGGCTGTGGCGTGAAGGCTCCGCGCAGTGACTTTCAGCCGGCTGTCGATACGGGCGCCGGCACGTACTCAGTACACCGACGGTTTACCTTCGGGACGGGTCTTGAAGCGTTTGTGCACCCACAGGTACTGCTCGGGTGCCTCGCGCGCCATCTGCTCGATGCATGCATTGACCCGGGCGGTGTCTTCCAGCACATCGTCGCTTGGAATGCCCTGAAGCGGCTCCCCCAGGCGTAGTGCGTAACCGCCGCTGTCCGGCAGGCGGCGGTGAAAGAACGGAATCACCACGGCGTTGCCCATGCGGGCCAGGTGGTGGGTGGCGGTGATGGTGGCCGCGGGTACGCCGAAGAACGGCACGAATACGCTGTCCTTGCTGCGCATGTCCTGGTCCGGTGCATACCAGAGCGTGCCGCCGCCGCGCAGGTATTTCACCGTGCCGCGGATG
>JABLTH010099535.1_pt1 | contig 22438 bp, 18 predicted proteins | sample 7875711 | NCBI WGS metagenome assembly JABLTH01 (sample SAMN14941262, study PRJNA633318) | bioreactor metagenome | isolation source: bioreactor | place: China | collected 2019-03-05 | reverse complement strand
GAAGGCATCGAGCGATGGGGCCAGCGCAAGGCCACGATCACGCACGACGATACGAAAGCCCGCGCGCACACGACGATCGGGATGCTGCGCGACAACGGCATCCAGCACGTGCGCACGCACGTGGACGTCACCGATCCCACGCTCGCCGCGTTGAAGGCGATGGTCGAAGTCAGGGAAGAGGCGCGCGATCTCATCGACCTGCAGATCGTCGCGTTTCCGCAGGAAGGCATCGAGTCGTTCGACAACGGCCGCGCGTTGATGGAGCGCGCGATCGACATGGGCGCCGACGTCGTCGGCGGCATTCCGCATTTCGAGAACACGCGCGACCAGGGCGTGAGCTCCATCAAGTTCCTGATGGATCTCGCGGAGCGCAAGGGCTGCCTCGTCGACGTCCATTGCGACGAAACCGACGATCCGCAATCACGCTTCCTGGAAGTGCTCGCCGAGGAAGCGCGGGTACGCGGGATGGGCAAGCGCGTCACCGCGAGCCACACGACCGCGATGGGCTCCTACGACAACGCTTATTGCTCGAAGCTGTTCCGGCTGCTGAAGCGCTCGGAGATTCATTTCATTTCGTGTCCGACCGAAAGCATCCACCTGCAGGGGCGCTTCGACACCTACCCGAAGCGGCGCGGCATCACGCGTGTGGCGGAGCTCGATCGCGCCGGCATCAACGTGTGCTTCGGACAGGATTCGATCAAGGACCCGTGGTATCCGGTCGGCAACGGCAACATCCTGCGCATTCTCGACGTGGGCCTGCACGTGTGCCACATGCTCGGATACGAAGACCTGCAGCGGTGCCTCGATTTCGTCACCGAGCACAGCGCGAACGCGATGTCCCTCGGCGACCGGTACGGCATCGCCGTCGGGCGGCCGGCCAATCTGCTGATCCTCGACGCCGATAGCGACTACGAGGTGATTCGCAAGCAGGCCAGGGTGCGTACGTCGCTGCGCGGCGGGAAGGTCATCATGCAGCGCGCGCCGGAACACATCACCTATCCCGAAGCGAACGCGCGTTGAGCGCGCGGCGGCTGCGGCCCGACATGCCGGTGGAGGACCAAGCGATGAACCCGTCCGCGCCGACCGCGGAGCCGCCCGCCCGGCCACCCGGCCGGCGGGAAGCGCTGCGCGATACCCTCGAGGCGGCCATTCTCGCCGCCGCCGAGGAATCGTTTTCCACGTATGGATTCGAAGGGAGTTCCGTTGCGGCGATCGCGGCGGCGGCCGGCCTGTCGAAGCAGAACCTGATGTACTACTTCCCGACGAAGCTGGCGCTCTACAGACGCGTGCTGGACGACGTCCTGCGGGACTGGCTCGGCAGGATGCGGGAGTTCGCGGCGCCCGAGCGCGAGCCGGCGGAAGCGATGTCGGCCTATATCCGCGCCAAGCTCGAATTTTCTCGGAACCGCCCGCATGGATCACGGGTGTTCGCGCTGGAGATCATCGGCGGCGCGAAGACCTACGGAAAGGAGATCCGCAAGCAACTGATCCCGGTGTTGCGGGAGGACATCCGGGTGCTCGAACGCTGGATCGACGAAGGCAAGGTCCGGCAGGTCGACGCCGAGCACCTGTTCTTCCTGATCTGGGCAGCGACGCAGTCGTATGCGGATTTCGCGTCGCAGATGCTGCTGGTGCTCGGCAAGCGCGCGCTGGGGAGCGACGATTTCGACGCGGCCTATCGCACGATCTCGGACCTGGTGCTCAGGGCGCTGATCACCGAAAACGGAACGGCGGCCTGAGCACCGCCGTTGCCGTTCGCGCACGGTAACCCGGCGCCATCGGAGGCCGCCGGGAACCGCCGGTCAGTCGTCGTGCTTGTGGTGCTTCTTTTTCTTGTGCTTGTTGCCGCGGTAGTAATCGTCGGAGCGCGAGTTGTTGCGCGCCACGTGGCCGCCCAGCGCCGCCCCCGCGCCACCGCCCACGGCCGCGCCCACGAGCCCGCCGGTCGTGCCGCCCATCGCGTGGCCCGCCGCGGTGCCCGCGCCGCCGCCCAGTGCGCCGCCGACGATGGCGCCCGTGCGTTCGCGCTTGTTCGACGTCACCGCGCCGCCTGCGCCGCCGCCCACGGCCCCGCCGATGATCGCGCCCGTGCTCCCGCCGACCGCGTTGCCGACCGCCGCGCCCGCGACACCGCCGAGCGCGCCGCCCAGAGCGTTGTTCGTGTCACCTGCCACGGCAGGCGCCGAGACCGCCACCATCGCGCCGACCATCGCTGCCATTCCGGCCCATTTCTTCAGCATCTGTCTGCCCTCGCCACGTTTCGAGATATCGATGCGCGAATTTAGCACCTTTCCGGTAAACCTATCGTAATGAAGCGTTAAATCCGGCTTTCCACGGCGATCTCCATGTGAGCGGACATGCGTCGTCCGGGTGTCGCCGCCGGGATTGCAATCGGCGCGGCCGCCATCGACGGGTCGCGCGACATCGCGTCGACACACCACGACCCGCACCGCATCGCGCAGCACGCCCCGACTGCCTTCCTGCGTCCGCGATCCTGCATTACCATCGAGCGTCCGCCGCGCCTGCCCGCTGCCGGCAAGCGGGCCTCCAGCCACCTCCCCGTTCCCGCACTTCACTCATGCTCGCTCTCGTCATCCTCGCCGGCCTGTGGGCCGGCCTGCAGAACACTCTCGCCGGCGGCGGCTCGTTCGTCACACTGCCCGCGCTGATCGTGTCGGGCATGTCGCCGCTCTCGGCGAACATCACATCGACGGTCGCGCTGTTTCCCGCTCAGGTCACGACCGGCTGGGCGAGCCGCAACATGGTGCGCGGCATCGGCAAGCTGTCGTTTCGGGCGATGTTCGCGATCAGCGTGGTCGGCGGCGCGCTCGGCGGGCTGCTGTTGCTGAAGACGCCTTCGTCGATCTTCTCGCGCCTCGTGCCGTGGCTCGTGCTGTTCGCGACGATCGTATTCGCGTGGGGCAGCTTCTTCCGCAAGCCGGGCGAGGGCACGGCCCACCTCGGCACCGTCCCCGCCGCGTTCTCGCAATTCATGATCGCGATCTACGGCGGCTACTTCGGCGGCGGGCTCGGCTTCCTGATGATGGCCGTGCTGACGATGGCCGGCCTGTCGCCGCGTCACGCGATGTCGACGAAGAACGCGCTCGCCGGCGTGATGAACGCATCGGCCGTCGTGCTGTTCCTGACGTCGCCGCACCTGCACTGGGGCAAGGCGCTCGCGCTCGGCGGCGGCGCGATCGTCGGCGGGCTGCTCGGCACGTGGGCGCTGCATCGCGTGAACGAACGCGTGCTGCGGATCGGGATCGTCTGCATCGGCGCATTGCTGACGATCGGGCTGTTCGTCAAGCCGATCTGACACACGCACACGCTTGTCGCCGCCACGGCAATTGATGAGCAAACCGCAAGACGTCCTTCTCATATCTCGTTTGCGGTGACGGCAGTGTCCGCCCACAATCCGGGTTGCCGTCGTCATCGCCCTCTCGCGGGCACCGACCGGCATTTCGCGGCCGCCATTCCGACTCACCGCCGGCGGCCCGGCACATCGCGTCACACACGCTCCCCCGACATCGGCACCCCCGGCGGCAGAACGTTGCCGCCGCTGCCCGATGCGTTCCCGGCCAACAATAACTAGAGGTAGGAGATGCAGGACAATTCTTTGAGGCAAAGCCTCAAGCAACGGCACATCACGATGATCGCGCTTGGCGGCGTGATCGGCGCAGGCCTGTTCGTCGGCTCCGGCGCCATCATCGCGACCGCCGGCCCCGCGGCGATCCTGTCGTACCTGATCGGCGGCGTGATCGTCACGCTCGTCATGTTCATGCTCGGCGAAATGGCGTCCCGCAATCCCGACAGCGGCTCGTTCTCCACCTACGCGAGCAGCTATCTCGGCGAATGGGCCGGCTTCGCGGTCGGCTGGCTGTACTGGTTCAAGTCGATGATGACGATCACCGTCGAGGCGATCCTGCTCGGCGCGATCCTCAACGATTTCCTGCCGTGGTTGCCAGTGTGGGCCGGCGCGCTGTTCATGCTCGTGACGCTGATCGCGAGCAACGCGTACTCGGTGCGCTCGTTCGGCGAAGCGGAATACTGGCTGTCGTTCGCGAAGGTCGCGACGATCATCGTGTTCATGGCGCTCGGCGCATCGATCCTGCTCGGCTTCCAGCCGCGCATTCCGGCGCCCGGGCTCGTGAACCTCACGGATCACGGCGGCTTCATGCCGAACGGCATTTCGCCCGTGCTTGCCGGCGTGATGGTCGTGATCTTCTCGCTCGGCGGCAGCGAAATCGCGGCCGTCGCCGCGGGCGAATCGGAGAACCCGGGCAAGAACGTGATCCGCGCGATCAAGAGCGTGATCGTGCGCGTGATGGTGTTCTACGTCGGCTCGGTGTCGATCCTGATCCTGTGCATGCCGTGGACGGACAAGGCCAACCTGAAGTCGCCGTACGTGTCGCTGTTCGGCATGGCGGGGTTCACGGGCGCGGCCGTCGCGATGAAGATCGTGCTGTTCGTGTCGTTCATGTCGGTGATGAACTCGTTCCTGTTCTCGAACTCGCGCATGCTGTTCTCGCTCAGCCAGCGCGGTCACGCGCCCGCGATGTTCGGCCGTACCAACGCGAAAGGCGTGCCGATGAACGCGCTCGTGCTGTGCCTCGCGATCTGCGTGTCGATCCTCGGCGTTCACTTCGTGAGCGGCGGCGACCTGTTCCTGATGCTCGCGAAAAGCAGCGGCGCGTTCGTGATGATCGTGTGGATCTTCATCATCGTCGCGCACTTCGCGATGCGCCGGCAGACGAAGCACGAGCGACGCGACCCGGCGGCGTTCCGCGCGTGGTTCTATCCGGTATCGAACTGGGTCGCGCTGCTGGCGCTCGTCGCCGTGCTCGGCTCGCAGGCATTCAACCCGGATTCGCGCTTCCAGTTCTGGTTCACGGTATCGACGGCGCTTGCGATCGTCGCGGCGTATTTCCTGCGCCGCAAGCCGGCCCAACTCGGCGAAACGGCCGGCGCGAAACTGCGCTGACCGTTGCCCTCGGCGGGCGGCGCGCTGGCCGGCGCCGCTCGGCCAGTCAATTGCTCAACCGCCTGGCTTCTCGGCCGCTCGGCCGCTCAAGTGCCTGGCGGCTTAGCCGAACGGCCGCACGCCGATCAGCCAGCCGTGCAGGAACAGCACGAAGACGGCCCAGACGACGAGCCCGGCCACGATCGCCACGACGTCGCCCGACAGCCTGCCCGCCGGATAACGAACGCCTTCGCGGCGATCGCGCGCGCGCCACACGACGAAATCGACGAGCGACCAGACGAAGAAGGCGCCGAACAGCACGACGGCGTGCAGCGTGCCATTCGCGAGCAGGTGCGCGATCGCCCAGACCGCCACACCGGCCACCATCGGATGGCCGACGAGCGTCTTGATACGGTTGCCGGGCACGTAGGAGGCGGCGATGAGCACGAATGCGATCGCGGTCAGCATGCCGGTGAGGTGGCGCACACCGACCGGCGACACCCACAGCAGCGTCGCGCCCTGGCGCGCGATGCCGTAACCCCAGACGATCAGCACGAAGCCGATGATCGATGCGATCGCATAGGGGCCCTTCCAGCCTTTCTCGCCGATTCGCTCGATCGTCGCCGACCGCCAGCCGTCCGCGACGATCCGGATCGAGTGCACACCGAGGAAGATCGCTAAACCGAGAATCAGGACGAGCATCGGTTGTCTCCGTCTGGAATGATGGGTGGGGAAGCGTCCCGCGCGGCATACGATGCGCCGTTCGTTGGAGCCGGCGGCGAGGCCGGCGCGGGTCGCGCCAGTCACGGGTGCAACCCGCGCCGATCATAAACGCCGGGGCCGCCGTTGTGAAGCACGGGGGATGTGCGGTGCGGCAAGCCGCATGACTTTACGCACCTGCGTGGGCGCATTGCCTGGCACCTGTCATGCGCCGCGCGTCGCGCGAATCGCCCCGACACGTTCGAGATCGAAAGAAAGGAAAACGAAAATTCGCGAAAGTGTCGCTTCGCTCGACCGGCATCAGGTTTGCTTGCGCTTTGCCGGTGGTTTAGTTGCTGGTTTCGCTGCTGGTTTTGCTGCTGGTTTTGCTGCCGGTTTCGCTGTCGGTTTCGCTGTCGGTTTCGCTGTCGGTTTCGCTGTCGGTTTCGCTGTCGGTTTCGCTGTCGGTTTCGCTGTCGGTTTCGCTGCCGGTTTCGCTGTCGGCTTCGCCGTCGGTTTCGCTGCCGCCTTTGCCGCTGGCTTGGCCGCCGGTTTCGTTGCCCGCTTCACTGCCCGCTTTGCCGCAGACTTCTCCGCAGGCTTCGCCGTCGCTTTCGCCACCCGCTTCACCACCGGTTCCGCCTCCGGCACCGGCTTCGCCGCCGCCCTCGTCTTCCGCTTCGGCGGCCCCGCCAGCAGCGCCGCGCGATATGCGCTGCGGCACCAGTCGAACAGCGCACCCGCATCCTCGAGCACGTCGGCCGGTGTTTCGTAGTAGCCCTCGAGCGAGACGGTACGCGTGGGCCTCGCATACGAGAACGGCCCCATCCCCGCCGCGACGAACGCCGGACGGTTCACGTCGTCGACACGCAGGAACAGCGACCCGCGCGACATGAAGCCGAACATCACGCCATCGAGCCGCATCGCCGCCCCGCTGAAGAACCGCGCGACCTCGACCTTGCCGAGCGGCGCGAGCTGATACGCGATCTCCTCGCCGTGTGCCTTCTCCGACTGCCAGCTCATGCTCGCTCCATGCAACGCTGCGTCCACGCGTCGAGCGCCGCGTCGTCGAAGCCGACCGCCGCCGCGCTTTCGCGAATCTGCCGCCACGTCGCGCGGTCGACCGGAATGCCGCCGGCCCCGCGCGCCGCGCGGCTCGCTTCTTCCGGCTCGCCGGGCACCTGTACCGGTGCGTCACCGGCCTGCGGGGACGCCTTGGCCCATGCGACGAACGCATCGGCTTCACGCTCCGCATCGGCCGCATCGAATGCCTTCGGGTCGATCAGCACCGACAGCATCCCGTTGACGATCGCGCTCGTCTTCTGCAGCGTGTCGCCGTAGGTCGTATGCCCGCCGACGAGCGCACCGCCGAAAATCTCGCACATCGCCGCCAGCGCGTACCCCTTGTGCAGCCCGAACGGCAGCAGCGCGCCGAACGGCTGCTCGTGCATCACGGCCGGATCGTCGGTCGGCTGGCCGCGATGGTCGATCAGCGACCCGGCCGGCACGCGCTTGCCCTGGTTGTACGCGACGCGCGTCTTGCCGTACGCGATCGCACTCGTCGCGAAATCGAGCAGCAGCGGCGGCCTGCCCGCACGCGGATACGCGGCGCAGAACGGGTTCGTGCCGAAGCGCGGATCGGTGCCGTGCAGCGGCGCGACCAGCAGGTCGCCCGGCACGTTGACGAAATGGAACGACACGAGCCCCGCGCGCGCGCACTGCTCGGCCCAGTGCCCGATGCGGCCGAGATGATGCACGTCGCGCAGCCCGATCGCGCAGATGCCCATGCGCCGCGCACGCTCGATCCCTTCGACCATCGCCTCGAACGCGATCACCTGGCCGAAGCCGCGCCCGCCGTCGATCGTCAGCACCGCGCCGCCGTCGCGGACGATCGACGCGTGCCCGTTCAGCTGCAACTGCCCTTCCCGCCACGACGCGACGTAGTTCGGGATCATCCCGATCCCGTGCGAATCGTGGCCCGCGAGATTCGCGCCGACCAGGTGATCGGCGACGAGCCGTGCCTCCCGCTCGTTGCTGCCGGCCCGTTCCCAGAGTGCCGCGACGAATGCATGCAGCGGTTCGGCGCGCATGCGCAGCGGTTCGGTATCGGGCGTCGGCAACGCGGTCATCGGCAAGGTTCCGTCAGGTCGGGTCGGGCAGTCGTGGCGCTCAGCGCGCGGTCGCGATCACGTCCGCGACCGCCGCCGTCAGCTTCTTCGCATACGGCACGTGCAGGAACTCGTTCGGGCCGTGCGCGTTCGACTTCGGCCCGAGCACGCCGCACACCATGAACTGGGCGGACGGGAAACCTTCCTGCAGCACGTTCATCAGCGGGATCGTGCCGCCGAGGCCCATGTACGCGCAATCGGCGCCGAAGTGGCGGCGCGACGCGGCATCGAGCGACGACGCGAGCCACGGCGCGAGATCCGGAGCGCTCCAGCCCGTCGCGGCACCCGCGTCCGGCTTGAACGTGACCTTCGCGTTATACGGCGGGTCGAGTTCGAGCAGTTCTTTCAGTTGCTGCACGGCCTGCGCGGCGTCGACGAGCGGCGGCAGGCGCAGCGACAGCTTGAACGCGGTGCGCGGACGCAGCACGTTGCCCGCATCCGCGAGCGCCGGCATGCCGGCCGCGCCGGTCACCGACAGCGACGGGCGCCACGTCGAATTCAGCAGCGCCTCGCGCGGATCGGTCGTGGTCGGCAGCACCGGCTTGCCGTCCGCGCCGCAGGCCCACGGCAGCCCCTTCCACACGGCGTCGCCGAGGATCGCGGCGGCTGCGTCGGCTTCGCGCACGCGGCTGTCGGGAATCTCGCAATGGAACACGCCCGGCAGCAGGTTGCCGTTCTTCGCATCTTCGAGGCGCTCGAACAGCTGGCGCATCACGCGGAAACTCGACGGCGCGATGCCGCCGAACACGCCCGAATGCACGCCTTCCTCGAGCACCTCGACCTGCAGGTCGCCGGACACCAGCCCGCGCAGCGACGTGGTGAGCCACATCTGGTCGTAGTTGCCGGCGCCCGAATCGAGGCACACGACGAGCGACACCTGGCCGAGCCGGTCGCGCAGCGCGTCGACGTACGGCAGCAGGTCGTAGCTGCCCGACTCCTCGCAGGTCTCGATCAGGCCGACACAACGCGGCCGCTCGATGCCCTGCTCGTCGAGCGCGCCGAGCGCGGCGAGGCTCGCGTAGATCGCATAACCGTCGTCCGCGCCGCCTCGGCCGTACAGCTTGCCGTTCTCGTACTTCGGCGTCCACGGGCCGAGGTCCGCGCGCCAGCCGTCGAACTCGGGCTGCTTGTCGAGGTGGCCGTACAGCAGGATCGTGTCGGTGCTGCCCGAGCGCGTGGCGGGCGATTCGAAGAAGATCACCGGCGTGCGGCCCGGCAGGCGGACGATCTCGAGCTTCAGGCCCTTCACGGGCTGCTTCTCGGCCCACTGCGCGGCATCGGTGACGACGCGCTCGAGATAACCGCGCTTCGCCCAGTCGGGGTCGAACGCCGGGCTCTTCGCGGGGATCGCGATGTAGTCGGTCAGTGCGTGGAGGATTTCATCGTTCCACTTGCGCTCGATGAAGGTAACGAGCTTGTCATGGTCGAGGACGGGGGTAGTGTCGACGGAGGTCATGGTGGGGGTGCCTGGATCGGGCTGACGAAAAACCAGATGATACGCCGATGCTCCCGCGCCGGCGCCCCCTTCCCGGTCGCTCAGCGCGCCTGCGGAAACGCGTCGCGCAGCCCCGCCGCACATGCCAGCGCATCGCGCCACAGGCGCTGCGTCAGCTCGCCCGCGTCCTCTTCACGCACGAGCGCCGCGGCCTCGCCCGACCACAGCACCGAGAAGTCGTCGCGGCCCTGCCGCTCGAACGCGCCGCGCAGCGGATCGACCATGGCCGTCGCGAGCGGAAACGCCGGCGCGAGCGCGCTCATCGGCCCCTGTTCGCGCATGAAGCGCGTCAGCAGCCCGCGCGCGGGGCGGCCCGTGTACAGGTTGGTCAGGCGCGTGCCGTCGTCGCGTGCGGCGCGCAGCGCCGCGCGATGCTGCGCCGAGCGGCTGGCCTGCGGCGTCAGCAGGTAACCGGTGCCGATCTGCACCGCGCGCGCGCCGAGCGCGAACGCGGCCGCGATGCCGCGCCCGTCGGCGATCGCGCCGGCGGCGATCACCGGCGCGCGCACCGCGTCGACGATCTGCGGCAGCAACGCGAACAGGCCCGGCTGCGCGTGGATGTCGTCGGTCAGGAACATGCCGCGATGGCCGCCGGCCTCCGCGCCCTGCGCGATGATCGCGTCGACGCCGCGCGCATCCAGCCAGCGCGCTTCCTCGACGGTCGTCGCGGACGAGACGACCTGCGCGCCCGCGCGCCGCACGCGATCGAGCAGCGGATCGTCCGGGAGCCCGAAGTGAAAGCTCACGACGGCCGGCCGCAACTCGTCGACGACCGCGCACATCGCATCGTCGAACGGCGCGCGTCCGGGGCCGCCCTTCACGTCGGCCGGATCGAGCCCGGCTTCCGCGTAGTAGCCCGCGAGCGCCGCGCGCCAGCGCGCGTCGACCGCGGCATCGGGCGCCGGCGGCGTATGGCAGAAGAAGTTCACGTTGAACGGTGCGCTCGTGCGCGCCCGGATCGCCGCGATCTCGTCGCGCAATTGCTGCGGGCCCAGTGCCGCACAGGCGAGCGAGCCGAGCCCGCCGGCTTCGCACACGGCGATCGCGAGCGGGCTCAGTGAACCGACCATCGGGGCCTGGATCAGCGGCAAACGGGAAGGCAGCGTCGTCATCGGAATCATCCTCGGGGAAGCAGCGGTGGTCGCGCGCGCAGGCGGCGCGCATTTAATGCGCCCGATAATAACCGACAAAGACAAACCCCGATTACGGTGCCATTTTGATCGAGAAATGATTTAACCAGTTCGTAAAAAACGATTATTCATCGAAGCTTCGGCAGCGCAATCTTGCCCGCCCGGATCGAGACGGCAAAAATGCCCTCCAGCCTTGCGGTCCGGGCCGCTCAACCCGGAACTCAAACACCGTTTCACCGGCTTCAATGACATTCATCAATATTCAAGTTATTAAATACCGGCGTTTACCCTTATTAATAATCACCCCGAGCGATAACATGAACGCGTCAATTAAAACGACGAACCGCACCGGAATCGTCGACCGGCGCCACACCGCGTCACCTCAACCGAAACACGTCTTCTCAAGGAGCGTCGCATGTCCGATGCCAGCTCGTCCTCCTCCCGCGCCGCCGCCACGCCGGCCGCGGCTTCCGCGCCGAAAATCGGCGTCATTCCCGCCACGCTGATGGTCGCGGGCAACATGATGGGCTCCGGCGTGTTCATGCTGCCCGCGAACCTCGCCGCGACCGGCGGCATCGCGATCTTCGGCTGGCTGATCACCGTCGTCGGCGCCGTGTCGCTCGCGCTCGTGTTCGCGAAGCTCGCCGCGATCGACCCGGCCGCCGGCGGCCCGTACGCGTATGCACGCAAGTCGTTCGGCCCGTACATGGGCTACCAGACCAACCTGATCTACTGGCTCGCGAACGTGCTCGGCAACGTCGGCCTCGCGGTCGCCGGCCTCGGCTACCTCACGCATTTCTTCCCGGTACTGAAGGACCCGCTCGTGTTCGCGCTCGCGCAGATCTTCGTGATCTGGCTGTTCACGTACGCGAACATCCTCGGGCCGAACGTCGTCGGCCGCGTGCAGTCGGTCACGACGGTCTTCGCGCTCGTGCCGATCCTCGGGATGGCCGTGTTCGGCTGGTTCTGGTTCAGCAAGGACGTGTATTTCGCCGGCTGGAACGTGTCGGGCACCAACAGCTTCAGCGCGATCGGCGCGACGCTGAACTTCACGCTGTGGGCATTCATCGGCGTGGAAAGCGCGTCGGTATCGGCCGGCGTCGTCGAGAATCCGTCGCGCAACGTGCCGATCGCGACCGTCGGCGGCGTGGTGCTCGCGGCCGTCTGCTACGTGCTCAGCTCGACCGTGATCATGGGGATGATCCCGAACAAGGCGCTGCTCGCATCGAGCGCACCGTTCGCGGATGCCGCGCGCCTCGCGCTCGGCAATACGGCCGCGAACGCGGTCGCGCTGTGCGCGGCGCTCGGCTGCCTCGGCTCGCTCGCGGGGTGGACGCTGCTGGTCGGCCAGACCGCGAAGGCGGCGGCTGACGACGGCCTGTTCGCCAGCGTGTTCGCGCGCGTCAACTCGAAGAACGTGCCGTCGGCCGGCCTCGCGATCGTCGCGCTGATCATGTCGGTGCAGGTGCTCGCGACGATGTCGCCGAGCGCCAGCGAGCAGTTCGGCAAGATCGCGTCGATCGCCGTGATCATGACGCTGCTGCCGTACATCTATTCGTGCATCGCGATCAAGGTGCTCGGCTACGGCAAGATGCCGTCGCACCAATTCACGTTCTACACGATCGTCGGCCTGATCGGCGCCGTCTACGCGCTGTGGGCGATGGTCGGCTCCGACGGCCAGCAGACGCGCTGGTCGCTGATCTTCGTCGTCGCGACGATCGTCTTCTACGAGCTGTCGATCAACCGGCAGCGCGAGATCGAGGAAACCCATGTCCATCCGGGCGGCCGCTCGCCGCGCTGGGTGCGCTATCTCGCACTCGGCGTGACCATCGCCGCGCTCGCCGCGACCTTCTGGATTTCCGTGGGCCGTCACCAGGCCGACACCCTTCACGCGCGCTCGCCGGCCGTTGCCGCGAGCGTCCAGGCAACCCAGCAAACGGGGGAATGACATGACCGCATCCTTGACCCAACCGGCCTTCCGCCGCCTCGGCATGAAGGCGCTGCTCGTGCAGCACGACATCGACGAACGCACGGCCACCGGGCGCGCCGCGACGGCGCTTGCCGAGGAGCTGCGCACCCGGCTCGTCGACGTCGTGATCGCGACGTCCGCCGACGACGCCTGCGCGGTCGTCGCCGCCGATCCGGCGATCCAGTGCCTGCTGCTCAACTGGGAACTCGGCAACGACGCCGGCCACGCACCCGCGCAGGCCGTGCTCGACGCAATGCGCGCGCGCAACGCGACCGTGCCCGTGTTCCTGCTCGCGAGCCGCGCGAGCGCATCCGCGATTCCCGTCGACGCGATGCGCAAGGCCGACGACTTCATCTGGATGCTGGAGGACACCACCGCGTTCATCGGCGGGCGGATCGTCGCCGCGATCGAACGCTACCGCGAGACCGTGCTGCCGCCGATGTTCCGCGCGCTCGCGAAATTCTCGCGCGTGTACGAATACTCGTGGCACACGCCCGGTCACACGGGCGGCACCGCGTTCCTGAAATCGCCGGTCGGCCGCGCGTACTTCGAATTCTTCGGCGAGGCGCTGTTCCGCTCGGACCTGTCGATCTCGGTCGGCGAACTCGGCTCGCTGCTCGACCACTCCGGCCCGATCGGCGAAAGCGAACGCTACGCGGCGCGCGTGTTCGGCGCGCACCGCACGTATCACGTGACGAACGGCTCGTCGATGTCGAACCGCGTGATCCTGATGGCGAGCGTCACGCGCAACCAGGTCGCGCTGTGCGACCGCAACTGCCACAAGTCGGCCGAGCACGCGATGACGATGTCCGGCGCGATTCCGACCTACCTGATTCCGTCGCGCAACCATTACGGGATCATCGGGCCGATCATGCCCGAGCGGCTGACGGCCGCCGCGGTGCGGCTCGCGATCGACGCGAACCCGCTCGTGCGCGGCCGCGACGGCATCGATCCGACGCCCGTGCATGCGCTGATCACGAACTCGACGTACGACGGCCTCTGCTACAACGTCGCGCGCGTCGAGGAACTGCTCGGGCAGAGCGTCGATCGACTGCACTTCGACGAGGCGTGGTACGGCTATGCGCGCTTCAACCCGATCTACCGCGACCGTCACGCGATGCACGGCGATCCGTCGCAGCACGACGCGAGCAAGCCGACGGTGTTCGCGACGCAATCGACGCACAAGCTGCTCGCCGCGCTGTCGCAGGCGTCGTTCATCCACGTCCGCGACGGCCGCAACCCGATCGAGCATGCGCGCTTCAACGAGGCGTACATGATGCATGCGTCGACGTCGCCGAACTACGCGATCATCGCGTCGAACGACGTGAGCGCCGCGATGATGGACGGCCCCGGCGGCGAGGCGCTGACGACCGACGCGATCCGCGAGGCCGTCGCGTTCCGCCAGATGCTTGCGCGCCTGCATGCGGAATGCGCGGAGAACAACGACTGGTTCTTCAACGGCTGGCAGCCCGACAACGTCGTCGATCGCAAGACGGGCCGCCGCGTGCGCTTCCACGAAGCGGACGAGACGCTGCTCGCCACCGACCCGTCGTGCTGGGTACTGCATCCGGGCGACACGTGGCACGGCTTCGGCGATCTCGAGGACGACTACTGCATGCTCGACCCGATCAAGGTGTCGATCGTCACGCCGGGCGTCGCATCGCACGGCGGGCTGATGCCGGTCGGCATTCCGGCATCGGTCGTCACCGCGTATCTCGACCGGCACGGGATCGTCGTCGAGAAGACGACCGACTTCACGATCCTGTTCCTGTTCTCGCTCGGCGTGACGAAGGGCAAGTGGGGCACGCTCGTCAACACGCTGCTCGATTTCAAGCGCGACTACGACGCGAACGCGCCGCTCGAACAGGCGCTGCCGGAACTCGTCGCGCACTATCCGGAACGCTACGGCAAGCTCGGCCTGCGCGACCTGTGCGACCTGATGTTCAGCGCGATGAGCGACCTGAAGACGACCGAGATGATGTCGCGCGGCTTCTCGACGCTGCCGAAGCCCGATTACAGCCCGGCCGAGGCGTTCGAGCATCTCGTGCACAACGACATCGAGATGCTGGAGCTGTCGGAGATGGAAGGCCGCACCGTCGCGACGGGCGTCGTGCCCTATCCGCCCGGCATTCCGCTGCTGATGCCCGGCGAGAACGCGGGGCCGGCCGACGGCCCGCTGCTCGGCTACCTGAAGGCGCTCGAGCAGTACGACCTGCGCTTCCCGGGCTTCACGCACGACACGCACGGTGTCGAAGTCGAGGATGGCGTGTACCGGATCGCGTGCATCAAGCAGAAGGCGCGCGACACCATTTCGCGGTGAGCCTGCACCGGCCGCGGTGGCACGCGGCCGTTCAGTACACGCGGCCGGTTGCTCCGGTCACCGGCCGCCTGCGCTGCACCGTCGTCGTCGGGTTGGAGGATGCATGCGCCGTATCACGGCGCGATCGCGTCGGCTGCTCGCGTCGGCTTCGGAATCTCCCGGCGTTCTTCCCGCGACCGGCGGCAGCGTCGCGACGGTGTCAGCCCGCGTCCGGCTCGGGCACGCTTGCGGCGGCCTCGATGCGAAACAGCAGCCGGTTGTCGAGCACATCCCAGATGTCGACCTCGCCCTGCCCGCCCATCGGCAGGCCGACGAACACGGGGCGCCCGCCGATCCAGCCGGCCTGGCTCTTGAACCACTTGCGCTCGCACCAGCCGCCACGATGCAACGCGAGGCGCTTGCCGCTGTCGACGTCGAACTCGCGCAACACGAATTTCGCGTCGCGCGCCAGCACGCGCGTGCCGTCGTCCGAAAACGCGCATGGAGAGCCGTTGTCCGCGCCGGGTATGTCGCAATCGGTCGCGCCATCCGTGCGCACCGTCAGCGCCGCGTCCCGCGCGAATGCGCGGCGATGCCGGCTGGCGCTCACCGCGAACGGAGCATCCTGGAAACGCTGGTCGGCCAGATCGTAATCGAGCACGTCGAGCGTGCCGTCGCCGGCGAGCGGCACACGATAGAGCCGGTTGCGGATGCGCACCCACGCTTCGCGCGCGTCGGGCGACAGATGAACCCGTTCCAGATCGTCATAACGGCTGTCCGCCCGCCAGCACGCGTCCGCTGCACCGCTCGCGGCATCGACCCGGTAAAGTGTCGTGTTGTCCCAGTACGCGACAATCAGCGTCGACAACGACGCATCGGCCGACGCGCTCACCGGCACGTTGCGCAGTCGGTCCATGGCCGTCGCCTCCGTCTCGTCGGGCACGAACGGACGAGGCAGTGCGAACGACGCGACCACTTGCCGCTGCGCCAGATCCCAGATGTCGCAGAACCCGTCGCCGGCCACGACGAGTCGCGGTTCGCCCGTCTCGTCGCGCGCCCATTCGATCACGCACGCCCGGCGGGCGGCGTCCGGCCCGGCGGGCGACGCCTGCCGGAACCCGTTCGCCGACACCGATTCGGGCGCCGGTCCGGCATCCGCCCGTGCTCCCGCTTCGGGCGCCACGTAGTCCGGCGGCACGTAGTCGGGCATCGGTGACCTGTCACGCGCGCGCCACGCAGCCAGCCATGCCTGATACACGTAGCGACGACTGCCGTCCGTGCCGATATCGGGTTGCTCCAGATGAAAGGCGGCCGGATCGACGCCGGGCAGCGGCACGAGTTCCGCGCCGTTGCAATAGACGTAGGCACGCGCGCGGTCCCGTGCGAAATACTCGGACAGGAACGTGAGCGTCGCTCCGTCGACGCCGCGCCGATACGGCTGGTTGTAGTGCAGCAATCGCCCCTGCCCGTCGCGCAGAAAGCCGTGACCGACCGGTTCGGCCGTCGGGGCGTCGAACCTGGCCTTCACTTCCTTGCCGAAATAGAACAGCCGGCCGCCCTCCCGCAGATGGTCGTCGCCGACGACTTCGATTCGTGCGGGATCGATGCCGCGCTTGCGTACCAGCATGCACAGCACGCCATTGCGATCCTTCGCATACGTATCGTTCAGGATCTCGAACGTCTTGCCGTCGACCTTCGCGGCCTCCGCATGGCCGCGCCATTGCTGCCGATAGCAATGGTCGCCGGCCTGATACCACGGCCCGCCAAGATGCCGCCACTGCGCAGGATCGCCCGGAAGCGGCCCTCCGCGAAGAAAGCCCTTGTGGTACTCCGAATACGAATAGAGCCGCGAGCGGTCCGCGATGAATGAATCGCCGAGCCATCGGACCGTCCGCGCGTCCGGTTCGAGCAGCGGCAGGTCGTGCAGGTACACCTGATCGCCGATCACCCGGTATCCGCCGCCGAGTTCCCGCGTCGATACGTCCGCCGCGGCCTGCCCGATCAGCGCATGCCACCAGTACCCCTGCAATTCGGGACGCGCGGCGAAGAACGGCGACCAGTTGCGTTCCCATTGCTCGCGCGGGCCGGGATCATCCGCATGGCCGTAACGGTAGGGACGCGCGCGGTCGGTCGCCTGATCCTGCGCCACTTCATCCGCGCTGACAAAGCTCGCCGCATCGGCGCCTTCCACTGCCCGCCCGCCGTACCAGACACGCTGTGCGTCGACCAGATACGCGCCGACCCAACGCAGCGTCGCCGGATCCGCGCCGCGCATGCGCTTGCCGTAGTGATACAGGTAACGGTCGTCATGCCCCCATGATTCGCTCAGCAGCCGAAAGCGCGCAGGCGACGCGCCGGCAAGTTTCCGGTTCTGAAAATAGACATGGTTCGCGTCGACGGCATGCGACTCGTCCAGCAGGCGAAACGTCGCGGCGTCGACGTCGAGCACGGTGAAGCGCAACCACGTGAAAGTGCACGCATAGGCACGCAAGCCGTCCGTCGCCAGATACGGGGACAACGGCCGGAAGCTGTCGATCGCGATGCCTTCGATGAGGTTGCCGGCGCGGTCCCGCAGCGGGCCATCGTGGCAATAGACGTGCGCGTCATCGCGCATGAAGCCGAAGCCGAGGTTCTCTCTGAGTGTCATGTTGTTGGTTTGTTGCGCTTTCGTCCGGAATGCCCCGGTCAGGCGGTGCGCCGCCGGGTACGAAAGCCACCGCGCAACAGCGCGGCGCTCAAGCGTCCTGCGATCTTACGCCACGATCCATCCCGCGCCGATACGCGGCCGGGCTCGTCGCCGCGACGCGCCGGAAATGCCGTCGCAGTGACTCCTCCGACCCGAACCCCGCACGCGCCGCCACCTGCGCGAGCGACAGCGCGGGATGCGCTTCGAGCATGTCCTTCGCCACGTTCACGCGTTCGCGGATCAGCCATGCGAGCGGCGACATCCCCGTCGCGTCCGCGAACTGCCGCTGCAGCGTGCGCGTGCTCATCGCGGCCTGCGCGGCGAGCGACGCGAGCGTGTGCGGCTCGGCCGCGTGCACGCGCATCCAGTCGATCAGCTTCGCGAGCCGGTCGGTGCCGCCCGGCGCGACCGGGCGCGGCACGAACTGCGCCTGGCCGCCGTCGCGATGCGGCGGCAGCACGAGGCGCTGCGCGACCCGGTTCGCGATCGCGCCGCCGTGATCGCGGCGCACGAGATGCAGCAGCATGTCGAGCCCCGCCGCCGATCCGGCCGACGTGACGACCTGCCCTTCGTCGACGTAAAGCGCATCGGGATTCACGCGCAGCGCGGGATAACGCGCCTGAAGTTTCTCCGCATAGCGCCAGTGGGTCGTCACCGTGAGGCCGTCGAGCACGCCGGCCGCGGCCAGCACGAACACGCCCGAGCAGATCGAGCAAAGCCGCGCGCCACGGCGATGCGCGGCCCGCAGTTTCTTCAGCAACGGCTCCGGCGGCGGTTCGTCCGGATCGCGCCAGCCGGGAATCACGATGGTATCGGCGCGATCGAGCGTCGCGAGCCGATACGGCGCGGCGACCGTGATGCCGCCCGCCGCGCGCACGGGCCCCGGCTCGCTCGCGCAGACCGCGAAGCGATACCAGTCGACCCCGAGCTCGGGGCGTTCGAGCGCGAACAGTTCGACCACGCAGCCGAATTCGAAGGTGCAGAGGCGATCGTAGGCGAGCGCGACGACGAGATGATTGTGCATGGCGCGATGTTACCGGAACTTGTCGATCGCGCCACTGCCGCGACAGTCGCCGAACCGCGATACTGCCCATCATTCCACTGCGTTCCGCGCAACCTTCAGGAGAACTTGACCATGTCCTACGTCACCGACGTCCCCGCTGCCGACAGCCCCGCCGCCCTCGCGCATTTCGAGGCATCCTTGCGCTTCGAGACCGATTGCTGGGACGTGCACGACGCGCTCGCATCGGGTGCGCCCGATTTCGTGCTGCTCGACGTGCGCGGCCCCGACCAGTTCGCCGCCGGCCACGTGCCCGGCGCGCGCAACCTGCCGCGCCGCAAGATCATCGAGAGCAAGCTCGCCGGCTATCCGGCCGGCACGCTGTTCGTCGTCTACTGCGCGGGCCCGCACTGCAACGGCGCCGCGCGCGCGGCGATCCAGCTCGCACGCCTGGGCCGGCCGGTCAAGCTGATGATCGGCGGCGTGACGGGCTGGCGTGACGAAGGTTTCGCGCTGAGCAACGAAATGCAGCCGGCGGATACCGAAGCCGGCTGATCATCATTAAAACCGCAACAATCAATTGTCTGCGCGCGGCCTGCACGCGAACGGAAAAAGCGCGACAATCGGCTCCATTGCAGTTCGGATGGAGCAGCAACATGCAGAACGCAGTCCTGATTCAAGTGGCCGGTTCGGTGGCCGCGATCGCGATCTATTTTCTGCCGGCGGTCATTGCCGACCGGCGTGGCCGGCACGACAAGCTGACGGTCGCGATGTTCAACGCGCTGTTCGGGTGGACCGGCATCGGCTGGCTGATGACGCTGTACTGGGCCTGCCAGCCGAACCCGCGCACCGATGTCGCGCAGACGATCCTCGCCAAGCGTCGCGGCATCAGCATGCGGACCTTTTCAACCGGTCTCGTCGAGCGCGTGCAGCGCCGTGTCGCCGCCCAGGAGCAATGGGCGGAAAAGCAAGGCTGCCGTTAAGTCCCTCTTTCCCGATCACCCTGCCGCGTCGAACTTCGGCATCCTGACGTTGGTCGACGCGCGGTAATGCCACGCCAGCCCGTCGTGCCGCGGCCCGCCGCCCGCACGCAGCCACGCCCCGAACGCCCCCGCTGTCACCGCCCGTGCGATCCGCTCGCCCGGGCAGCCATGCGGCCCCGTGCCGAAGCCGAAATTCGGCCCGGCCGCGCGGCCCGGCATCAGCCGGTGCGGATCGCGATGCACGGCCGGGTCGCGGTTCGCCGCGGCGAGCACGACGAGGATCGCGTCGCCGGCTTCGACGGTCACGCCCTCGATCGTCGTGCGCGATGCGACGAAGCGGCGCGTGTTCTGCACCGGTGAATCGAAGCGCCCGACTTCGGCAACGAACGCGTCGAGCGCGGCATCGTCCGGCACGACAAGCGCGGCGCTTGCGCCCGCTTTTAAGTTCGCTTCCAAGCCCGCTTCCGCGCCCCCATTCCACGCCACCAGCACATTGCCGAGCCAGGCGGCAGTCGCCTCGCATGTCTGCGACAGCAGCCCGACGAGGTTCGCGACCAGCGCACCGCTTGCCTGCCAGCCCGCCGCACGGGCCGCCTGCTGCACGGCGGCGACGAGCGTGCCGTCGTGTGCACGCGTCTGCGCGACGCGCACCGTCATCCGGTCGAGCAACTGTCGCGCGGCATCGCTCGCGCGGGCCAGCGCGTCGGCATCGGACAGCGGCGACAGCGCCGCGACGAAGTCGACCACCTGCGCCGCGATCGCGTCGAGCTGCGTCTCGTCGAAGCCCAGCAGATCGGCGACCGCGCAGACGGGCATCGTCATGCACCACGTGTTCAGCGCGCCGGCATCGCCCGGCGGCGGCAGGCGCCGCGCGGCGAGCTGCATCGCACGGTCGCGCAGCGCAGCCGTGTCGATCGGCGCGAACGCCGCGCGCAGCGCCTGCTTCGGCACGTCGTGCCGCAACGCGCCGTCGTTCATGCGCACCAGCTCGCCGAACAGCGCGCCGGCCGTCGTGCCGCGCAACGCGGGCGGCACGGGCGCGTCCAGCGGGCGTACGCGGCAGGCCGGATGGCCGAGCACGGCCGTCACGGCGGCCGCGCGGCTCGCGACCCACAGGCCGAGCGTGGCGTCGAACGCGAGCGGCGGCCCGTCGACGAGCGCCGCATAGTAGGGATAGGGATCGCGGTGCGTAACCGCTGCGATGGGATCGGTCGGGTTCATGCAGACAGTATCGGCGGCGTGCACCGCCGCATGTTTCAGGCCGGCGTGAAATGTCGCGGCGCGGGCGCCGCGTGCCGCCGCATCGCGATGTCAGGTGATTGTCAGGCCGCCGACCGGTAGCGATGCGCCTGCATGCGCATGCGGACACGGCCGGCCGAAATCGCGCGCGGCTCCGGCACCACGGTGTCGTGAGGGAACATTTCCTGCCGGAATTCGCCGTGTTCGTCGAACCACTGGCAGATCAGCCAGTCGCCATCGTCGAATACGACCGGCCCGGCATAGGTCACGGTCATGCGCGGCCCGCCCGTCTTCAGCGTCACGACATCGCCGACGCGAAACCTGACGCGTTGATTTTCTCGGATCGTCATCGCTCTCTCAGCATTTTTATATATCGATATTCCCGGCAGCTCACCAGCGGTTCATTCGAACGTGCCGCAGATTATCAATCAAAAAACCTGCCGGCAACTCCCCTTTTCAAAAATGTCATGATCGGGAAAATGCAACAATGCGCGCCATCGACGCGCCCGGCGGGTGTCCGGCCGCCCGATCCGGCGCGGCTTGCGCGCCGGACCCGGTCGAACGGGCGAAATGCGGAGAATAGACGATGTATTTTACGTCGTCACCGACGTTTAATTCCGACGTGAAATCGATTGATTATTGTCAATCAACTTTTCGATTGGGAACGATCCCACGATTTATTTACACTCATTCATCGAACAAAACCGGTGAATTATCCGGCGACGCAAACCAGCGGTTGATATCGCGCCCGGGAACGGCCGCTTGCGTGAACGTAAACGTGCCGTCCTGCGCCATCTCCTTCGCGGCACGCAGGAACGCGCCGAGCGCGGCCCGCGCCAGTGCGCCGCCGACACTCACGCGCTTCACGCCGAGCGCCGCCAGTGCGTCGACGCTCAGCAATCCGCCCTGCAGCCCCATCACGACGTTCACGGGTGCGCCGACCGCCCGCGTCACCGCCGCGATGTCGTCCGCATCGGTGATGCCCGGCGCATACAGCACATCGGCGCCCGCGTCGCGATAGGCGACGAGCCGCGCGATCGTGTCGGCGAGGTCGTGGCGGCCGTGCAGGTAGTTTTCGCAGCGCGCGGTCAGCGTGAACGGAAACGGCAGCGCACGCGCCGCGTCGACGGCCGCCGCGATGCGCTCGACCGCCGCTTCGTGCGCATAGATCGGCGCGTCGGCGCGGCCCGTCGCATCCTCGATCGATCCGCCGACCGCGCCGGCCTCGGCCGCGAGCCGGATCGTCTCGGCCACCGTGTCTGGCGCATCGCCGAAGCCGTTCTCGAGGTCGGCGCTCACGGGCAGGTCGCCCGCGGCGGCGATCTCGGCGATGTGATCGAGCATCTCGCCGCGGTCGATCGCATAGTCGGGCCGGCCTTTCGAAAAGGCATAGCCGGCGCTCGTGGTCGCGAGCGCCTCGAAGCCGGCCATCGCGAGCAGGCGCGCGGTACCGGCGTCCCACGGGTTCGGGATGATGAAGGCGCCGGCGCGTGCATGCAGTGCGCGGAAGGCTTCGGCTTGGCGGGCTTGAAGATCGGAACGGGTCATCGCGGGCTCCAGGAGGATGTTGACGGCCGAGCTTACGCCGATCGTGCACGCGACGTTTCAGCGTTCACCGAAATGTCGTCGCGTGACAGGGAAAAACCAATGCGCCGACTGCGCGCCGTAAGCCGTAAGCCGTAAGCCGTAAGCCGGTTGCCGGTTGCCGGTTGCCGGTTGCCGGTTGCCGCTTGCCGCTTGCCGCTTGCCGCTTGCCGCTTGCCGCTTGCCGCTTGCCGCTTGCCGCTTGCCGCTTGCCGCTTGCCGCTTG
>JABLTH010085089.1_pt1 | contig 22562 bp, 17 predicted proteins | sample 7875711 | NCBI WGS metagenome assembly JABLTH01 (sample SAMN14941262, study PRJNA633318) | bioreactor metagenome | isolation source: bioreactor | place: China | collected 2019-03-05 | reverse complement strand
TACGGCTCCCTCCACGAACCCCAACGAGATCCTTTTCAACCCTGAACTCCCACTATCCGTGGTCTAGAAGTGGGGAGGACGTCACCGATCTCCCGCACGACAGCATCGAAGAGGTGGTGCGCATCCTTTTGCGCCCGCCGCACCCGACGCTGATCCAGAACAACCGCTGGTTCCACTCGCAGCTCACCGATGGCGTTGAGATCGTGTACCGCGACTCGACGTCGGGTGAGATGCGCGGTGGGCGGGCGCGGCTTGTGGACTTCGATCAACCGGCTGTGAACGAACTGTTGGTAGTGCGCCAGCTCACGGTCACCGGGCCGTCGGACAAGGTCATTCGCCCGGACCTGACGGTCTTCCTTAACGGTCTCCCAGTCTCGGTGATCGAGCTGAAGGACCCGGCCGACACGCAGGCTGCACTCGGCGTTGCCATCGAACAGCTCGACCGCTACATGCAGACCGTGCCAGACCTGTTTGTGACAAACCTGATACTGGCGGTCTCGGATGGGATGCTGACCCGCGTGGGCTCGATCACCAGCGGGCGCAACCGGTTCATGCCCTGGCGGCCGCTGAGCGACGAAAGCGACGGCGCGCCGACGCTGGAGGCGTTGATCCGTGGGCTGTTCGAGCCGCAGGCGCTGGTGGACTACCTGCGGACCTGCGTCACCTTCGAAGAGGACGATCGCGGCGAGATTGCCAAGAAGATCGCGGGCTACCACCAGTTCCGGGCCGTGCGCAGAGCCCGCGCGAGCGTGCTGGCGAGTCTCAAGACCCCTTCGGGCACAGGAGACGGGCGCGGCGGCGTGATCTGGCACACACAAGGCTCGGGCAAGTCGCTCACCATGCTGATGCTGGCAGGTGCCTTGATTCGCGAGCCTCGCACGACCAATCCGACGATCGTCATGATCACCGACCGCAATGATCTCGATGACCAGCTCTTCGAGACCTTCGCCGCGGGACGTGCGTTGCTGCGGCAGGCTCCAGTACAGGCCGAGAGTCGCAGGGAGTTGAAGGGGCTGCTCGACCGCGCAGCGGGCGGAGTGGTCTTTACCACCATCCAGAAGTTTGCCGAGGCACACGGCGTCATCTCGGAGCGTTCCAACGTAGTGGTTATGGCCGACGAGGCGCACCGCAGCCAGTACGGTTTTGTAGAGGGCGGTGCGCGCTGGATGCGCGAGGCGCTGCCCAACGCGACCTTTGTCGGCTTTACCGGTACGCCGCTGGAGCGCGATGACAAGAACACGATCCATGTATTTGGAGAGTACGCAGACGTCTACGACATCCGGCAGGCGGTGGAGGACGGTGCCACCCGGCCGCTCTACTACGAGTCGCGCATCATCAAGCTCAGGGTGGACGAAGCAGGCGCAGGCGTCGCCGAAGTGGAGATCGAGTACCTCGTCAATGCCGACCGCAATGGGGGGGAAGCAGAGGAGCGGGTTCGTGTGCCCCTGGAGTCGTTGGTCGGCGCCCAGGAACGCATCGAGCGCCTGGCCAAGTTCATTGTCGAGCACTGGGAGAAGCGCCGTGCGGCCATGGAAGGCAAGGCGATGGTCGTCACCATGAGTCGCGACATCGCCGCGCGACTCTACGAGGCGATGCGCGAGATTCGCCCCGACTGGCACGATCCCGACGACGAGCATGGAGCGATGAAAGTCGTTGTCACCGGAACGGGCGACGATCCCGAACCGCTGCGCCAGCATGTCCGTACCAAGGTGGCTCGTAAGCGCCTGTCCGATCGCTTCAAGGCGCCGGACGACGACCTGCGCTTGGTCATCGTATGCGACATGTGGCTGACCGGCTTCGACTGTCCGCCCGCGCACACCATGTATCTGGACAAGCCGCTGGCCGGGCACAACCTCATGCAGGCCATCGCGCGCGTGAACCGCGTCTATGGCGACAAGCCCGGTGGCTTGATCGTGGATCTGCTTGGGTTGGCCGACCAGCTGGCTGATGCGCTGGCTACTTACACCCAGGCGGGCGGAACGGGCGAGGCGGTTCGAAAGGTGCAAGACGAGGCAGTGCCCGCGATGCAGGCTTCGTTCGAGAAACTGCAAAGCTTCTTCCATGGCTGCGCCTACGAGCCGGTCCTCGAAGCTGCACCGCAGGCTGTGCTGCCGGTCTACCTGCGCGCGATCGATCATGTGTTCGGACAGAACGATGGATGGAAGCGCCTGCGCACGATGGTCAAGGAACTGTCTGCGGCCTTTGCTCTGGCCGTCCCTCGCCCGGAGACTGAAGCCATCACACCTCATCTCGCCTTCTTCCAGCGGGTTGTGGCAATGATCCGCAAACGGTTAGTCGACGATACGGGCGGTGGCGCAGGCCATGCCCGCCAGCGCGACATCGACGCCGCCGTGCGGCAGGTGATCGGCGGCGCGGTCGCGGCGGACGATGTGATCGACCTGTTCGCGGTTGCGGGTCTGGCGGAAGCCCGCCTCGACATCCTGAGTGACGAGTTCCTAGACAGGGTGGCGGCGCTCGAGCAGAAGAACCTGGCGCTGGAAACGCTACGAAAGCTTTTGAACGACCAGATCCGCATCACCGAGCGCACAAACCTCGTGCAGAGCAGGAAGTTCCGCGAGGCGCTCGAAGACGCCATGATGCGCTACACGAACAAGGCGATCACCACCGCCGAGATGATTTCGAGGCTCATCGACCTTGCGAAGCACTTGCGCGATGCGCAAAAGCACGGCGAGGAACTCGGCTTGAACAGTGAGGAGACCGCGTTCTACGATGCGCTCGCAGAGAATGGATCGGCGAGGGAGGTCATGAAGATCGATACGCTACGGGTCATGGCCCGGGAGCTGACCGAGATGGTCAAGAACATGCCCAAGCTCGACTGGACCCAGCGTGAGTCGGTACGAGCGAATTTGCGGCGCAATGTCCGCCGCCTCCTTGCCAAGTACGGCTACCCACCAGACCTTGCGGATGGAGCCACGCAGCTCGTCTTGCGACAAGCGGAGTTGTCGACGGAGAATGCGGAGTAACGAAATGACCTGGCTCACTGGCGGGAAGCCTAAAAACAGCGTGCAGTGGCAGCCGCAGTCAGCCGCCGTCGGTGCTTAGCCATAGTCACCATCCATGATTCGCGCCGGAACAATAGCCGAAGCCAACCGATACTCAGGTGATTGGATCTTCATTGATCTTGGGTTTGCTGAGAATGCCAAAAGTTGTGGGCTGCTGCTAGGGGATGGGGAACCCAGTGAAGTGACATTCTCGCAACTCAATGCAAAGTTGTTGGATGTGGTTGCTGCTGATGACAAACCGCTCAATCTGCTCATCGAAGCACCCCTTTCAGTCGCGTTCAACGAACATGGAAACCCCACGGGGCGTCGGATCGAAAGGCGGGGAAGCCAAACTCGTTACTGGTACGTCGGATTAGGCTGCAGTGTCCTTGTTGCCGCGACGTACTTGCTCCGGGCGCTTCACGATTCGAATCCTCATCGTGAAATCCGCCTTTTTGAAGGGCTTGCTTCATTCAAGCCCAAGGGAATGCGCTCATCCCACAGCAATGACGTGTTCCAACTACGAACTGTCATTTGGGATATCGAGTCATCGTCCGGTCACCTTGTGCCTGCCGAGAGGCTTGCCGTTTCTCCCGCGCACGAGCTCCGTTCCGCCTTCCTTGTCGCCGGACTCAATTTTGGTGTTCCCGCAGTTGTCGTACTTGGCGAGTAACACTCTGGACTGCGTGTCCACCCGCTCGTAGCGCTATCTAAACCACACGTGTAGTTGGCGGTTGGATACCTCAGGAAGCAGCACTGTGTGCGCGGGCCTACACAAGGCCCTCACTCCGCCCGCGTGAACGCGTCGTGGATCTCGTCCCCCGGCAGGGCCTCCCGCAACCAGAAATCCAGCTCGGGGATGGAGCCGAGCAGGATCTCGGCGCCTGCCTCCTCGAGTTCCTCCTTCGAACCGTAGCCCCAGGTGACGCCCACGGCCCTCAGCCCGTGGTCCTTCGCGGCGCGCATGTCGTCGCCGCGGTCTCCGACGAAGACGTCGCCGGCCCGCACGGTGCCCTGCTCGACGAGCCGCGCGAGCACCTCGGTCTTGGGCTGCCACCTGCCCTTCAGCTCGGCGCCGAAGATCTCGTCGAAGATGAGGTTGAGGTCGAACTGGTAGGCGATGCGGCGGGCGAAGAGGCCGGGCTTGCTGCTCACGATGTAGATGCGGTGGCCCTGGCGCTTGAGGCGCTGGAGCATGAGGTGCACGCCCTCGTAGACCTCGTGCTCGAAGACGCCGTCCTCCCGGTAGGCGTCCAGGTAGCGGTCCAGGGCCTCCTCCAGGCGCGCGGGATCCTCGAGGCCCGGGATGCGGCCCAGGGACTCCCGCATGCCGAAGCCGATCCAGTCGCGGATCTCGGCCTCCGCGGGCATGGGCAGGCCCATCTCCCGGCAGACCCGGGCCACGCAGTTGCGCACCCCGAGCAGGGGGTCCACCAGCGTCCCGTCGAGGTCGAAGCAGATGGTGCCCACGATGCCCTTGGCCTCAGTCCCGGTAGGCGGCCACGCACTGGCGGACGAAGGCCAGGGCCTCCTCCCGGCCGGCCCAGCCGTCGCTGTGCACGTCCTTCTCCTCCAGGTCCTTGTAGGTCACGAAGAAGTGCTCCACCTCGCGCATGAAGTGGGGCGGCAGGTCCTCGAGGCTCTCCACGTGGTCGTAGGTGGGGTCGTTGTGGGCCACGCACAGCACCTTGTCGTCCTGGCCCTTGTCGTCGTGCATCTTCAGCAGCCCGATGGGCCGCGCGTGGATGACCACGCCGGGGTAGGTGGTGCCGTTGATGAGCACCAGCACGTCGCAGGGGTCGCCGTCCGGCGCCAGGGTGCGGGGGATGAAGCCGTACTCCGCCGGGTAGTGGAAGGGCGAGTAGAGCACGCGGTCCACATGCACGAGGCCCGTCTCGTGGTCGATCTCGTACTTGATGCGCGAGCCGGTGGGGATCTCCACCACGGCATTGACGATCTCGGGGGCCTGGGCTCCCGGTCCGAGCTTGTGAAGGGCCATGCGCGCACCTCAAAGAACAACCGTCCATTGTCCCACGGAACCGCGCCGCGGACCCGCGGGAATCCTGGACCGGCGCCTAGGACGTGGGCCGGAAGCCGGCCAGCACCTGCTCGAAGGCCGCGCGCTCGCGGCCCTTGGGCTCTGCCTCCACGGCCTTCATCAGCGCCCACCGGGCCTCGGGGCTGCCGATGCCCCGCAGGGCCTTAGCCGCCGCCAGCCGGATGTCGAAGGGTTCCGCTCCGCCGAAGAGTCCCTTCTTCCGCTTGAAGAGGTCCGCCAGGGGGGCGACGGCGGCGCCCGCGCCCAGCAGGGGCAGGGTGTCGAAGGCACGCAGGCGCAGCTTCTCGGGGGCCCGGCCGTCCAGGGCGAGGGCCAGGACCGCGGGCACGGCCCCCGCGGCCTTGGCCTGGCCCAGCCCGAAGAGGATCTCCTGCTGGGTCTCCGGGTCCGTGTCCGGCAGCAGGGCCGCGAGGGCCGGGGCGCAGGCCGCGCCCTGGAGCTTCCACAGGGCGCGCACCGCCGCCCGGCGCACCCGGCCGTCCCCGTGCCTCAGGTGGGCCTGCACCGGTTCCACGCAGCCGGCATCGCCCACTTCGGAGAGCAGGTTCAGGGCATTGCGCACCAGGTACCACGCCGGGGCGCGCAGCGCCTCCAGCAGGGCGGGCACGGCCAGGGCGCCCGCGCTGCGCAGGAGGTCGAGGAGGCGGCCCCGCCAATGGCGGTCCCCCTCCTGGCCCAGGGCCACCACCAGGTAGCGGATCGCGGGCTCCCCCAGCCAGAGGAAGTAGGGGAGGGAGACGGCGGCGACGCGCTCCCGGTCGGGGAGGAAGAGCTGGGGATAGGCCCGGGCCAGCAGGTCGGGGGCGCAGAGCCGCTCCCTCAGCAGGACCAGAGCCTGGGTCCGCCAGGGCGGGCCGGCGGCTTCGGGCTGCAGCACGGCATCGAGGCCCGCCACGAGGCCGCGGACCTGGTCGAGGTCGCCGCGCTCCACCCAGAGCGGCAGGAGCAGCCGCAGGGCCTCGGCGCTGTGGAGATGGACCGGCTCCTCGGGCTCCTCGAGGAAGCACGCCTGCAGCCGGCGGGCGAGGTCCCGCTCCGACTCCCCGGGCAGCCCGGGCTCCCGCGCCCAGGGCGCCACGCCCCGGAGGGTCTGCGCGGCCACCAGGCGGACGGCGGCGTCCTCCGCGTCCAGGACCTCGAAGACCAGGGCCAGGACGCGATGGAAGGCGTCCTCCCGCCCCGAGTCCAGCAGCTCCCGCAGGAAGGCCAGGCGCTGTTCCAGGGAGACCGCCCAGAGCTGACCCTCCTCGAGGACCTGGACCACCCGTGCCTCGAGGCTCATGGCCTCCCAGCGCACGTGCCGCAGCAGGGCCTCCGCCAGATCCCCGTCGAAGCCCCGCTCCCGCATCTGGATGGCGAGGGACCGCACCATGGCCTCCCGCTCCTGGAGGGGCCGCAGGATGGACTGGAGGACGCCCTGCAGGTGCGCCCAGGGGACCCGCCGCTCCAGCAGGCCCACGGTGGCCATGCCCAGGATCTCGCCGGCGAGCTCCTTGATCCCCAGGGCCAGCCCCTGGGGCTTGGCGGGCAGCGTGGACAGCCCCGCCAGCATGCTGAGCTGGGACTCGGGGGTGAGGGATTCCAGGGCGGCGCGGAGCACCGCCATCTGGGCCGCGGTGGGCATGCCTTCGCCGAGCCCGATGTTGTAGCCCATGGGACCGAGGTCCCCGAGGTAGGCGGGGATGATGTGGAGCACGGATCCGGGCCCCGAGCCCGCGAAGCCTCCGGGGGGCGGCGCGGCGGCGGGCGCCTCCGGCTCCGGGGGCGGATCGACCGGGGCAAGGTGCGGGACCAGGATGGAGCCCGAGGACGCCGAGGCCAGGCGCTCGGCGAAGGTGCTGCGGAGGGCGTCCTTCACCAGGCCCACGAGGTTGGGAGGGGCCCCTGGCGGGGCGCCGCCGCCCTGGGCCGGCGCGGCGGGGGGGGCCTCCGCGATTCCGGAGGCCTCGGAAGCTTCCGGGGACGCGCCCCTAGCCGAGGCCTGCATCTCCTCCGCCGGCAGGCCTGCCTCGTCCTGCGCGGCCACCACCACCTCGCCCTCGCGGACCTCCTGGTACCGCGCCCGGGAGGGCCGCACGTGGGAGACGCCCTGGGCCTCCAGGAAGGCCGCCGCGCCCCCCGCTTCCTCGAGGCGCACGGGCTTGAGGCGCAGGATCTGGAGCACCGCCTTCACCTCGTCCTCCCGGAGGCCCTTGAGGAAGACGAAGCCCGAGAGGCTCCGCTCCGCGAGGAGGCGGTGGAGGGCGGCGGTGTGGACGGTGGCGCCCTCGAAGGGCGCGCCGTCCACGAGGAGGCGGGTCTCCGTGGCCGCCACCTGGAGCACGCCATGGGCTTCGAGCCAGGCGGCGAAGAGGCGGTGCACCTGGCCCAGGTCCTCCTGGGCCCTGGGGTGGTTGTCGCCGTACATCTGCTGCGACTTCAAGGCCTTCTGGAGGGCGGCGGCGAGGTCGGCGAAGGGGGCCACGGCTCAGGGGCCTCCCACCAGGAACTGCCGGAGGACCGACCGCACCTCCTCGGCGGACTCGATCTCCAGCACGAGGGCCATGGCCTCCTTGGCCTCCCGGGTGCCGATGGCGGCCAGGGCCTTGGCCGCGGCGAGGCGGATGGCCACGGGCTCGAGGCGGGTGAGCAGGCCCTTCTTCTTGAACACCGACTGCAGGGCGGGGATGGCGTCGGGGTGCTTCAGGGTCGCGAGGGCTTCAAGGATCCTCAGGCGCAGCCGTTCCGATTCGCCGCCCTTGAGGGGCTTGAAGACCGCCAGGAGGTCGGGCACCGCGCGGTCCTGGCCAAGCTCGCCGAGCGCCGCGGCGATGTCCAGCTGGGTCCCGGGATCCGCAGCGGCCAAGGCTTCCCCCAGCGCCTTGGCGGCCCGGACGGGGTCCAGGGCCCGGAGGGCGCCGATGGCGGAGTGGCGCACCGGGGCGTCGGGGTGGTCGAGGCACCGTGCCACATCGTCGAAGGCGGAGGCGTCCTGCACCTCGCCGATGATCTCCACGGCATTCCGGACCAAGTACCACTTGGAGGACTGGAGGGCCTCCCGCAGGGGCAGGGAGGCCTTGCGGCCCACCGAGCGCACCGCGGCGAGCAGTTGCATGCGCCGCTCCCGGTCCTCCTCGAGTTCCAGGCAGACGATGAGGTAGCGCGCTGCGGGCTGGCCCAGCAACGTTAAAAGGCTGTGGAGCTGGGGAACCGCCTCCGCGGCGCCGGGGTCATGGAGCGCCGGGACCATGGCGGCCATGTTGAGCGGCCCGGCGAGGCGCACCACCAGGTCCTGGAAGGCATTCACCTTCCAGTCCAGGTCCGGGGCGCCCAGGTGGGACGCGCTCATGTCGAGGATGGCCTGGATCTCCCGGTAGGCGCCTTCGTAATCCCCTCCGCGGAGCCGGACGCCGAGCAGCGTCTCCATGGCCTGGCAGCTCCAGAGCAGGGCCTCCTGCCCGGTCTCCTCCCGCATGTGGCGCTGGGCGAGCTGGTTCACCCGCTGCAATGGCCCCGGGGGGATGCCGGGCGACTCCGCGCAGTCCGCGAGATCGGCCAGGATGCGCGCGGCCCTGGCCCTGCGGTCGCCCTCCTTGGCCTGCAGCGCCTTGTCCAGCGCGTCGAGGATGCGGCCCAGCCCCTCCTCATTCCCCTTGCGGAGGGTCTGGCGGGCGAGGGAGATGACCTGGGCGGGGTCGAGGTCCAGAAGCTCCCGGTCCGAGTCCAGGGCGCTTCGCAGTTTCGTGTCGGTGCCCTGGGATTCCCACAGGATGGCCTCCTGGAGCTCCTCGAGGTCCTGGATGCCCCAGCCTTCGAACTGCAGGCGCCCCCTGAGCGCCTCAAGGCTGAGTTCCCGGTCCCGCACGCAGAAGAGGAGGGTGGCCACGAGGAAGGCGAGCTGGGGCAGATTGAGCTTTTCGCGGGCGAGCGCCTCCGCGGAGGTCTGGGCGAGCATTTCAGGGGCCAGGTAGTCGAAGGCCCGGCGAAGGCCCTGTTCCCCCGCGGGGAAGGAGGGAAGACCGACGAGCAGGGCTCCCTGGCCGCCGGGGGGCAGGCGGAAGAGCGCCTGGCGCACCGCGTCCCTCAGGGTCACGGCGTCCACCTGGGAGAGCCCGAAGGCCTCGCTGGCGCCGGCCAGGGGCGAAAGGTCCGCGAAGCGGAGGCCGGCCTTGCGCAGGCCCTCCACGTGCTCGGTGACGAAGGGGAAATTGAATCCTGGAGGCGGAAAGGCCTGCGCCGCCTTCTGGATGCCGTCCAGAAGCTCAGAGAGGCGGTCGGCGACGGAGGGTCCCGGCGGAGGCGCCGGCGGCTCGGGCCCAGGCGGGGCCTCGGCGGCGGGGACGGGTCCGGGCTCGGGCGGGGCGGCCGGTTCGGGCAGGGGCGGGGCGGCCGGGGCGGGTTCGGGCAGGGGCGGGGCGAGGGACTCTCCGCCGCCCGGGGCCAGAGGCCCGTCCGCCGCCAGCGCGAGCGCGATCCTGGGCGCGGGCGCTTCCTCGGGCACCGGTTCCTCCGCCGGTCCCGGGACGGGATCGAGGGCCCGCTCGTGCTCCAGGTCGGCCGCCATGGATGGCGGCAGGACGGGGTCGTCCTCGAGGGGCACCGGGGCGGCGAGGGGATACGTGATGGGGATGTCGGGCACGGCCCCTGGGCGCGGCGGGGGCGCCAGGGATGGCGGAGGCGGGCTCGCGGGGGCTTCCTCAGGCGCCGGGGGCGGCAGGTAGACGGTTTCATCGGGCACCGGCGCCGCGATGCGCACCTTGATGGGTTGGCGGGGGCCTTCAGGGGCGGGGGAGGCGCCGGGTGGAGGGGATGGAGGCTGGGGCGCCGCCGCTGCCAGGGGGTTCGCCGCGAGCAGCCGCGCGAGGTCCCCCAGGGGCTGGGTGGCCTTGGGCTTGGGCGGCGGGGCCTCCGCGAGGCCCAGCACCTCCGCGGCGGGGGGCAGATCCTGGAGGATGGGGATGGGGCCGGTGGGCAGCTTCACCGTGGGGGCGTCCGGCGTGCCCTCCTCGAGGAGGATCCTGCCCAGCTCGGCCTGGAAAGTGGACGCGCCCCCCAGCTCCTTCAGCCGCTGGGGGCGGAGCTGGAGGATGAAGAAGAGGAGCTTCAGCTCGTCGGTCTGCAGGCCCGGGCGGAAGGAGAGCCGGATGATGCTCCGCTCGGTGAGGGACTGGGCCAGGGCCTTCACCGAGGGCAGGGGCCCTTCAAGAGGCTGTCCGTTGAGGAGGAGGCGGAAGCGCCCGAGGCTGGCGTCGATCTCGAGCTGGTCGCTGAACTGGAGCTGCTCGTCGAGGATCTGCTTCACGCCCTTCAGCACCACCTGGGCCTTCGGATCCTCGGGGCCGTAGACCTGGAGGAACTTCAGGGCGCGGTGGAGGACCTCCGCGATGGAATGCTGGGTGCTCATGGGGGGCAGGCCTCCATGGGCTCGGCCCACTCCCGGCGGAGCTGGGCGTAGTGGCGCCGGAGGAAGGCCAGCCGGCGGACGCCCTCCTCCTTCGCCGGCCCGGTGTTGAAGCTCGCGACGATGCCCTCGCAGAGTTCCAGCCAGGCCTCGCCGCGGCGGAGGATCTCGGCGGTGGTGATGGGCTGGAAGGCGCCGCTGATGCAGCCGAAGTGGATGAGGCTCGCCGCCCCCAGCTTGCTGAGCTTGTCGCAGTCCCAGAGGCAGGCGGTCTCGGGGGGCTCCAGGCGCTTCGCGAGCCTCAGCCCCACGTGGTGCATGATGGCGTGCCGCACCGCGGGGATCTTGGCCCGGGGGAAGTCCGTGCCGCCGAGGATGGCCTCCAGGTCCGCCGAGGCGTCCTGGGCGTGGGTGTCCTTGGACTTGGGATCCTTCAGGCGCTTGCGCACGTCGTGGAGCCAGGCCGCGCACTCCACGACGTCGAGGTCTGCGCCGGCCAGGGGGCAGAGCCACCGGGCGAGCTTGACCACGGCGAAGGTGTGCTCGAAGCGGTAGTTGAAGATGGGCTGCTCCGCCCCGTCCACCTCGTGGGAGATGCCCCAGAAGCGGATCGCGTCCGCGTCCGTGAATTCGCGGAGGGCCGCTTCGCAGGCGTGGCGCCAGGGGGTCATGGGTCGGGTGATGGAGGGCGGGGGATCCGCGCGTCCATTCTAGGACAGGCGGCCGGGGATTCCCGAAACCCGCTGGCCTTGCGCCCCGGAGGCCCCCCCGGGTGGCGGGATCCGGTGGCCGAACGGCGCGGGCGGCCTCAGGCCTCCCGCAGGGCCCGGCGGCAGGCCTCGATCTCCGGGGCCATGGGGCGGTCCTCCCAGGGCGGGCAGGCCTCCGAGAGGCGGCGGACCAGGGGGGCCAGGCCGGCGGCGGGGGCGAGCCCCACGAGGCGGACGCCCTCCAGGGCCATGCGCGCCTCGAGGGCGAGCACGTGCTCAAGGCCCTCCACGGCCCGCAGCAGCTTCCGGGCGGCGATGGGCCCCATGCTGACGTGGTCCTCCTTGCCCGCCGAGGTCGGGATGGAGTCCACGGAGGCGGGGTGGGCGAGCCCCTTCAGCTCCGAGACCAGGGCCGCGCTGGTGACGTGGGCCATCATGAAGCCCGACTCCAGCCCGCCCCGGGTGGTGAGGAAGGCGGGCAGGTCCGAGTAGGCCGGGTTCACCAGGCGCTCCTGGCGCCGCTCGGAGATGCTGGCGAGGTCCGCGCAGGCCAGGGCCAGGACGTCGCAGGCGAAGGCGGGGTACTGGCCGTGGAAGTTGCCCCCGGAGCGCGACTCGCGGGTCTCCGTGAAGATCATCGGGTTGTCCGTGGCGCTGTTGAGCTCCCGCTCGAGGATGGCCGCGGCGAAGTCCAGGGCGTCCCGGGCGACGCCGTGGACCTGGGGGATGCACCGCAGGCTGTAGGCGTCCTGGACCCGGTGGCAGTCCCGGTGGGAGTCCGCGATGGCGCTGGTCTCCCCGAGGATCTCCCGCAGCCTCGCGGCGGAGGCCAGCTGGCCGGGGTGAGGCCGCGCCTCGTGGATGCGGGGGTCGAAGGCCGCGCGGCTGCCCCGGAGGGCCTCGAGGCTGAGGGCCGCGATCTCCTCCGCCAGGGGCACGAGGCGCCGCAGCTCCGCCACCGCGAGGCAGCCCAGGGCCGTGATGAGCTGGGTGCCGTTGATGAGGGCCAGGCCCTCCTTCGCCTCCAGCACGAGGGGTTCGAGGCCCGCGGCGGCCAGGGCCCCGCCGCCGGGGACGGGGCCGCCCGCCGACCAGGCGGATCCTTCGCCCACCAGGAGGAGGGCCACGTGGGCCAGGGGCGCGAGGTCGCCGCTGGCGCCGACGCTGCCCTGGCTCGGCACCACCGGCAGGACGTTCCGGTTCAGGCATTCCGCGAGGAGGCGCAGGGGCTCGGGGCGGATGCCGGAGCAGCCCTTGAGCAGGCAGTTGATGCGGGCGGCCATGAGGGCCCGGGTCTGGGGAGGGGGAAGGGGCTCGCCCACGCCCGCCGCGTGGCTGCGCACCAGGTTGAGCTGGAGCTGGCGCAACTGGTCGGAGGGGATCACCACGGTGGCGAACTGGCCGAAGCCTGTGTTGATGCCGTAGACCGTGCGCCCCTCCGCGAGGATGCGGTCGATGACGGTGCGGTTCTCCGCCACCCGGGCCAGGGCCCCGGGGTCCAGGGAGACGCCCTCGCCGGCCGCGATGCGGGCGAGGTCCTGGGCGGTGAGGCTGCGTCCGTCGAGCTGGATCATGGGGGCTCCCGCCTCCATCCTACCGGGCGGCGCGGGGGCCCAGGCGCGGCCTGGGTTCAGGCCGGGCGGGCCCGCCGGGGGAGGGCCAGGGCGAGCAGCAGGGCGAGGGCCATGCAGGCCGCGGCCACGAGGTAGGGCGCGCGGTAGCCCATCCGCGCGAAGACGAAGGTGCCGATGAAGGGGCCGAGGATGCGCCCCAGGCCCTGCATGGCGTTCATCACGCCGAAGACGCCCCCCTGCTCCTCCGCCGGCGTGAGCTGGCTGGCCAGGGCGTAGGTGGCGGTGGCGTTCATGCCCGAGCCCCAGGCCATGGGGACCATCACCAGGAGGAAGGGCCAGGCCCAGGGCATGGAGGGCAGGGCGTACAGGGCCGCGCCCATGGCCGCGAGGCCCGCCGCCATGGCCACCCGCTCGGGGACGCGCTTGGAGACCACCCGCACGAGGCCGCCCTGGTAGAGGGTGATGAGGATCCCGATGTAGGCGAACAGCCAGCCGACCTCCCGCTGGCCGAAGGCGAAGCGGGCGTTGGCCATGAGGCTGAAGGTGCCCTCCATCATGGCGAAGCCCGACATGGCCAGCAGGGCGATGGCGAGGATGTGGGGCATGCCCTGCCGCCCCAGGGCCCGGGAAAGCGCGTGGCCGCCGCGCTCCTTGGCCTTGGCCTTTGCCTTCAGCTCCTCCGTGAGGGTCTCCGGCATCCAGGCCAGCACCATCACCGAGGCCAGCAGGCTCAGGCCGGCGGCCACGAAGAAGGGCAGGTGCCAGCCGTGGGTCTCCAGCAGCCTCTGGCCCAGCCCTGACCCGCTGAGGAGGCCCGCCAGGGCCGGGCCCAGCACGAAGCCCAGGCCGAAGGCGGCGCCGATCATGCCGAGGGCCTTGCTGCGCTCCTCCGGGGCGCTCACGTCCGCCATGGCCGCCTGGGCCACGGCGATGTTGCCGCCGGTGACCCCGTCCAGGATCCGGGCGGCGAGCACCCATTCGAAGCGGGAGGTGAGGGCCAGCACCAGGTAGCCGGCGGCGCTGCCCAGGAGGGAGAGCCAGAGCACCGGACGCCGCCCCATCAGGTCCGAGAGGCGTCCCAGCAGGGGCGTGGCGGCGAACTGCATGACCGAGAAGCTGACGAAGGTCACCCCGGCCCAGAAGGCGCCGGGCGTCTGGAGTCCCAGCAGCGCGTTGGCGCGCTCCATCCAGGGGCTGGGATGCTCGGCGATGGCCTTGGCGTAGAGGGGCAGGAGGGGAATGACGATGCCGAATCCCAGCAGGTCCACGAAGACCGTCAGGAAGATCGCCATCCTCACCCGTTTGGTGTCCGCCATCCGCCGCTCCAAACCCTCAGGGTAGCGGCAGGGGGCGGGGGTTGCCGAGGCTCAGGCCCGGAGCAGGGCCCAGAGGGCGTAGAGGGGCAGGCCCAGGCCCCCGGCGGCCAGCAGGGGGAATTCGAAGGCCATGAACTTCGGCAGCCAGGAGGCCGGGGCCTTGCGGCCCAGGAAGAAGATCGAGACGGCGAAGAGGAAGAAGACCGGGATCTCCACCGCGAGGAGCATGGCGAGCAAGGCGTTCAAGGGTCACCCCACGGGATGGATGCCCCAGGATGGGTGCGCCGCGCGGAGTTCGCCAGTGGCGCGGTCGCGTTTGGCGGAGGAGGCGTAGCGGGCGGCCCAGCAGCTCCCCGAGCCGCAGAGCAGGGGCTCGCCCCCGGAGCCTGCCAGGGCGTCCCGGACCTGGGCCAGGGGCGGGCAGACCCAGAGGGCCGCGCCGGTGAGGTCGTTGCGCCAGGGCGGCGCCGAGCCCTCGGCGAGCCCGGGCAGCTCCTGGGGGAAGGGGTAGCCCACCTCGCCCAGGGCCCGGTAGACCGCCGGGGTCGAGACATGGAGGCCGGGGTGGACCAGGACCAGGGGCCCCAGGGGGACGGGCCGGAGGGGGAAGACCCGCTCCCCCCGGCCGAGGCCCAGCACGGTGCCGCCGAGGAGGAAGAGGGGCACATCGGAGCCCAGGCGGGCGCCCAGGGGCAGCAGGCCCTCGGTCCCGAGGCCGAGCCCGAAGAGGCGGTCCCCCAGGCGCAGGGCGGCGGCCGCGTCGCTGCTGCCTCCCCCCAGGCCGCCGCCGTGGGGGATGCGCTTCTGGAGAACGAGGCGGGTGGGCAGCTCCCGGCCGGCGGCCTCCTCCAGGAGGCGCCAGGCCCGGACCACCAGGTTGGAAGGGCCGGCGTCCAGCCCCTCCGCGGCGGGCCCCACCAGGGTCAGGCTGAAGGTGTCCGCGGTCTCGCCTTCGAGGGCGTCCGTGAGGGAGGGGACGCCCTCCAGCACGGTGGTGACGAGTTCGAGGTCGTGGTAGCCGTCGGCCCGGCGGCCGAGGACCGCCAGGAAGCGGTTGAGCTTGGCCGGGGCCTCGATCCGGAGGCTGGACAGCCCCACGGGCTCAGAACCGCGGGGCCACCGGCGGGCCGCCGGTGTCCACTTCGATCCTGGGCGGCTTGGCCAGGACGTTCACCTTCACGCTGGCCGGCTCCCGGCGCAGGGAGGCCCCGTCCTTGAACACCGCCGTGATGAGGAGGGTGCCCGACGGGGCCGTGCTGGCGTTGAGGTACACGGTGCCGGGCTCCTTCGCCTCGGCCCGTGCGACGTAGATGGGCTTGGCGGGATCGTAGGGGTTCTTCAGGGCCCGGGCCTCCGGGAGGGCCTGGAAGCGCTGGACGGCGGTGGCGGCGATGGCGGCGAAATCCAGGGCCTCCTCGCTGCGGGCGGCCTCCCGCTCCTTGATGCCCCGCTCGATGCCCTCGTCCACCAGGCCCTGGAGCTCGCGCACCGCCAGGTCCGAGGCGGCCCGGGTCTCCTTGGCCTCCTTGGTGGCGCACCCTGCGAGGAGGACCACCAGGGCGGGCAGCAGGCACGCGCGGGGAAAGGGGCGTCGCATGGGACCTCCGGTTCGCCGGGGCGGGTCAGAGCCCGTCCTCCAGCTCGTATTCGGGATCGGGCAGGGACAGGATGTCCGGGCCGTCCTTGGTGATGGCCACGTCATGCTCGAACTGGGCGCTGAGTCCGCCGTCCCGGGTGCGGACGGTCCAGCCGTCGGCCTCCACCAGGCAGCGGTGGGAGCCGGGGGTGAGGATGGGCTCGATGGTGATGGTCATGCCCGGCTCCATGCGGAAGCCGGTGCCGGGCTTCTGGTCCGCGTAGACCACCTGGGGGTCCTCGTGGAGCTCGCGGCCGATGCCGTGGCCGATGTAGTCCCGCACCACGCCGTAGCCGCGCTCCTCGGCGAAGCGCTGCACCGCGGTGGCCATGTCGCCGAGGCGGTTCTCGGGGCGGCAGTGCTCGATGCCCAGGAACATGGCCAGCTGGGCGGTCTGGAGGAGGCGCTCGGCCTCTTCGCTGATCCGCCCGACGCCCACGGTGAGGCAGGTGTCCCCGTGGAAGCCGTCCAGCTTGCAGCCGCAGTCGATGGAGATGATGTCGCCTTCCTGGAGGATGTAGTTCGTGGGGATCCCGTGCACCACGCGGTCGTTCACCGAGGTGCAGAGGGTCCCCGGGAAGCCGTGGTAGCCCTTGAAGTTCGGCACGGCGCCGTGCTTGCGGATGAAGGTCTCGGCGATCTTGTCGAGGTCCAGCAGGCTCACGCCGGGCTTGGCCGCGCGGGCGGCGACCCGCAGGGCATTCGCGGCGAGGCGTCCCGCCAGCCGCATCTTCTCGATCTCCTTGCGGCTCTTGTAGCGGATCTGTTCGCGCAGCAGCACCATCGCACTCCGGTCCACCAGTGTAGCCCGGTACCATGGCCCGAGGAGGCCGGGAAGGTGGGCAGAGCGTGGATCCTCGCAGGGCTCGGGGCGGTGGTCGCCCTGGCCCTCGGCCTCGGCCTGTGGACGCGCGGGACCCGCGTCCCGGCCCGCCCGGCGGGGGTGCCCGCCGCGGCGGCCTGGGCGGGCCGGGGCCCCGCGGGGCGCTTCTTCCTCGTGGAGGGCCGGCAGGGGACGCTCTACCGGATCCAGGTCTTCGCCGCCCCGTCGGGAGCTCGGGAATCCGCCACCGCCTGGAGGCTGGTGGGCTTCGCGCGCACGGCCCTCCCCGTCGACGAGATCGCGGGCTTCGAGGGGGGCGCGATCCTCCTCAAGGACGGGTCCAAGCTGCTGCCGGCGGAGTGAGGGCATGGCCTACTCGCGGGAGGAGCTGGACTGGATCGAGGCTGAGTGGGCCTTCCACCTCCACGGCCGCAGCGCCTTCCTCAGCCGGGAGGACTTCGAGCAGGTGACCGCCTGGGAGGCGGACGGGGTTCCGGCGGAGGCCGTGGTGGCCGCCATGGACGCCTTCTTCGCCCGGCGCGCGAAGCGGGCCCGGCCCCGGGCCTACGTGGCGCTGTCGCACCTGGAGAAGGACGTGGCCAAGGCCGCGCGGCTGCGCATGGCCCTCGCCCGCAGCGAAGCCGGCGCCGCGGCGCCCGCCCCGAAACTCGATGCGCGCCTCGCCCGGGATCCCCGGCTCGCGGCCCTGCACGCCGACTGGCTGCGCCTGAAGGCCCTCACGCCGGCGCCGGACAGCCCGGCCTACCTCGACCATTTCGACGCGGTCCAGGCCGCGCGCCAGGCCTTCATCGAGCAGGCGGCGACGCACCTGGGCAGCGGCGGCGACGGGCTGAGGCTGGAGCTGGCCGCCCGCCTCGCGGAGGCGGGCATCGCCGAGGGCGGCCCGGTGTGGACCCGGGCCTACCGGCACCACTGGGGCAAGATGGTGCTGGAGGCCTTCGGCATTGACGACCCCTGACGCGCGACTGGAAGCCTGGGCCCGGGAGCTGGAGGCCCCGACGGCCGCCTTCTTCGAGGCCTTCGCGGCCGCCGCCTCGGCCCCGGACGGCCTGCGGGACGCGGTCCGCGAGGCGGCCAGGCGGCTCGTGCCCCGCATCGACTGGGAGGCCTACCAGCCCCACCTGCCCCACGGCCTGCTGGGGCTGCGGGGGGCCTACCGGCTGCGGCCCCTGCTGGAAGCCCGGACCTTCCTGCGGCTGGTGGCCGTGCAGCTGCACATGCTGGCCCACGAGGGCCGCCGTCCCGGGACCGGCGGCCTGGCCGCCGTGGGCAAGGGCAGCGGGCACTGGGGGAACCTGCGGCTCGCGATCCGGACGGGGCGTCCGGCCCTGGCCTGGGGCGAGGCGGCCGGCACGGACGAGCCCTCGCCGGAGCATTTCCGCCGCCTGGGGGACCTGGTGGCCTTCGACATGGCCAACGTGGGGCACAAGGCGGTGATGGCGCACCGGATGGAGGAGCTCTTCCTGGATCTCGAAGCCCCGAAGGCCACCGGGCGCCGGCTGCTTGGCATCACCGCCTGGCTCGCGGCGACGCCCCCGGACACCTTCTGGCACCAGCGGGCGGCGCGGCGGCTGGGGGAGCCGGCGCCCCGGGTCCCCTTCGGCAGCGCCGCCGGGGCCGAGTCCCACCATGCCGCGGCGGCCCGGGAGGTCTGCGACCTCGGCCTGGTGGAGCTGCTGGACCGCCTGGCGGCGCGGGTGAAGGGGGGCGTGCGGGGGGGCGACTTGCTGGCCGCCCTGGTGCTGGCCGCCAGCGAGAAGCAGCTGGACGCCCGCCGGGACCTGGAGGGCAAGACCAGCTGGACCTTCGTCTACCTCGCCACCCTGGCCATGCGCCACGCGGGACTGGGCCATCCCTCGCCCTGGGCCCAGGCCGCGGCCCTGGTGAACCTCTTCCCCACCGACGAGCCCGAGGGGCGGGTGGCGCCCCGGGCCCCGGGTCCCGGGGCCACGCTCCTGGACGCGGTGCTCGACGCCGAGCCGCCCCAGGCCATGCACCTCGCCCGGGTGGCCTTCCGCGCCCTGGGCGCCGAGGCCGTGCTCCGGGACCTCGCGGCGGCGGCGGCGCAGAACGATCCCGCCCTCAACCACGCCCACCAGGTCCTCGCCGTGGCCGCCGGGGCGGACCTCGCGCCCCTCCTGCCGCCCCACGCCCAGGAGGCCATGCTCATGGCCCTGGCGAAGTCCCTGGCGAACAGCCAGGGCAGCGGGGACCTGGGGCGGGCGGCGGAGAAGGCCTTGATGCGGATCCCGGGCTGAGGGCGCGCCAGCCCTCGCTACGGCGGTTCAGAACCCGCGTCAGCCTTCGCTGTCCTGCTTCTTCACGAGCTTCGGCATCGCCGGGGCGCTGGTGGGCATGTGGGCGACGCCGACCCCAACCTCCGCGGGCGGGTGGCGGAGCGCGCGGGAGCGCGGCGCAGCCGGGACCCGCCCGGGGGTTGAATCCGGGCGGTGTTCCGCGAGCCTTTTCAGCCCTCGCTCTCCTGCTTCTTCACCAGCTTGGGCATCGCCGGGGCGCTGGCGGGCATGTGGGCGACGCCGACCCACACATACCGCGTGCCCCGCTTCTGCCCCTGCTTGGTGACGGCGCCCTCGGCCTCGAGTTCGCTGAAGAAGCGTCGCAGGGTGGCGGGAGCCCAGTCGCAGTCCTTGAGCCCGAGGGCCTCCTGGGCCTGGAAGCTGCTGAGGGCGCCCTCGAGCTGGAGCTTCTTGATGAGCTGGGCCTTCAGGTCGGCCAGCTCGGCCTTGGTTCGCCGGGCCTTGGTCTTGAAGTCGGGGGCCGAGGGCCGGGTGGAGGCGGGGGCCGCCGCGGGGGCCGGCGGGGCCGCGGCGGGGGCCGCGGCGGCAGGGGCGGGGGCCGCCTTGGCGCTCGATTCGAAGAGCAGCCCGCCATCGAGGTAGACGTCGCTGTCCTCGGCGCGGAAGAGCACCACCACCGAACTGGCGTGGACGTCCTCGTTGTGCAGCGCCGTGATGATCTGGTCCCCCACCCGCTTCTTGGCGGCGGCGGACAGTGCGGGGGCCTGGATGAGGACGATGGCCATGGGGAAACTCCACTATCAGGGGGGAATTGTGATTTTATAGCGGAATATGGCCCCTGCCAGGAAATCTTTCGGGGGGCGTAAGATGGACCCCGGAGACGCCCATGTCCTCTCGCACCGCAGGCCGGAAATCGCCCTTCGCCGAGGAACAGGCGCGCTTCGAGACCTTCCTGCGCGGACGCGGTCTCAAGTACACCGGGGAGCGCAGGGCCCTCGTCCAGGCGATCTTCCAGACCGACCACCACTTCGACGCCGACTCCCTGCACATGGCCCTCCGAAAGAAGGGCGGGGACATCAGCCGGGCCACGGTCTACCGGACCCTGGACCTGCTCGTGCAGTGCGGGCTGGTGCGCAAGCAGTCCCTGGGGGACCAGCACGCCCACTACGAGGCGGTGCGCGGGGACGAGCACCACGACCACCTGATCTGCCTGAACTGCCAGAAAGTCATCGAGTTCTTCCGCCCCGACCTGGAGGCCCTCCAGGACGCCATCTGCGAGGACCACCGGTTCAAGGCCCTGCACCATAGCCTGCAGATCTTCGGCCTCTGCGCCGAGTGCGCGGGCAGCGCCGACGAGGCGAGCCTCACCCAGCGCGTGTCGCAGATCCACACCTAGGCCGCGCCCGGCGGCGGGGGCCTCAGCTCCCGGGCTTCTTCTTGAAGAAGGGCTTTCCCGTCGCCTTGGCGGCCGGCTTGCCCACGGGCTGGCCGGTGCGGCGGTCGGCCGGAACGTGGCCCTCGGACTGGCGGTAGGGGCTCAGGCCCTTCCGCGGCCCGTGGGCGCGGTCCTCGTAGCGCTCGGGGCGTTCGGGCTTGCGCTCCTCGGGGCGCTCCCAGCCCTTCTCCCCCGCCCGGGGCTTGAAGGTCCGCTCGGGCCGGTCCTTGAAACCGGGCTTGGGCCCGGGCTTCCAGGGCCCGCGGTCCTCCCGGGCGGGCCGGCCCTCGGACCGGAACTCGCGTTTGGGGGGCTCGGGGATGTCGAAGCCCAGGGAGGCCTCGCCCTCGAGCTTCGCCAGCAGGGCCGCCACCAAGGCCTCGGGGTCGCGGCCCGCCAGCAGGGCCTTCGCCTCGCCCCGGTGCTTCTCCGCCTCCGGCGTACCGAGGCCCTGGAGGAAGCGCCCGTGCTTGGCCTTCCGGATGTCCTCGACGCCGGGCACCGGGCGCCACTCGAGGTTCAGGCCCCCGCGGCGGGACCAGGCCAGGAGGATGCGGCTCTCCTTGAAGTTCACCAGGGCGAGGCTGGTGCCCTTGGCGCCGGCGCGGCCCGTGCGGCCGCTGCGGTGGACGTAGCTTTCCATCTGGGTCGGGATGCCCAGGTGCACCACGAGGGGGAGGCCGGTGATGTCGAGGCCCCGGGCCGCCACGTCCGTGGCCACCAGGATGTGGATCTTGCCCTCCTTGAAGGCGGTGAGGATGCGGTTCCGCGTGCCCTGGGCCAGGTCGCCGTGGAGGAATTCCGCCGCCAGCCCGGCCTCCCGGAGGGCCTCGCAGACCTCCTCGGTCTGGATCTTCGTCTTCGTGAAGACCAGGGCGGCGCTGGGGTCGTCGTGGAGCAGGAAGTTCGTCAGCGCCTTGGCCTGGAAAGGGTCGGCGATGAGGCAGGGGGTGTGGCGGATGTCGGCGTGGCTCGCGCTGGCCCCGGCCTCCGCGAGCTGGATGCGGAAGGGGTCCTTGAGGAACTGCTTCGCGAGGGCCGCGATGGGGCCGGGCAGGGTGGCGCTGAAGAGGTAGGTCTGGGGCCCCTGGGGAACCTTCTCCAGGATCGTCTTCACGTCGTCGATGAAGCCCATGTTGAGCATCTCGTCGCACTCGTCGAGCACCACCATGGAGATCCGGGAGAGGTCCAGGGTCTCCTTCTCCAGGTGGTCCATGACGCGGCCCGGCGTGCCCACCACCACCTGGGCCCCGTACTTCAGGGCGCGGAGCTGGGGGGTGTAGCTCATGCCACCCACCAGCATGGCCAGGGGCAGGTCCGGGCGCATGGACTTCAGCTCCTCGGCCACCTGCTGGGCCAGTTCCCGGGTCGGGGCCAGGATCAGGGCCTGGGGATGGGGCTCCGCGCCGAGGCGGTGCAGGATGGGCAGGCCAAAGGCCAGGGTCTTGCCTGAGCCGGTGCGGCTCTGCACCAGGAGGTCGCGGCCGGCGAGGCCCGGGGCGAAGGCCTGGGCCTGGACCGGGGTCGGGGTGGCGAAGCCGCGGCGGGCCAGGGCGTCCAGAAAGGGTTGGCCGCAGCCCAGGGCTGCGAAGGTGAGGGTGTCCACGCTGTCTCCACGGGCGACTGTCCCGCGGAGGGGCGCAAGGATGCGCCTGCCGGATCTGGCCCAAACGGACAGTGTCCCACGGGAGGGGGAATTCATCGAGGACGAATCTTCGGGCCCAGGCTCCGCCCTGCCTTAGTTGGGTGGCCCTTGACCTTGAAAAGGCACCGTTTCGAACCATGGTTCGCGCCCTTGGCGAACCATGGTTCGGGACGGTGCGGCCAAGCGACAGCGCGGCAGGAGCATGAACCGTGCTCTGGCCGAGAGGGTGCCCTTGGTGGGTCGGCACCCTTAGCGATCTGCGCTCGTTCCACCCCCTTCCTCGCGCCCCATCGAAGCCACCCTCCCCGACCTGCCGCGCTTCGCTTGGCGGCACCGCCCCCAACTCGGATTCGCCAACTGCGCGAATCCAAGTTGGAGACGGTGCTCATCGGAGGTCAAAGGCAACCCCGCGACGAGCCTGGGCCTTGAGGGGAGCTGTTCGCCGATCCCGCCGATCCCGCCGCCCACCGTGGCCTCGCCCCCGGCGCCCCGCTAGACTCTTCCCGTCCCTCCTCCCCATGACCGTGCACATCGGCAAGTTCGAGCTGATCAGGCCCCTCGGGCGCGGGGGCATGGGCACGGTCTTCCTGGGGCGGGACCCGGTGCTCGGGCGGGAGGTGGCCATCAAGACCATCTCCATGGGGGCCGAGGGCGAGCAGGGGGAGCTGCGCCAGCGCTTCCTGCGGGAGGCCAGCCTGGCGGC
>JABLTH010003501.1_pt1 | contig 22579 bp, 19 predicted proteins | sample 7875711 | NCBI WGS metagenome assembly JABLTH01 (sample SAMN14941262, study PRJNA633318) | bioreactor metagenome | isolation source: bioreactor | place: China | collected 2019-03-05 | reverse complement strand
GCAGCACGCACGGAAAAAACAGCAGCCACCAGTGCGAGCGATAAGGGTTCAACTCCGCGAGCCCGTCCGCCGCCAGGTTTCCCCAGCTCGGCACCGGCGCCTTCACACCGATCCCCAGAAAGCTCAGGAAGCTCTCCTGCAGAATCGCCTGCGGGACCGCCAGCGTTGCGTACACCACGATCGGCCCGACCAGGTTCGGCAGGAGATGCCTCACGAACACACGCACCCAGCCCGCGCCGATCGCCCGGGCGCCCTCCACGAACGGCTGGTTCACCAGGCTCAGCACCTGCCCGCGGATCACACGCGCCGTTGTCAGCCAGCTCACTCCGCCGATCGCCACCAGCAGCGTCGCGAGCGACACAACCTGCCGGCCCGTCGGCCCGATCCCGCCCATCCGCTGCACCACCGCGTCCGACGCCACCGCGAGCAGCACGATCAACAGCACCGACGGCAGGCTGTAAAGAATGTCCACGATCCGCATCATCAACGCGTCGACACGCCCGCCCGCCGACGCCGCCGCCGCGCCGTACACCGTCCCGATCACCACGCTCACCAGCGCCGCCAGCGTCCCGACCCCCAGCGAGACCGCCCCGCCCAGCAAGCACCGATAGAACAGGCTCCGCCCCAGCAGGTCGGAACCCAGCAGAAAGAACACCGGCGCTCGCTCCAGCGGCGAGACCCCGCCCGCGCTCTCGGCGATCTCGACGCACCGCGCCCGCGTCTCTTCATCCAGAGGCGACCAGCTCGGCGGAAGCCTCGCCTCACGCGATTCGCCCGCGTTGAACCGCGGCACGCTCCCGCTCAGCATCCACGGCACACTCCCAAAGCACGCCGTCACCAGCAGCGCCAACACCGCCAGCGCCAGATTCGCGCCGACGCCCCTCCCGCGTGTTCTTGAGACCGGCCGCGCCTCCATGCCCCGCCAGCCTACGCGATTCCTTCCGCGTTCGCCTCTCCGCTCCACCACAACGCACGCCCGCCGATCGGATGCCAAAGACCCGTGTGTCGCCGCCGGCTCGGCGTCGCTGCCGCCTCAGGCCGTCGGCACGCTCAACTCAAAGGTCGCGCCGCGCCCCTCGCGATCCACGAGGCGAAGATCCCCTCCCAACTCACGCGCCAGCCCGCGCGCCAGGGGCAACCCCAGCCCGAGCCCCTGCTTGGTCTCGGTCTCAAGGTCGTGCCCCCGCTCGAAAGGCTCGAAGATGCGGGCGCGGTCCGCGGCGGGAATCCCCGGCCCTTCGTCGCTGACCTCGATGATCGCGAGCGAACCTCGCACCGAGCCGCGGAGCGTCACGACGCCCGCAGGGCTCGCGCCATACTTGCACGCGTTCTCGACAAGGTTCGTCACGATCCGCTGCAGCGTGATCTCATCGCCCGCCAGCGTCACGCCGGCGCTCTCATCGACGACGACGTTGAGCCCCATCCCCGCCGCCGACACGCGCGCCCGAAGCGACTCGCTCACATGCATGAGCAGCCCGTGCAGCTTGACGCGCTCGGTGCGCTGCCCGCGGCGCGTCCCGCCGAGCCGAGCAAACTCCAGGACGTTCTCCACGATCTTCGCCAGCCGCTCGCTCTCGCGCCGGAGCGATCCCAGGTACTCATGGCGCGACTCCTCGCCCACCATCCCGCTCTCGAGCATCTGGGAATACATGCACAGCGTCGTCAGCGGCGTTCGAAGTTCGTGGGTCACCGCGGAGACGAACCGCCCGCGCCGGGTCGCCAGCTCCGCGGCCGATCGCAGCACAAGCCCGACCGCCGCCACCGCCGCCAGGCTTGCCGTCCAGGCGACGATGATGGTGGTCATCATGGGCGACCAGCCGCCCGCCGGCCCTTCGATCCCGGGCCCGATGTCAAGCTCCGCCGGGATCGACGCCAGCAACCGGCGCGGATCCTCGTCCCCGCCGAGCGTGATCGGGCGGAGGTTGGCGTTCGGCGTCAGGTCGCGGGTTTGCTCCAGGAGCCACGGTCGGAGCTGCTCCCAGTCCATCCACACGCCCTGCGTCAGCCGCTCGGAGCCGACCGTGACCTCGCGCACCAGCGCCAGTTCACGCCGCCCGTACTCGCCGACGAGCCATCGCGCCGCGAACGGGCCGTGAACCACCGGGACCGCGGTCCCGATCGACGCGCCGTCCTTCCGGATCGCCCCGATCGGCACCGGCACACGCACGTGCTCGTCACGACGCTCCCTGGCGCTCCGGAGCTCCTTCCCCGATGCGAGCTCGTTGCCAGGGGACGCCTTGGTTTTCTCCTCGGCCTTTGTCTCCGAGTCCTTCCTCTCCACGATCGCCTTGTTCTTCGGGCTTTCCGCGGCCTCGTTGTTGCCCCGGGTCGGACCTGACTTCGCTTTGCTCTCACTCCTCGCGTCCGCGAGCTTCGCATTGTCCGCGGGCGTCGATGGGCTGGCCGGCGCGTCCGCCGGAGCCGCGGCGACCTCGTTGGCCTCTCGGCCGAGCGCGGGGCTTCCATCCGAGCCGGCGATCGCCGCGCGGTCCGCGTCGGCTTTGGCTTCCTGATCCAGTCCGCTCAGGGTCGCTTCCTTCGGGAGAATGGCGTTGTTCTCCAGCGACTGCGCCGCCTGTTCGGCGACCTGCCGCCGGGCCAGATAGTCCGCCTGTCCTGCTTTCCGATTCGGCTGATTCTCGTGCTGATTCTGATCGCTCGTGCCCGACGCCAAGGGCGCCGGCTCGGCGCCTGTCGGACCGTTCGGCATCATCCCGTCCGCGCCGAGCCGCGGCGAGCCGCTCTCGTCGCCCGCAATCTTCGGCGCGCGATCCGCGGCCCAGATCAGCCGCAACTCGCCCAGCTCCGACTCCGCGTCCTTCGCCAGCGTCTGGCCCGCCACCGACCTGGCCAGCTCCCGCAGACTCCCGCTCGGCGCCTGGGGCGACGTGAACTCGCCGCGCGGCGAGATCTGGAAATGCAGCTTCACGAACTTCTCGGGCGCCTGAAGCAGCGGCGAGGGCACCAGCACCTCGCCAGGACGGACTTCCTCCAGCATCGACGTGTACGCCCGATCCGCGGCATAGAAGGGCTGGTAATGGAAATACGGCCTCGCGGCCTCGCGCGCCAGGATCGGCGCCAGCGCCGAGTCCATCCGCCAGAGCGCCTGCCGCGAAAGCTCCTGCTTTCGTGCGTCCGCCCTGGCCTCGCGCTCGCGCGACTCCAGCGACAGCGTCGCCGACGACACCCACGCCAGGACGCCGAGCAGCGCCAGCGAGCACGCCGCGTAGATGGCCCACATCCAGTGGTGGCGTTCTTTCACGCCGAGCCCTCCGTGGCGCGCGCGAGCATGTATCCCTTGGCGCGGACCGTGGTGATGACGCTGGGATTCTCGGGGTCGTCGCCGAGCAATTCGCGCAGGCGCGCGATCGTCATGTCCACCGTGCGCGTCTGCACGCCCCGCGGGTCGAGCCCCCACACGCGCTGGAGCAGTTCGTCACGCGACACCGCGCGCCCGGGGTTGGCGGCCAGGAAGTGCAGCACCTCCGCCTCGCGATCCGAGAGCGCGACGACGCGCCCGCCGTCGAGCGTCGCCTCGCGCCGCTCAAAGTCGATCCGCCGCCCGGCGATCTCGATCGTGCGCACGGGCTTGGGGCGCTCGGCGGAGCGGCGCAGCACCGCCTCCACGCGCGCGATCAGCTCGCCGACGCTGAAGGGCTTGACGACGTAGTCGTCGGCTCCCAGCTTCAGGCCCTTGACGCGATCGGCCTCCTCGCCGCGGGCGGTCAGGACGATCACGGGCGTGGACGAGCCGCTGCCGCGGAGCTCGCTGAGCACCGAGAGCCCGTCGCGCTTGGGCATGAGCAGGTCGAGGAGGATGAGGTCGACGCCGCCGGCGAGCGCGGCGGAGAGGCCGGCCTCCCCGTCGGGGGCCTCGCGGGTGGCGTAGCCGGAGAACCTGAGCGCATCGCACAGCCCGCGCCGGATCGCCGGATCATCTTCCACGACAAGGACCGTTCCCAGTGGCACTCGTTTCCTTTCGCTTCAACGGGCGTGGATCGCTCCACGCCCCCGGAACACGACCCGTTGTTCACACCTCATCATCGGCGATCGGGGCGGCGTTCATTCTCCCAGTTCGATGAGGGTGCGCTGGTTCTCAAGCATGAGGTAGACCGTGCCGCCGCGGGCCAGCAGGCCCTGCTTGTTCTCCCGCGTGAGCGCCGGCAGGAGCTGGTCGAACTCGGGCGTTCCGAACTTGACGGTGCGCTGGGGCGGCTCCTTCTCCTGCTCGATGAGGGTGCTCTCGACCCAGCGATCGCCGCGGCGGATGAGGGTGTGCTCGTTCATGAACTGCACGCCGCCGACCTCGACGCGGTTGAGTTCTTCGTCGAAGATGACCTGGACGCTCGAATCAGAGATGATCGCGTCCTTCAACCCGCGGGCGTTGAGCTCCTGGCTCACGCCGCCGCCGCCGGAGCGGGCCTGATTGCGTCCCTCGACGCGGCGTGCGGCTTCTTTGCGCATGGCATCCAAGCCGCCAAGGTCCGCGGGGCTGCCGGGCGGCGCACCGAAGTGGTGCTTCTCGCCGGGCTCGACGGCCAGGAACGCTGTGTACTCGGTGAGCACGCCGAACTTGGTGGAGAGACGCACGATCTCGTCGACGAGTTCCTTGGTCTTTGGGTCGTTCGCGTTGCCGCCGTCAGCGCCGGACTGGCGCACGGCCTCGATCAGCGCACCGATCTTCCGCGTCGCCCAAAGGCGCGGCACAAAGGAACTCTTCATGCCGCCCGCGGCGGGATCGACGTTGATCGCGAACTTCTGCTCTCGCCCAATCGAGTTGCCCGCGAGCTCGAGGCGGAAGGGGCGATCGCCGGAGTAGCGTCCGAGCACCACGACCTGATCGCCCTCGAAGACGTCCATGAGCTTTCCGGGTTGCAGCTCGCGGATGCGGGTGTCGGCGGTTTCGGAGGTGGCGAGCGTGGGGGCTTCCATGACCGGGCCGTCGAGACGCCGGAAGACTTGCGAGACTTTGACTTCGACGTCTTCCTTGGGAAGCACGAAGGTCGGCGCGCCGCGCGAGGCGGAGGAGATGGCGGTGAGGAGGGGGCTGTTGACGTCGAGGCCAACGCCGAAGCTGAAGATGCGCCGATTCGCGGTGTTGGCCTTCTGGGCGGCGTTGCGGATGGCGACTTCGGAGCGTTCGCCGACGGTGGGCAGGCCGTCGGTCAGGAAGAGGACGAGGGGGAGGGGCTGGGTTGGCGTCGGCCTGAGCGCGGCGAGGAGCGCGTCGTGGATGTTGGTCCCGCCGTCGGCTTCGAGGCGTGCGAGGTAGGCCTTGGCGGCGCGGGCGGTGTCGTCGTCCTTGACGACGGGGGCGGGCCTGAAGGACTCGATGGAGTCGGAGTAGTCGATGATGTTGAAAGACTCGCCGGGGCGCAGGCCGTCGATGACCTGCATGGCGGCCTGGCGGGCCTGCTCGATCTTCTCGCCGCGCATGGAGCCGGAGCGGTCGATGACGAGCGTGACTTCGCGGTTGACGCGCTCGCGTTTGGCGTCGAGCTCGGGGAGCTGGGCCATGAGCATGAAATACCCGCCGTTGTCCGCGGCGGAGTAGTCGGGATAGGTGAAGACGGTGAGCGAGGGCTCGTGCTTGTTTGCTCGCGTGGTGTAGGCGAGTCGGAACGAGCCGGGCTGGGCGGCGGAGGAGGAGGTGAGCCAGACACGGGCCGCGTTGTCGGAGCGGCGCTCGATCTGGACCTCGTGGCTGGGCGAGTAGATGGAGGCGACGGGGGCCTGCGAGTTGATGGAGACTTCGAGCTTCCACTCGGTGGTGGTGGATTCGACCGATTCGCTGCGCGGGAGGATGTAGTCGACGCGCCCGGCGTCGGCGGTCAGGACTTGCTCATAGACGATGGTGACGTTCTGGCCTGAGTTGGGCGGGATGGGGAAGGCGCTGGTCTGGATGAGGGTGCTGGAGAGGAACTCGAGGAGGGCGGGGTCTTTGTAGCGGTTGACGATGGAGTTGTAGATGTCGCGGGCCTTGTCGCGCGGGAGGAGGGTGGCAGTGGGCTCGGGGCCGACGCCGTCGTAGGCCATGGAGCGGAGCGTGATGCCGTCGGGGACGGGGAGGGTGACGCGGGCCTCCATGGGCGAGCGCGAGGGGTTGAAGAGTGTGAGAACGAGGGTGGTGGTGGCGACCTGTTCGTTGATCGCGACCTTGGCGTCGACGCTCCTGAGCTGAACGGGCCAGCGTTCCGCGTGGCGCGTGCGGATCTGGGGGATGACATCAACGGGCAACGTGTCGGTGACCTGGGCGAGGGTGGTGGAGAAAGAGGCCAGGGCGAGCACGAGGGCCGCGGCGGTGGATCGCATGTGAACCTCCCCGGGGGTGTTCGAAGGAACCCCCACGCCATAGTGATACGGATACGGAGGGCGAGTGTGCCGTAACGGCTTCGTAACGGGGGGATTTGGGGCGCATCACCGCGAGATTGACGCGATCGGGAGGTGATGCGTGGGGATGGGTTGTGGACGGTGTGGATAAGTGAGAAGGGAAGATTCTCCGGGGAGATCGCGAGAGCGGGAGGCGCGGAGCGTAGGTGGTTGGCGTCGTGGCGGGAGCGAATTCCTGGCCGCCGAGTTTGTGAGCGGGAGTCCGGGGCACATGGGCTCGTGAGCACATCTCAGATGGGCGCTTGGGCGATGTAGACGCCGAGCGGTGCCGGGAGGGAGCAGCGAGGCGCGCGGCATCGAGGCACAGAAGTGTGTGCTGGCTAGGCGTTCTCGACCTTCATTTTCACGCCCGAGGCGCGCAGGAGCTGGAGCTGGCGAGAGCCGATGCGGGCCTTCAATCGCACCGCGTTTTCTTCGTAGTCGCGGGCAAGGACGGTGGCGCGGGTTTCGATCGCGTGGATGGCGCGGCCTTCGCTGAGGGGCAGACGGATCGTGACATCCTGGAGCTGGCCGACCGAAGAGGCGCGGACGCGTTCGATGAGTTCGGCGTGCCCGAGCGGCCGGCCCGTGCGCGCTGGGAGGGCGCAGATGGGGATCGCGCCGGGGACTTTCCGCTGCCAGACGAGGATGTCGCGGTTGTCCTTGAGGCGATCGGACTTGTTCAGGAGGAGGACGCGTTCGGGCGGGCGGTAGGACTCGCCGAGCGATTTCTCGAGTGACTTGGTTTCGTCGATGAGCTCGTCGAGCGTGGCGGTCACGGTGTCGTAGTGGAGGGCGGCGGCGGGATCGGAGACGTCGAGCACGATGAGCAGGACATCGGCGTGGGTGGCTTCTTCGAGCGTGGCCTTGAAGGAGGCGATGAGGTTGTGGGGGAGGTCGCGGACGAAGCCGACGGTGTCGCTGAGCATGACGCTGTGCCCGCCGCCGAGGTCCCACTGGCGGGTGCGGGTCATGAGCGTGGCGAAGAGTCGGTTGTCGGCGTAGGCGCCGCCGGTCGTGAGGGTGTTGAAGAGCGTGGATTTCCCGGCGTTGGTATAGCCGACGATGCCGACGGTGAAGTGCTCCTGCTTGCGTGCCTGGACCTCTCGGCGTTTGCGGGCCTGGATTTCGCGGAGCTGTCGCTGGAGGTCGTTCTTTCGGGATTGGACGAGTCGGCGGTCGATTTCGAGCTGCTGCTCGCCCGGGCCGCGGGTGCCGATGCCGGCGATGCCGCCCGCGCCGACGATCCGTTCGAGGTGCGACCACATGGCGCGGAGTCGTGGGTAGGTGTATTCGAGCTGGGCGAGCTCGACCTGGAGCTGGGCCTCGTGGGTGGAGGCGCGAGAGGCGAAGATGTCGAGGATCAGCTCGGAGCGATCGACCACTTTGCGCTTGGTGATTTCCTCGATCTTGGCGATCTGCTTGGGCGACAGGTCGTGGTCGAAGATGATGGTGGTGGCGTCGAGGGCCTCGCAGAGGCGCCCGAGTTCTTCGATCTTCCCGGTGCCCATGTAGGTGCCCGCGACGGGCTTGGTGAGGTTCTGGGTGAGTTCGCCGACGACGATCGCGCCGGCCTGCTCGGCCAGGGAGCGGAGTTCGCCGAAGGGATCGGCGTGATCGTGGTTGGAGTCGGGGAGGCGAACGGCGGCCACGACGGCGCGCTCGCTCTGGACCTTGAGTTCGCTGCGTTCCTGGGGTGCTGGCATAAAGCAAAGGACCTTTCGTGGCGCGAGCGCGCGGGGGAACCGTGCGGAGCGCGCGGCGGTAGAGACACTCGTGAACGTGATGATTGGAGGGGTGGGCCGCCAAGCCCCGAGGGCGTGCGTGGGGCTGTCCGTGGGGCGAAGGCCGACGGAGAGAGCGGGCGATGGCGCGACTGACGCGGATCAGAGAATCATGGTGAGGAATGGTAGGCGGGGATCGGGAGGAGAGCGAGGTTTTCGTGCGGCGGACGCCGCGGCTTTGATGTCCGGAGGGGGCGTGGCGTGGAGCGGGACGGCGCGGAGCATCCCGGAATGGGAAAGTGCGGGACTGGGGTCGGTCGGGCCGATCGGATACGATTGGGACTGGTTCGGGTTGTTTGAGTGGCACGCGCGGGTTGGAGGTGAGTCTTGAAGAATGGTCGAGTCTTGTTCGAGGTGTCGCTGGCGGTCGGGTTCGGCGTGGTGCTGGGCGCGACGGGGCTGGCGTTGACGCTGGACAACAAGCCGAACAACTACGCGTTCCTGGACCCGATCATCACGATCAAGTCGCAACTGGACAAGACGTACGTCGATGTTCCGGACGACAAGGTGCTTCAGGCTGGCGCGATCAAGGGGATGCTTGAGTCTTTGAACGATCCCTACACGGTGTATGTGCCGCCCGCGGATCGGGGAGAGTTCAACAAGAGCCTGACGGGCGAGTACGTCGGGATCGGCGCGAGCGTGAACACGGACAAGGGGTGGCTGGTGATTGTTTCGCCGCTGGAGGACTCGCCGGCGTTCAAGGCGGGGCTGATGGCGGAGGACAAGGTTCTGGAGATCGACGGGAAGTCGACGCGGGGCCTGTCGGTGGACGACTGCATCAACCTTTTGCAGGGCACGCCTGGGACGACGGTGACGCTGCTGGTGGAGCGGGGCGCGCAGAAGCTGACGATCCCGATCACGCGCGATCGGATCAAGACGCGTTCGGTGAAGGGGTTCCACCGTGACGCGAGCGACGCGAACAAGTGGGAGTACATGATCGATCCGGCGCGCGGGATCGCCTATGTGCGGCTCTCGCAGTTCACGCCGCAGGTGTCGCAGGAGTTGGCGGCGGCGCTGGCTTCGGTGGGTGCGATGGAAGGGAAGCTCAGGGGGTTGGTGCTGGATCTTCGTTGGAACCCCGGCGGGCTGTTGAACGAGGCCGAGAACATCGCGGATATGTTCTTGAAGGACGGGATCATCGTGACCACGAAGGGTCGTGCGTACGCGGACGAGGTGGCGCGGGCGCACGGGGAGGGGACTCTCCCGGACTTCCCGATCGCGATCATGGTGAACGGGCAGTCGGCGTCGGCGAGCGAGGTGCTGTCGGGCGCGTTGGTGGACAACAACCGCGCGATCGTGGTGGGGACGCGGAGCTTCGGCAAGGGTCTGGTGCAGAACGTGTACCAGGTGGACAACACCGAGGGCGGCGAGTTGAAGATCACCGAGCAGCGTTACTACCTGCCGAGCGGGCGGAGCATCCAGCGGAAGGATGATTCGCAGGAATGGGGCGTCGATCCCACGCCGGGTTTCTTTGTGCCGATGACGGATGACGAGTTGATCGAGCTGATCAAGGTACGGCGGCAGGTGGACGTGATGCGTGCCGACGCGAGCAAGGACGGGGCCGAGAAGTGGTCGGACCCGGACTGGATTCTGGGCTATCTCAAGGACAAGCAGCTGGCGGCGGCGGTCAAGGCGGTGCAGTTGCGGGTGGACAGCGGAGCATGGCAGGCGACGGGTGAAGAGGGCTCGAAGTCGACGATCGCCGGCGGGGAATTGAAGCGACTGACCGACGCGCGGAGCGCGATCGAGCGCGAGTTGGATCGTCTTGACCGTCGGATCAACGCGTTGGAGAACGCCGCGCCGGCGCCTGCGCCGGTCGACCTGTGGGGCGACGACGTGAACGTGGCGGGCGGCAAGGTCGAGGTGTTCGACAAGGACGGGAAGCTGGTGACGACGCTGTCGTTGCCGGCGGTGGCGCCGGAGCAGGCGTTGATCGACGCGGGGCTGAGGCCGCAGGGGCAGGCCCAGGAGACGCCGCCCGCGAAACCCGACCCGCAGAAGTGATGCTGGTCCTTGGGATTGAGACAAGTTGCGACGAGACGGCGGCGGCGGTGGTGCGCGATGGGTGTGTGCGATCGTCGGTGGTGGCATCGCAGACGGAGCTCCACGAGCCGTACGGCGGCGTGGTGCCGGAACTGGCGAGTCGCGCGCATCTGGAGCGGATCCTGCCGATCGTGTCGCGGGCGATCGCGGAAGCGGGCGTGACGCTCCGCGACGTCGAGGGCGTGGCCGTCGGAAACAGGCCGGGACTGATCGGGTCATTGCTGGTGGGCGTGGCGGCGGCCAAGGCGCTGGCGTGGTCGCTCTCTGTGCCGCTGATCGGCGTGGACCATGTGCACGCGCACCTGTTCGCGGGGATGCTCGGGCGTGCGGGCGTCAGCGGCGCGGCGGGCATCGAGTTCCCCGCGCTGGGGCTGGTCGTCTCGGGCGGGCATACGTCGCTGTACCTTGTGCGATCGTGGACCGAGTTGAGGAGGCTGGGCGCGACGATCGACGACGCGATGGGGGAGGCGTTTGACAAGGCGGCGGTGATCCTGGGGCTGCCGTTCCCGGGCGGGCCGAATCTTGACGCGTTGGCGCAGACGCCCGGCGCGAACGATCGCGCGGTGGAGCTGCCGGTGAGTCGGCTGGGGTCGGAGTCGCTCGATTTCTCGTTCTCGGGGCTGAAGACGGCGATGCTGTACGAGGTGCGCGGCGTGCCAGGGAAGGCTGACGGCGCGCCGCCGGCGATGACCGAGGCGCGGCGGGCGGACCTGGCGGCGAGTTTTCAGCGGGCGGCGGTGAAGGCCGCGATCGTGAAGCTGGAGCGGGCGATCGAGCGCGGCCCGCGCGACGCGGGCGTCGCGTATCGTGCGATCATCGCGGGCGGCGGCGTGACGGCCAACTCGCGGCTTCGTCGCGAGCTTGCGGAGCTTGCGACGAAGCGCGGGCTGCCCTTGGTGATCCCGGCGATGAGCCTGTGCGTGGACAACGCGGCGATGATTGCGGGGCTGGGTGAGGTGAAGCTCGCGGCGGGCGAGCGGAGCGGCTGGGAACTGGCGGCCGCCCCGACGACGGGGGGATGAGGAAGGGGGAATGGGCAGTGGGCACTTGGGAAGAGGGGAAGATATGAAGAGCAGAGCCCGGAGAGACATGCCGGGCGCTGGGTGCGGTCGTGGCCAAGAGCGCCGAGCGGCGGAGATCGGCGGATCATGCGGCGTCGGCGTCGTCAACAGGACGTGATACGCTGAGCCAGGCGTGAGCGAACGGCCCATCCATCCCGCGGCGCTGGACGAAGAGACGCTGCTCTCGCAGTGCGAGCTGAGCAAGGGACGCTCGTCCGGGCCGGGCGGACAGAATCGCAACAAGGTCGAGACGAAGGTGACGCTGACGCACGGGCCGACGGGCGTGAGCGCGCACGCGGGCGAGCGGCGGAGCGTGATCGAGAACCGGCGCGTCGCGATTTTCCGCCTGCGGCTGGCGCTGGCGACGGAGGTTCGGTTCGGCGTGCCAGCGGGCGAGGTCCGCTCGGCGCTGTGGCGTTCACGCTGCAAGGACGGACGGATCTCGTGCAACCCGGAGCATCGGGATTTCCCTTCGCTCCTCAGCGAGGCGCTGGACGTGATCTATGCCGCGGGGCTGGATGCGCGGAAGGCGTCGGTGCGGCTGTGCTGCACGATGACGCAGCTGGTGAAGCTGGTGAAGGACCATCCGGCGGCGTTCGAGAAATGGAACCGCGATCGGGCGGCGAGGAAGATGCATCCGATGAAGTGAGGTCGGGCTTGCTTCCGTGGCTCGGCCCGCGGATACTCGCGCCGTGGCGAATGACGGTGGAGACAGGGCGGGCGGGAAGAGCCGCGAGGCGCGTGGTGTTGCCGCGGCGTGGAGATACGGCGCGCGGGGCGTGCTCTTGCTCGACCAGGCTCGGATTGTCGCGATCCTGAACGTCACGCCCGACAGTTTCAGCGACGGCGGCAAGCTCGCGACGCCCGAGGCGGCGGCGAGTGCCGCGGCGATCGCGGTCGAGCGTGGCGCGGCGATGCTGGACATCGGAGGCGAATCGACGAGGCCCGGGGCCGCGAGGGTGAAGGCGGAGGAGCAGATCGCGCGGGTCGTTCCGGCGATCCGGGCGATACGCGCGATGGGCGGTGCGGCCGGCGTCATTCCGATCAGCGTCGATACGACGCTCTCGAGCGTGGCGCGAGCGGCGCTGGATGCGGGCGCGGACGCGATCAACGACGTGTCGGCGGGAGTTGAGGACGAGGGGATTCTGTGCTTGGCGGCGGAGCGGGGCGCGGGGGTGATTTTGATGCATCGGCTGAGGCCGCCGGGCGAGGATGCGTATTCGGATCGGTACCGCGAGCCGCCGCGGTATGGGGATGTGGTGTCGGAGGTGCGCGAGTTCCTGCTGGCGCGGGCGCGGCGGGCGATGGAGCTGGGCGTGGGGCGTGAGTCGATCGTGATCGACCCCGGGCTTGGTTTCGGCAAGTCGGTCGAGGACAACGTGACGCTGGTGCGGCGGGTGGATGCGTTGGTGGGGACGGGATTTGCGGTGCTGGGGGCGGCGAGCCGGAAGAGCTTTGTGGGGCGGGTCGCGACGGGGCGCGAAACCCGGCCGAGCGAGCGGCTGGCGGGAACGCTCGCGTTTGCGGCGGCGCTGCACGCGCGGGGAGTCCGGCTGTTCCGCGTGCACGACGTGGGTGAGCATGTGGAGTTGCTCCGGGTCATGGATCATCTTGGGCCATCTGGCGCGGATCCGCGGAGCTGAAACGAGCATGCGGCATGGAAGTCCGGATCGGAAATTCTGTTTGGGGAGTCTGAGCTGATGTTCCTGGCGCGTTGAAATGAGGGTTGTCGGGCTGAACGGGCTACGAACGGGAAGTGGACGGTTAGGGTGACGGGGCTACCATCGGCATGAATCTGCTTTGCCGGCGTGGCGAAGCGCCTGACGACGGAGCGTCAAAAGGGACCCACTTCATGAGCAGCGCCAACGTTGTGAATCTGACGGACGCGAACTTCGATGCGGAGGTGACCGGTTCGTCCAAGCCGGTGCTGGTTGATTTCTACGCGAGCTGGTGCGGGCCGTGCAAGATTCTGTCGCCTGTGATCGATTCGCTGGCGGACGAGTTCGCGGGCAAGGCGCGGGTGGGCAAGGTTGACACGGACAACGCGCGAGCGGTGAGCGTGAAGCACGGGATTACGGCGTTGCCGACGCTTCTGCTGTTCAAGAACGGGCAGGTGGTGAAGCGTTGGGTGGGTCTGACTCGCAAGGAAGACATCGCCGCCGTTCTGACCGAGGTCGCGGGCAAGTGAACCCTGGCGGACAACCCGGGAATGATGCGTCTGAGGGCCGCGTGCTGCGCTGCGGTGTGGTGGGCGTTGGGCGGATGGGTCAGCATCATGCGCGGGTGTACGCGACGGAGGTGGGCTGTCGGCTGGTGGGGGTGGTGGACGCGAGTCCGCAGCGGCGAGCGGAGATCGCGGACAAGTTCAATTGCCGCGGGTTCGAGACGGTCGATCAGCTGATCGAGGCGGGGGTTGATGCGGTGTCGGTGGCGGTGCCGACGACGTTTCACCGCGCGTCGGCGGAGCCCTTGTTGTCGGCGGGCGTGGCGTGCCTGATCGAGAAGCCCCTGGCGGGGGACGTGGCTTCGGCGCGATCGATCAAGGAGGTCGCAGAGCGGACGGGCTCGATCCTGATGGTGGGGCACATCGAGCGATTCAACCCGATCATGCGGGCGATGCAGAAGGCGACGGAGAACAGCCAGCCGGTCGTGCCGCGGTTTATCGAGGTGCACCGGGTCAGCCCGATGACGTTCCGCTCGGTGGATACGAGCGTGGTGATGGACATGATGATCCACGACCTCGACGTGGTGCTGATGCTGATGGACGGGCGCGAGCCGGACGAGATCCAGGCGTCTGGCGTGGCGGTCATCACGGATCACGAGGACATCTGCAACGCGAGGCTGACGTGGCGTCGCCCGCACGGGACGTGCGTGGCGAGCGTGTCGGCGAGCCGGCTCGCGCTCAAGACCGAGCGTGTGACGCGGATCACGGGCGAGAACGCGTACATCAAGATCGACTACGGCGCCAAGACGGGCACGATGATCCGGAGGATCGCCAACGAGATCCAGATGCGTGAGATGCGTGAGCAACTCCGGCGCGGGGTGGACCTGACGAGCCTGAAGTGGAGTGAGCTTGTCAATATCGAGCCGTTGGTCGTGGACGATGCCGAACCGATCGTGATGGAGCTTCGGGCGTTTCTGAACGCGATCCGGACGGGGCAGAGGCCGCCGATCGATGCCGACGCGGGCTTTGTCAACGTTCGCGTGGCGCAGCGGATCATCGAAGCCGTCCGGCTGAGCCAGTAGGCGGGCGGGATGTCGTGACGGGGGCGAAAGGAACCCGACTCCGCGGTGGTTGGTCGCGCGAATAGTCCGATCACAGGGCGTTTGAACCGGAAAAGGCGACGGCGGCGTGGAGAGGTCTCCACGAAGTTGACAAACGGCGTGCTTCCGGGTCGGAGTGGGATTATCATTCCGGTTCATAGCTTCATCCCTCGGGTCCTTGCGGACCGGCTCGGGCGGGTGGCAGGCACACACGGTTCGCGCTGTCCAGAAGCACCCCATGCAACCCAACGATCAGAACGCGGCGTCGAAGTCCTCCGGCAATCCTCTCTAGGCGGAGCTCGAAGCCGAGATCAACGCGGCGATGGAGGATCTTGCGAAGTTCGCGCCTCCCTCGGCTCCGGCGGCGCGTCCGGCGGTGGGCGCGCGAGCGGCGGGCATCCGCGGGCCGCGCGTGGTGCAGGCGGGGCGTGAGCACCGGACGGGTCGGGTGGTGTCGATCGGGCCGAGCGACATCTTCATCGAGTTTGGGCCGAAGGAGTTGGGTGTCGTTTCGCGGATCGGCTGGCCGGAGGATCAGCTGCCCAAGGTGGGCGATTCGGCCGAGGTTGTGGTCGATCGTTTCGAGGCGGCGGAGTCGCTGTTCATCTGCTCGCGTCCCGGCGCGGTGCAGAAGGCTGACTGGGAGCTGCTGGAGCCCGGCCAGACGATCGAGGCTCGGGTCACGGGAGTGAACAAGGGCGGGCTGGAGCTGGAGGTCGCGGGTCACCGCGCGTTCATGCCCGCCAGCCAGGTGAGCATCGATCGCATGCCGGATATGTCGGTGCTCGTTGGCGAGAAGCTGACGTGCCAGGTGGTGCGCGTGGATCGCATGGGCAAGGGCAACATCGTGCTCTCGCGGCGTGATCTGCTCGAGCAGGAGCGGAAGGAGAAGGCCGAGAAGCTCAAGGCGACGCTGGTCGAGGGCGCGATCATGGACGGCGTGGTTCGGAAGATCATGCCGTTCGGGGCGTTCGTTGACCTCGGCGGCCTGGACGGGCTGGTGCATATCTCGGACATGACGTATGACCGCGCGGGCTTCGGCGAAAAGGCGGTGGCGAAGTATGTGAAGGAAGGGCAGCCGATCCGCGTGCAGGTGCTGAAGGTCGACCTCGAGAACAACAAGATTTCGCTGGGCCTGAAGCAGGTGGCGGGCGATCCCTTTGCGTCGGCGGCCAATGACATCAAGGAAGGCTCGGACGTGACGGGGCGCGTGGTACGGATCACGGAATTCGGCGCGTTCGTGGAGCTGGCTCCGGGCGTCGACGGGATGGTGCACATCTCGGAGTTGGACTACAAGCGCGTCGGGAAGGTCGAGGACGTTCTCAAGGTCGATCAGGTGATCAACGCCCGCGTGCTGCGGGTTGATCCGGGTTCGCGACGCATCAGCCTCTCGATCAAGGCGACCAAGCCCGCGCCGGAGCCGACGGGCGGCGAGGGCGGCGGCGGATTCGGCGGTGGCGGGAAGGGCAAGAAGCGCGGCGAGCCGGTCGGGCGCAGCGCCGATGAGATCCTGAAGGAAACCCCCGCGCTGCGCCGCATGCGCGAGAAGTTCAAGAAGGCTCAGTACAAGGGCGGCCTTGGCTGAACCAATGGCCGGACGTTGGAGGCCGAGCGTCGAGTTCGGCTCGGCCAGGACGCGGAGTGAGAACGTATGGGCCGGGCGAGCTCTCGCCCGGTTTTTTCGCGCTCAGCACGAAGCGGGGACGCCTCGTGCTGTCCTAGCCCGGCGCGGCGTTCGCTACCATCGGGCGATGGACCTGTCGCTGCCCGACATCATCCGTGAGTTTCGCCTGAACATCCGCGGCGTGATTCACGTCGGCGCGCACCTGGGCCAGGAGGCGTCGGTGTATCGCGAGTGCGGGATCGAAAGTCAGCTCTGGATCGAGCCTCAGCCCGACATCTTCGCGAGGCTTCGCGCGGGCCTGCCCGATGACGCGCGGGTGAGGGCGGTGAACGTCGCGTGCGGCGAAACGCCGGGCGTCGCGACGATGCACGTGCTCTCTGGAAACGAGGGAAAGTCGAACTCGCTGCTGGAGCCCAAGCTGCACCTGCAGAAGTGGCCCGAGTTTCAGCCCGGCGAGAAGATCGAGGTCGCGGTGAAGCGGCTCGACGACGTGATCGACGAGCAGGGGTTGAGGGCCGATGATTTCAACCTGATCTGCATTGATACGCAGGGATTTGAGCTGCCCGTGCTGCGCGGAGCGGCGCGGCAGATCGAGCGGGCCGACGCGCTGGTGTGCGAGGTCGCGGCCGCGGAGTTGTACGCGGGCGGCACGCAGGTGCACGATCTCGACGTGTTCCTGCGCGAGCGTGGATTCCTGCGTGTGAAGACGAAATGGGCCGCGGGATGCTCGGGCGATGCGCTGTATGTGCGTGGATCGCTGCTTCCTTGGTGGCGAAGGGCGAGTGTGGCGGTGCTCGGCGGTGAGGGGCACGCGCCGTCGGCTCGCGCGGTGCGCCAATGGCGGGCGATGCGGACCAGCGCCGGCTCGGAACAACAGCGCGACGGGTGAACTACCATCGCGGTATGAAGATCGGCGTCATCATCCCGGCGGCGGGCGTCAGCGCCCGCTATCGCACCGAGGCGCAGCGTTCCAAGCTGGACGAGGACCTGGGCGGCAAGTCGGTGCTCCAGCGATCGGTCGAGCTCTTCACCAAGCTCGAATCACCCGACTGGACGATCACGTCGATGGTGGTCGCGGGCCCCTCGGCGGACGACGCGTTCGCGGAGTTCAAGCAACGCCACGCGGACAAGCTCGCGATCCTGGGTGTGACGCTCTGCCGCGGGGGCCTGGTGCACCGCTGGGAAACGGTGAAGAACGCGCTGGCGGCGATACCGGGGGACTGCACGCACATCGCGGTGCACGATGCGGCACGCCCATGCACGCCGATGGAGTTGATCGAGCGGCTGTTCGACGAGGCGATGAAGCATCCGGCGGTCGTGCCCGGGATTCCGGTGCCCGACACGATCAAGCGAACAATCGAGATCGACGCGCCCGCGGCGGGGCGGGACCCGCTCGCCGCGATCCTTGGGGATGACGCGCCGAGCGGACCGAGGAAGATGCGTCTGGTGGACACGACCCTGGACCGCGCGGATGTGTACGCGATCCAGACGCCGCAGGTGTTTCGGGCGGAACTGCTCCGGCGTGCGTACGAGCAGAGCGATCTTTCCAGCACGGACGACGCGTCGCTGGTGGAGCAGTTGCTTTCGAAGGAGAACCCGCCGGCCAGGGTGGGTTGTTCGCCGGAGAACTGCGTCGTGGTGCTGGACGCGGACCCGCGGAACATCAAGATCACGCGGCCGAGTGATTTGCGGCTGGCTCGGTCCATTCTGGGGGTGAGCGGGCCGCAGGACAAGCCGGCGCACCGCAGGTTCTGATAGGCTGCGCCGAACCGGAGGCACGCCATGAAGGTGACGAGAGACCGATCGGGGCGGCGCGGCGTGTGGGCCGCGCTTTCGCGGTTGTGCGGCGTGCTGGCGCTGCTGACGGGCGCGATGTGGGCCGCGGGGAACGTGTCAACGCCGTCGGTCGGCGCGTGGGGCGTGTGCGCTCTTGTGTCGCCGTCGCAACTCCAGGTGGCGATCGCGAATCAGCCGGTTCGGTGGTCGGGGGACCGCTGGTTTTTTCCGGTATCATCGGTCGCTGTGATCATGCCTGGGAGCATCATTCGGCCGACCATCCCCGAGGCGTCGATGACGTTGAGCATGCCGGCGGGAGCGACGATGACGATCTCGCTGCGCGTCGTGAACGTGCCCCTCTGGCAGATGCTGCTTGTCTTCCTGATCGCGGGCGGCGCCTCGTGGCGCTTCGCGGCGCGAGCGCTTCCGGCCGGGCATTGCAAGGCCTGCGGCTATGACCTGCGTGGGCTGGGGTCGGGCAAGTGCCCGGAGTGCGGCGAGGGGTTCCTTGCGAGGCTCGCGGGGATGGCGAGCCGGGCGATCGTGCGGCGGCAGGGATTGCGGCAGCGCCGGAGCGCCCCGCTGTCGGGAGCGTGCCGCTAGACTGTGCGCATGGCAGAGACGATTTTCAGCAGGATCATCCGCGGCGAGATTCCGTGCCACAAGGTCTACGAGGACGCGCACGTGCTCTCGTTCCTTGACATCTTTCCGCTCTCGCGCGGGCACACGCTGGTGATTCCCAAGCAGGAAGTGGCGACGCTCGATCAGTTGTCTGAAGAATCGGCGGCGGCGATCGGGCGGGTGCTCCCGCGGATCTGCCGTGCGGTGCTGAGGGTGAGCGGTGCGACGTCGTACAACATTCTGCAGAACAACGGGGCTGGGGCGCATCAGGCCGTGTTCCACGTGCATTTTCACATCATCCCGAAGTATGACAACGGCGAGGGGCTGGGGATCGTGTGGAAGCCTGGGAAGCTGGACGGCGCGGCGGGCGCGAGGATGTCTGCCGAGATCGCGGCGCACGTGTAGCCGGGCGTATTCACGATGGGAGTGAACGCGCGTTCGCCGCACGGGTGCCATGGCGTGGAGACTCGCAGCACGGCGGAGCGAGCGCGGGAAGAGGAGGCACGATGGCCACGCCGATGCTGGACGGAACAACGCCGGAATTTGTGGAGCTGCTCGGGGCGTGCCCGGTCGTGGAGGGCGCGACGGTGAGCCGCGCGTTGCTGAACACGCCGGACGGGCGTGTGATCGTGTTTGCGATGGACGCGGGCCAGGAGATGAGCGAACACCGGGCGCCGTTCATGGCGAGCGTGCACGTGCTCGACGGCCGTCTGAAGTTCGGCGTGGATGGGAAGGACCGTGAGATGCGCGCGAATGACTGGCTCATCATGCCGCCCAACGCGCCCCATCGATTATCCGCGCTTGAGCCGACGCGGTTTGTGCTCACGCTGTTCAAACGCGGTGGATGACGGCGGACCTCAGGATTCCGCGAGCTTCCTGATGGTGTCGCCGGTCATGCGATAGACGGTCCACTCGTCCATGGCGACGGCGCCGAGGGACTTATAGAAGCCGATCGCGGGCGTGTTCCAATCGAGCACCGACCACTCCATCCGGCCGCAATTGCGGGCCAGGGCGATCCGAGCGATTTCACGGAGGAGCGCCTTTCCCAGGCCCGAGCCGCGAGCGGCCGGACGCACGAACAGATCCTCGAGGTAGATGCCCGACCGGCCGATCCAGGTTGAAAAGTTCGAAAAGAACAGGGCGAAGCCCTGCGGCACGCCGTCGATCAGGCCGATCAGGCACTCGGCGACCGGGCCGCGCCCGTAGCCCTCGCCGAAGAGGTGTCGCTCGATATCGGCGGGCGTGGCCTTGGCGTCTTGCGGCGCCTTTTCATAGTCGGCGAGTTCGCGGATCAGCGCGAGGATGAGAGGGACGTCGTCGCGCGTCGCGGGGCGGATGGAGAGCGTGGGCTTCGGATGGCTTTGCATGATGAGCGGCGAAGGCGGGGTGTGAATTGAGGCCGGGACGGGATTCACGCGGCGGGTGCGGCCAGTCGCGGCGCGGCGTCGACGAGCGAGCGGGTGTACGGGTGCTGCGGGCTCTCGATCACGCGATCGCACGGGCCGGACTCGACGATGTGTCCCTCGCGCATGACGGCGACGCGATCGCAGAGCGCGCGGACCACGCCGAGGTCGTGGGTGATGAAGAGGTACGACAGGCCGAGCGAAGCGCGAAGATCGGCCATGAGGTTGATGATCTGGGCCTGGACCGAGACGTCGAGCGCGCTGGTCGGCTCATCGCAAACGATGAAGGTGGGATGGAGCATGAGAGCGCGGGCGATCGCGATGCGCTGTTTCTGGCCGCCCGAAAATTCGTGGGGGAATCGGTCGAGCGCGGCGCGGGGGAGTCCGCAGCGATCGAGCATGGCCAGGCTCTGATGTTCCACGTCGATGCGGCCGGAGTGAGCGCGGTGCACGATGAGCGGCTCGGCGAGAATGTCACGGACGCGCATGCGCGGGTTGAGGGAGCCCCCGGGATCCTGGAAGATGATCTGCATGCGCCGGCGGAGCCTTTGGAGCGAGGCGGGCGTTGCGGTCAGGACTTCCTGCCCATCGAACACGACGCGTCCGGCCTGGGCGGGAACGAGGCGGAGGATCGCCCGGCCGACCGTGGTCTTTCCTGAGCCGGACTCTCCGACCAGCGCGAGGGCTTCGCCGCCGTTGACGTGGAATGAGACCGCATCGACGATGGTGCGCGCATGGCGGGTGCCGAGACGAACCGAGAGCGACTCGACCAGCAGCAGTGGGTCGCGGCCTGAATGGCCGGGGTCGGCGTGCATGGGTGGAATGGTACAGGATGGTTCGGGAGCGGGGTGCGAGCGGCGCGGCCTGGGCGGTCTGATCGGCCTGAGCGGCGTGGAAGACCCCGGCGGTCGCGATGTCGGCTTGCCGCCCCGTCGAGAGAAAGGGATGCTTGACGCGGGTCGATCCACGGCTACTGTTCGGGTCTGACAAGTCGGGTAGGTAGCTCAATTGGTAGAGCACCGCATTGAAAATGCGGGGGTTGCCGGTTCAAGTCCGGCCCTGCCCATTGGTTCACTTTGCGCCGTCTCGCGACCGCTCGCATCCGACGGCGAAACCCCAGCAAAACAAGGCGCTTCCGACGAATCCCGCGAACGCCCGCGATCGGACGCGGACGGATGCTGCGCCGCATTTTGCGTCGGAAGTGCGCCGCTTGTTGCGCCGCTTTCTCCGCAGCCCCCAGCCGCACCAGTGGCGCGAGCCCAATCGGCGTCCGTGACATGCCAGTTGTGACCCTCGGCGAGCGCCTTGGTGTTGCCGATCGACGCGCCGAGCGTGTGCAGCGGGAGTGTGGCCGCGGGTTCGGTTTGGCGGCCCTCCGGTTGTCGAACGGTCGAGGCCTGGGCACTTGCCACGAAGACGATGAGCCGCTCAGGAGAAGGCCGTCCGTCGGTCGTCGTGGACCAGTTCAACAAGCAGCCAGTCGAACGAACAGCCACTCGCCAGTGATCCCGGAAGCGATGTTTCGGGGCTTCGGATTGCGTACATTCGCATTGCAATCCGACCGGCTCAGAGTAGACTCGGATCGCTCGGTGGGTTCCGCACACCGAGGGACTGCTCGCGCACCGGATGAGAGGATCAGGGAGGGAGAAATCGATGCGAATCACGTTGCTCGCGGCCGCTGCCATCGGGGCCGGCCTGGGATGCACTTCAGTTGCATTCGGCCAGGTCATTGAGGCCAACTGGCCGACCAGCGAACTGTCGGTCGATTTGGGGCCGTCCTCGCAGGTCTGGGCGGGTTGGACCCTATTCGGGGCTGCGTACGGCGGTGGGAACAACGCCAGCGGTGGCTCGGGGTATATCTCGCACGCCTACGACTTTGCGAACAACCTGACCGACATCGCCGTGCGACTGGACGAGCTCCGCAACTCCGCGCAGTCCTTCACCAACACGCCGTACATCCGCAACCACGGCCAGGTGGTGTTCACGCCGACTGTGAGCACGCCTTACGCGATCTCCGGCGTCATTCCCATGACGCTCAGTGGGGGGACGGGGTCGACCACCGCTGCGAGCGGATCGCTCGTTCTGGAGGTGCTCAGCGGGCCCAGCGTGGCGGCCTACGGGAACGCGTTCTCGCGGGTCTTTCCGGGCACCGTCACCGGGAGTCTGTTCGACAGCTCCACGCCGCTCTCTGGTCTGCAGGCCGGCACGCTGAGCGGGGGCACGACCTACAAGCTCAGCTGGGACTTCCTGGTGACGAGCGTGATGAACGGGGACTCGTTCCTGAGCGCTGATGTCAGCGCCGGGCCGAGCCCGTACTTTGCGATCAGCTTTGTGCCTTCACCCGGACCCGCGGGCCTGGTGGTGATCCTCGGGCTGTCTTGCTCGCGTCGGCGACGCGTCTGAACGCGCGGAGCGATGAGCGGTGCTCGTCGCCGGGGTGGTTCGGGCAACGGGGCAAGCGTGGAAGGCGCGGGGGGCCCTCCCGCGTGCCGGCATTTCGGCTACCATCGCCCTATGCCGAATCTTCGATCCATTGATCGTTTCAGCATCGGTCGCGTCATGGCGAGCGCCGTGGTTGTCGCGTCGATGTCGCTGGCGTCGCCGGCTGCCAAGGCCGACGAGTTCCTGGACAGG
>JABLTH010008610.1_pt1 | contig 22592 bp, 19 predicted proteins | sample 7875711 | NCBI WGS metagenome assembly JABLTH01 (sample SAMN14941262, study PRJNA633318) | bioreactor metagenome | isolation source: bioreactor | place: China | collected 2019-03-05 | reverse complement strand
GGCCAAGACCGTGTTCGGCATGGCGCTGGAGCACCTCAAGGCGCTCGATCGCCCGCGCGAGGCGCTGTACCGCATCTTCTTCTACGATTGCCCGCCGCTGGAACGCACGCTGGTCAAGCCGGTCAGCGGCGACAGCGTGGACTTCGGCCGGACCGGTGCCGCCGCGTTCCGTCGCGAGTTACATGATCAACTGCGTCGCCAGCGCAAGATGGCACTGCGGCTGGGCCGGCTGACCGAGCGCGGCGAGTGGCAGTTGCGCCGCAACGCCTTTCAGCAATTGCGTGAAGGCACGCTCGCCTGGGACGACCTGGGCGACGAGCATTTCGAGCCGGAGATGCGCCAGACCCAGGTCGACATGAAGATCGGCATCGACATCGCCGCGCTGGCATACAAGAAGCAGCTCGACCAGATCATCCTGGTGGCCGGCGACGCGGACTTCATTCCGGCGGCCAAGCTGGCCCGCTACGAGGGCATCGATTTCATCCTCGATCCGATGTGGCAGGGCATCGCGCCGGATCTGCACGAACATATCGACGGCCTGCAGTCGGTCTGCCCGCGTCCCTATTGAGCGGTCATGGGCACATGCACATCGTCATCACTCCACCTGCGCCAGCGTGGCGTGCGGGGAGGCGCCGGCAGGCACCATCGAACAGGGAGAGCACCATGACATCGTCGGTTCCGGGAAAGTGGCTGCTCGCAGGGTTGTGCGCCCTGGCGCTGGCCGCCCCCGCGGCGGCGCAGACCCTTGCCGGCACCGAGGGGCAGGATCAGCCGCCGGGCGACCTGGTGCCACCGACCAGCGCCAGCGACTTCACTGCGGCCCAGCTCGACGCCGTGCTCGCCGGTGACTGGCGCAGCGCGGCCGATCGTGCGCGCGACCGTTACCGCCACCCCAAGCAGACGCTTCAGTTCTTCGGCGTGCGGCCGGACCAGACCGTGGTGGAGATCACTCCGGGCGGCGGCTGGTACGCCGAGATCCTGGCCCCGCTGCTGCGCGACAACGGGCAATACGTCGCCGCCGTGGCGGCACCGGCACCCGGTCGGGCGGCCGACGACACGCTCCGGCGGAAGTTCGCCGCCACCCCGGCGGTGTACGGCGACGCGCGCATCGTCACCTTCGATCCTGCGGCGCCGGTGTTCGGGCCGCCCGGTAGCGCCGACACCGTGCTGACCTTCCGCAACGTTCACAACTGGGTCGAGGCTGGAACCGCGCCGGCGATGTTCAAGGGCTTCTTCAAGGTGCTGCGTCCTGGCGGCGTGCTTGGCGTGGTCGACCATCGCGCCGCCGAGGGCGCGTCGCTCGACGCGGTGAAAGCCAGCGGCTACCTGCCGGTGGCCACGGTGGTGAAGCTGGCCACCGCGGCCGGCTTCGAGCTGGAGGAGTCCAGCGAGGTGAACGCCAACCCGGCCGACACCCGGGACTATCCCAAGGGGGTCTGGACGTTGCCGCCCACGCTTGCCCTGGGCGACACCGATCGGGCGAAATACCTGGGTATCGGCGAATCGGACCGGATGACGCTGCGCTTCGTGAAGCCCGATGCGCCCGAGCAGGCTGCACCGGCGCCCGCCAAGGCCGACCCCGCCCACTGAGCCGGTTGCTGTGTCGTGCTGATCGCGCTGAACAAGCCGTACGGGGTGCTCTGCCAGTTCACCGACGCCGACGGTCGCCCCACCCTGGCCGACTACCTCACGCAGAAGGAGGTCTACGCGGCTGGCCGACTCGACCAGGACAGCGAGGGTCTGCTGCTGCTCACCGACGATGGCGCACTGGCGCACCGGCTCACCGATCCGAAGCACAAGCAGCCGAAGACCTACCTGGTGCAGGTGGACGGGGCGATCACCGACGAGGCGATCGGCGCGCTGCGCCGCGGCGTGGTGCTGAAAGACGGGCCGACCCTGCCGGCCGGGGCCGAGCATGCGGCCGAACCGGACTGGCTGTGGCCACGCGATCCGCCGGTGCGTTTCCGCAAGGCGATCCCGACCAGCTGGCTGCGCATCATCCTGCGCGAGGGGCGCAACCGGCAGGTACGCCGGATGACCGCGGCAGTCGGCTTTCCGACGCTGCGGCTGATCCGCGAGCGGATCGGTCCGTACGACCTCGGCGGGCTCGCATCGGGCGCGTGGCGTCGGGTCGACTGAGCTCGGTCGGCGCGGTCAGTAGTCGAGCGGGATGCCCAGCTGGCGTAGGCCCGCTCGCCCGGGCGGGGTCAGCACGAGTGCGCGCGTGCGTTCATGCCGGCGCAACCAGTCGCGTTGCAGCAACCGGTCGGTGATCGCCACGCCCAGCGGCCCACCGAGGTGGAAGCGGCGCTCGGTCCAGTCCAGGCAACTGCGGCCCGGCGGCCCGGGCGGCTCGGCCCCGTCCGGCAGCAGGTCGTACGCGCGCAGGGCATTGCAGCCATGCTCGCTCAGCCGCACCGCCTGGTCGCCGAGCTCGATCCAGCCCTGCTCGCGCAATTGCCGGTAGAGCGCCACGCCCAGATACCCGGCCAGGTGGCGGTAGCAGGTGCGGGCAAAGGCCAGCGGCCGTTCGGCGGACGTGGGGCCTGGCGGTCGCGACCGTGCTGGTCGCAGCAGGGGCAACACCTCGAGCATCGCCGAGACGTGATCGCCGGCCACCTGGAAGTAGCGGTGCCGCCCCTGGTTCAGTACCTGCAGCAGGCCGCCCTCGACCAGGCGCCCGAGGTGCGCGCTGGCGGTGCTGGGGGCGATGCCGGCCAGGCGGGCCAGCTCACCCGCGGGCCGCGCGCGGCCGTCCGCCAGGGCGAGCAGGATCGCCGCGCGCGAAGGGTCGGCGAGCAGACTGCCGATCTCGGCGAGCTGGTAGCGGGAGGGCGAGCCGTGCATGCGCGCATGCTAGCGTGCTTGCCGGAGCCGACGCTTCGATGTGTGGCGAAGCGTCGGCCGCACCGCCGCACCCATCATGGCGGTCATGCATACCTCGATTCCCGCCCGGTCGATCCATCCCGGCATTCTCTACTTCGGCACGCCGGTCCTGCTGATCGCCACCCGCAACGAGGACGGCAGCGCCAACCTCACGCCGATGTCCTCGGCCTGGGCGCTGGCCGACCGGGTCGTGCTCGGCCTGGCCGCCGGAGGGCAGGGGCTGGCCAATCTGCTCCGCGAGCGCGAATGCACCCTCAATGTCGTCGCGCCCGGGCAATGGCGTGCGGTCGAGGCACTGGCCCCTACCACCGGGTGCGATCCGGTACCGGCCTGGAAGCGCGGCTATCGCTACGAGGGCGACAAGTTCGCACTGGCGGGGCTGACCCCGCTCGCCTCGGAGCGGGTGCGCGCGCCGCGGGTAATGGAATGCCCGCTGCAGATGGAGGCGCGGGTGGTCGCCTGGCACGAGCGGCCGTTGGCCGCCTGGGCCGGCGGCGCCGGCGGCTTCGTCACGGTCGAGACGGAGGTCGTCGGGGTCCACGCGCACGAAGACCTGGTGATCCCGGGCAGCGACTACGTCGATCCGCAGCGGTTCCGGCCGCTGCTCTATGTGTTCCGTCACTACGTCGGTGGCGGGCCGGCGCTGGGGCGCACGTTCAAGGCCGAGTTCTAGGGCTGGCCGGGTGCCCGCCGGTCAGGGCGTGCCGGCGCCCAGGCCGAAGAAGGCCGCCGCGGTGGCGGTGGTATGCGCGGCCAGTGCTTCCAGCGATTCCCCGCGGTCGCGCGCGATTTCCTCGGCGATATGCTTCAGGTACATCGGCTCGTTGCGGCGGTGGCTGGGCTGCGGGCGCACGGTGCGCGGCAGCAGGTAGGGCGCATCGGTCTCGATCATCAGCCGGCCGGCGGGGATCGCCTTGACCAATTCGCGCAGGTGGATGCCGCGGCGCTCGTCGCAGATCCAGCCGGTGATGCCGATGTGGCAGTCCAGCGCCAGGTAGTCGCGCAGCGCCTCGCCGGTGTCGGTAAAGCAGTGCACCACCATGGCCGGCACCCGGTCGCGGTAGCGGCGCAGCAGGGCGACGAAGTCCTCGTGCGCGTCGCGCTGGTGCAGGAACAGCGGCTTGCCCAGCTCCGCGGCGATGCGCAACTGGCGTTCGAATACCTCGCGCTGCACGTCGCGCGGCGAATAGTTGCGGTGGTAGTCCAGCCCGGTCTCGCCGACCGCACGCACCGCCGGGCGGGTGGCCAGTTCACGCAGCAGCATGTCGGTCGCCTCGTCGTAGTCCACCGCATGGTGCGGATGCACGCCGGCGGTGGCATACAGCACGCCCGGGTGGGCCTGGGCCAGCGCCAGCGCGGCCCGGCTGCCGTCGCGGCTGGCGCCGGTGACCACTATCCGCCCCACGTCGTGGCTGCGGGCGCGTGCCAGCACCGCATCGAAGTCGTGGGCAAAGGATTCGTGGGTCAGGTTGGCGCCGATGTCGATCAGCATGGGGCGGTTCCGTGCAGGCAAAGCGCCATTGTCGCAAGCTGCCGCCGCGCGCGCGACGCGCAACGCATCCGCGCCCGGATACCCCATAGGCAAATGCCGCATTGCCGGGCGGGTCCGCTCTGCCTAGGGTGGCCGGCTGCGCGGCGGGCCGGCCCTGTCGGGCGTGCATCGCGGCGGCGGAGAATCTTGCGCCGCTGCGGCTTCGCTGGAGGTTTTGTGAACGTTGCCGGTCACCGCGATGTCCGGTGTCCGGTGGGATGTGCTAACAATGCCGGTCCAGTCATGGCGGGGGCGATGGCTGGAGGCCTGGGTGGGATGTTCGAAGCGAGACGGGGTGGGCGATGTCGGCAGTAGTGAGCGCGTCGGGGGATGCAATGCAGGCAGCGATGCACGAACGCGAAGCTGCCGTCTGCGCGTTGCTGGTCTCGCGTGGTGCGCTCAAGGACGGCGATCTGGTTCGCGCCCGCCGGCTGCACGAGGAGTCTCCCGAGGGCACGCTCACGGCGCTGATGGCGCGGCTCGGGCTGGTTTCCGAGCGTGACCTGGCCGAAGCATGGTCCGAGCTGCTGGATGCGCCGCTGGTGTCCACCCGTGACCTGCCCGAGTTGCCGCCGACCGAGCTCGATGTCTCGCCGCGCTTCCTCAAACAGCAGCACGTGGTGCCGGTCCGCCAGGGCGAGGACGGCCTGGCGCTGGTGGTGTCCGACCCGGCCGACCCGTACCCGCTGGACGCGGTGCGGCTGGCCGCCGGCAAGCCGGTGGCGCTGTGCATCGGCCTGCGCTCGGAGATCGACGACCTGATCGAGCGCTACTACGGACAGGGCCGTTCGGCGATGGGCTCGATCGTGGAGAACCTCGACGGCGCCGGCGCCACCGAGGAAGAGGACGTCGAGCACCTGCGCGACCTCGCCTCCGAGGCTCCGGTCATTCGGCTGGTGAACCTGATCCTGCAGCGCGCGGTGGAGCAGCGCGCCTCGGACGTGCACATCGAGCCGTTCGAGAACCGGCTGAAGGTGCGCTACCGCATCGACGGCGTGCTGCACGAGGTGGAGGCGCCGCCGTCTTCATCGACTGCCGCGGTGATCAGCCGCGTCAAGATCATGGCCAAGCTCAATATCGCCGAGCGCCGCCTGCCGCAGGACGGCCGCATCCAGCTGCGCGTGCAGGGCAAGGAGCTGGACCTGCGCGTGTCGACCGTGCCGACCAGCTTCGGCGAGTCGGTGGTGATGCGCATCCTGGACCGCGAATCGGTGGTGTTCGACTTCGCCTCGCTGGGCTTCACCGATGCATTCGAGCAGCGCTTCGTCGAGGTGTTGCAGCGCCCGCACGGCATCCTGCTGGTCACCGGCCCGACCGGTTCGGGCAAGACCACCACGCTGTACACCGCACTGTCGCGGATCAACACGCCGGACGTGAAGATCATTACCGTCGAGGACCCGGTCGAATACCAGCTCGAGGGCATCAACCAGATCCAGGTGAAGCCGCAGATCGGGCTGGATTTCTCCGGCGCGCTGCGCTCGATCATGCGCCAGGACCCGGACGTGATCATGATCGGCGAGATGCGCGACCTGGAAACCTGCCGCATCGCGATCCAGTCCGCGCTGACCGGCCATCTGGTGCTGTCCACGCTGCACACGAATTCGGCGGCTGGCGGCGTCACCCGCCTGCTCGACATGGGTGTGGAGGACTACCTGCTCGGCTCCACCGTCAACGGCATCCTGGCGCAGCGGCTGGTGCGCCGCCTCGACCCGGAGACGGCGATCCCGTACGAACCCTCGCCCGAGGTGATCGCCGAGTTCGAGCTGGAGAAGTACACCGACCAGCGGCCGATCCGGCTGTGGAAGCCGGGTGCCAGCGCGACCAACCCCACCGGTTACCGCGGTCGTCGCGCGATCATGGAATTCCTGGTGATGACCGACCCGCTGCGCCGGCTGATCATGCAGCGCGCCGACGCCGGCGAGATCGAGCGCGCCGCGCGTGCCGAGGGCATGCGCACCATGTACGAGGACGGCATCGCCAAGGCGGTGGCCGGCGTGACCACGCTGGAGGAGGTCCTGCGCGTGACGCAGGAGGGCTGACGTGGCGCAGTTCCGCTACCGCGCGGTCAGCGACGCCGGCGACGTGCTGCAGGGCCAGATGGAGGCGGTATCCGTCGAGGACGTGATCGCCCGCCTGCAGGACCAGGGCCACACCCCGCTGGAGGCCGTCCCGGCGGATGCCGGCGGCAGCGGCGGCTCGCTGGCCGCGCTGTTCGCGCGCGGCCCGTTCTCCGGCGACCAGCTGGCCCAGTTCACCCACCAGCTGGCGACCCTGCTCGGCGCCGGCCAGCCGCTGGACCGCGCACTCGGCATCCTGCTCGAGCTGCCCGAGGGCGAACGGGCGAAGAAGCTGATCGAACGCGTGCGCGACCGCGTGCGCGGGGGCAGCACGCTGTCGCAGGCGCTGGACGAGGAACACGGCGTGTTCCCCAAGCTGTACATCTCGCTGGTGCGCGCGGGCGAGGCCGGCGGCTCGCTGGAGGACACCCTGCGCCGCCTGGCCGACTACCTGGAGCGCGCCCAGCAATTGCGCGGCAGCATCGTCAATGCGCTGATCTACCCGGCCTTCCTGCTGGTCGGCGTGCTCGGCTCGCTGGTGTTGCTGCTGGCCTACGTGGTGCCGCAGTTCGTGCCGATCTTCCAGGACATGCAGGTGCCGATCCCGCTGATCACCCAGGCGGTGCTGGCGCTGGGCAACCTGATCCAGGGCTGGTGGTGGCTGATCGTGCTGCTGATCGTCGGCGCGGTGTTCGTGCGCCGGGCACGGCTGCGCGATCCCGAAGCGCGACTGGCGGCGCATGCGAAACTGCTGCAGCGGCGGGTGGTCGGGCCGCTGCTGGTGAAGGTGGAGACGGCGCGCATCGCGCGTACGCTCGGCACCTTGCTGAAGAACGGCGTGCCGCTGCTGTCCTCGCTGACCATCGCCCGCCAGGTCACCTCCAACCGCGCGCTGGACGAGGCGCTGGCCGCCGCCGCCGAGCAGGTCAAGGGCGGCGCCGGCCTCGGTTTTGCGCTGGCGCAGTCGCAGCGTTTCCCGCGGCTGGCCCTGCAGATGGTGCAGGTGGGCGAGGAGGCCGGCCAGCTCGACACCATGCTGCTGAAGGTGGCCGACACCTTCTAACTGGAGAGCCGCCGCGCGATCGACCGCCTGCTCGCCGCGCTGGTGCCGGCGCTGACCATCGTGATGACCGTGCTGGTGGCGATCATCATGGCGGCGATCCTGCTGCCGCTGCTAAGCCTCACCAGCAACATCCAGTGACGGGTGTTGTCCGACGTTTCCGAATGCTCCATGACGAGAGGTAAGTCCATGCGTTCCAGTTCACTTCGCGCCGCGCGCCGCAGCGCCGGCTTCACCCTGCTCGAGATGCTCGCGGTGATCGTGCTGATCGGCATCATCGGTGCCGTGGTGGTCACCCAGGTCGGCAAGAACGTGGACAAGGGCAAGTACGGCGCCGGCAAGGCGCAGCTCACCACGCTGGGCCAGAAGATCGAGAACTACGCGCTGGACAACGGCACCCCGCCGCGCCAGCTCGAGGACCTGGTGACCAAGCCGGCCAACGCGCCGAACTGGCAGGGCCCGTATGCCAAGCCGTCCGAACTGAAGGACCCGTGGGGTCATGCCTTCGGCTACAAGTACCCCGGCGAGCACGGCAGCTTCGACCTGATCTTCTACGGCCAGGACGGCCAGCCCGGCGGCGACGGCTTCAGCAAGGACGTGGGCAACTGGCAGTAGGCGCCGCCCGCGGTCGAATCCGGTGAATACGCCCTGCTCCCGCCGCCATTCGAACCCGACCGCCGTGCGGGGCTTCACGCTGTTCGAGATGCTGGCGGTGATCCTGCTGATCGGCATCGCGGCGGCAGCGGTGTCGCTGTCGGTCTCGCAGGGCCTGTCCAGCGCGCGGGTCGGTGCCGCCAGCGGCGAGCTGGCCGCCACCCTGCGTGCCACCCGCGCGCAGGCGATCGTGAAGGGCAAGGAGCAGCACTTCGACCTGGACATCCGCGCCGGCAGCTATCGCGGCGCCGATGGCCGGTCGCGCGCGCTGCCGGCGGGCATGAAGGTCAGCATCACCAGCGCCAAGGAGGACCAGGTGTCGCCCACCACCGGGCGCATCCGCTTCTTTCCGGACGGCAGTTCCACCGGCGGGCACATCACCCTGCAGCAGGGACAGCGCCGCTGGCAGGTCAACGTGGGCTGGCTGACCGGGGCGGTCAGCGTGGTCCAACCCGGCAACACGCAGTCATGAACATGCGTCGCCGCTCGCGGGGCTTCAGCCTGATCGAGGTGATCGCGGCGCTGCTGCTGCTGGCGATCGCCTTTACCGCGCTGATGAAGGTGGCCGGCGGCGCGATCGACCTGACCCATCGTGCCGCCCAGCGCAGCGAGGCGGCGATGTGGGCGCGCAGCCTGTTGGACAGCGCCTTCGTCATCGAGCCGGTGCAGGCCGGTACCCGTACCGGGCGCTTCGACAAGCGTTACCGCTGGCAGTTGCAGGTGACGCCGTGGACGCCGGCCGGCAAACCCTCGCCGAACCCGCCGCTGCAGCTTTACCGGTTGGATCTGGACGTGCGCTGGAGCGAGGGCGGCCACGAGCAGGATGCCCGATTCAGCACGCTGCGCGCCGGCGTGCCCACGAACGCCGGCGGGGGTGGGCGGTGATGCGCGTGCGTGGCTTCAGCCTGCTCGAGGTGCTGCTGGCGCTGGTGCTGCTGAGCGTGCTGCTGCTCGGCGTGTATTCCGGCATCCGCACCGCCACCCACGGCGTGCGCTCCGGCACTGCGGCGGTGGAGCGGCTCGACCAGGTGCGTTCCACCCAGCAACTGCTGCGACGCGAACTGGCGCAGGCGATGGTGGCGCCGATCGGCCACGACGCGAATGGCGATGCGTTGTTCTTCGACGGCAAGGCCGACGCCATGCGTTTCGTCGCCCCGCTGCCGGGCTATCTGGACAAGCTGGGCCCGCAACTGCTGAAGCTGTCGCTGGTGGACGATCATCACGGTGGCAGGCAACTGCAGTTGCAGCTTGCGCTGCTGCCGCCCGACGGCAAGCCACCGCGGCCGTTGGGCAAGCCGCAGCTGCTGCTCGATCACGTGAAGAAGGGCCGGTTCCAATACCGCGGCGTGGATGCCCAGGGCCACGTCGGCGACTGGCAGGACAACTGGCCGGACGGTCGCCTGATGCCGCAACTGGTGCGCATCGAGCTGACTCCCGACGGCACCACGTCCTGGCCGGAGCTGACCATGCCGTTGCGCATCGACCCGAGCAGCGGCCTGATGCTGCAGGGCCCGCTGTTGCGCATGCGCGCTGCGGGGGCGCAGTGATGCGCGCGGCGCGCCCGCTCCGGCGGCAGCGTGGCGTGGCGCTGCTGGTGGTGCTGTGGGCCTGCACCCTGCTGGCGGTGCTGCTCGGCGGTTATGCGCTGATGGCGCGCACCGAGGCGACCCAGGCCCGCTATGCGTTTGCCCACACCCAGGCGCATTACGCGGCCGAGGCCGGCATCGCACGGGCGGTCTATGCCCTGCAGGACCCGCAGCCGGCGCAGCGCTGGATTCCCGACGGCAGGCCGTACACCTTTTCGTTCGGCGACGCCCGGGTACAGGTCCAGGTGATCGACGAGAGCGGCAAGGTGGACCTCAACGCGGCCGCGCCGGCCGTGCTTACCGGCCTGTTCAGGGCCGCCGGCATGGATCCGCTGGCCGCACAGCAGCTCAGCGCGCGGGTGGTGGCCTGGCGCAGTTTCAGCGATACGGTGGGGCCGAACCCGGCCGACGCCCCCTACGCGGCGGCGGGCCACGACTACACGCCGCGCCCCGGACCGTTTGCCAGCATCGAGGAGTTGCGCATGGTGCTGGGCATGCCGGCCCGCGTGTACCGCGCGATCGCCTCGCAGGTGACGCTCTGGTCGGGTCGGGATACGCCCAATCCGGCCACCGCCCCGCCGCTGGCGCTGGCGGCGATTCCGGGCATGGACGCGGCGCGCATCCAGCAGGCGGAGGACGCCCGGCAGGCGCTGGATCCGGCTACCGCGATGGCGTCCGGTGCCGGGGTAACGCATAGTATCCGTTCGCAGGCGACGCTTCCCGACGGCACCCAGGCCGTGGTACGGGCAACGGTCCGTCTGCGCGGGATCGGGGCCGGCGCACAGCCGTACGCGGTGTTGCGCTGGCAGGAGGGAGACGGGGAATGAGTACCGCAATGCAGTCGCTGCGGCCGTCGCTGGAGCGCGCACGGCGCGCCTGGCGGGGCTCGCCGCTGCCGGCGTTCCTGGCGTGGTGGGGCGGCGAACTGCGCGCCCTGCTGCCGGCGCGGTTGCGCCAGGCGCTGGCTGGCGGCGCCGACTGGCATCTGCTCGAACATCGCGATGGACGGTGGAGTGTGCGTCGTGCCGGCGAGCCGGCGGCGCTGGCGCAGTGGTCCGACGCCGACGATCCGGCCATCCAGCAGCAGGTGCTGCGCCAGGCGCTGGCTGCGGTCGATCCGCAGGACCTGCGGCTGGCGTTGTGCCTGCCGGCTTCGGCCGGCCTGCGTCGCACGTTGGCGTTGCCGCTGGCCGCACGTGACAACCTGGCGCAGGTGGTCGGTTTCGAGATCGACCGGCAGACCCCGTTCCGCGCCGAACAGGTGGCGACGGACGTGCGCGAACTGGCGCGCCCGGTCGGCGAGGGCCGCTTCGCGGTGGAGCTGATCGCACTGCCGCGCGCTACGCTCGATCCGCTGCTCGAGCGCCTCGCCGCCTTGCGCATCCATGCCGACGCGGTCGACCTGCTCGACGGCGACGCCCGCGTCGGCGCCAACCTGCTGCCGCCCGCGCAGCGGCCGCGACGGGTCGATCCGCGTGCGCGGCTCAACCTCGCGCTCGGCGCTGCCTGCGTGCTGCTGGTGGGGCTGGCGCTGGCCCAGTGGCTGCACAACCGGCAGGTTGCGCTCGACGCGATGCAGTCCCAGGTGGATGCCATGCACGGCGAGGCGCAGCAGGTCGCGCTGTTGCGCCAGCAACTGCAGGACAATGCCGGTGCGGCCGGCTTCCTCGCGCTCAAGAAGAAGGACACCGTGCCGGTGCTCGCACTGCTGGACGAGCTCACCCGGCGCCTGCCCGACAGCGCCTGGCTGGAGCGCTTCAGCATCGACAGCAACGGCCACCTCGGCTTCCAGGGGCAGGCCACCCAGGCGGCCAGGCTGGTCGATGCGCTGAAGGACGATCCGTTGATTCGCGACGTCGGCTTCCAGGGCTCGATCCAGGCCGACCCGACCACCGGCAAGGAGCGCTTCTACCTGGTCGCCAACGTGCGTGCCCCGACTGCGCCGGCACCCGCCTCCTCCGGAGCCACGCCATGAGCCGGCTGGTGATGAAGCCGCGCGACAGCCGGCTGGCGGCGATCGGCCTGCTGCTGCTGGTGCTGGTGATCGCCTACTTCGTACTGCTGCACTGGTGGTTCGTGGCGCCGCTGCAGTCGATCAATGCGCAGATGGCCGACCTGCGCGACACCCAGAGCCGCTATGCCGCCGCCATCGCGCAGAAGCCGGAGTTGGAGAAGCGTCTGGCAGCGATGGGCGCCGGGCAGGCGGCGAGCAGTGCGTTCCTGCCGGAGGACGACCCCAATGCCGCCACCGCCGGGCTGATGCAGCGGGTGGTCGACGTGACCGGCGCGCACCGGCGCAGCGGCGGTTGCGAGGTCACCCAGAAGATGCCGTTGCCCGAGCCGCAGGGCGATGGCAGCGAGCCGTACCGCAAGGCCGCCGTCAGCATCAGCCTGCGCTGCGACATCGAACCGCTGGCCGCGGTGCTGAACGACCTCGAGCAGGGCACGCCGTACCTGTTCGTCGGCGACCTGAGCATTTTCCGCAACCCGGTGGTGACCCAGCAGAATTCGGCCGCGCCACTGGAGGTGCAGTTCACCCTCACCGGCTATGTGCGCCCCTCGCATGCCGCCGCCGCCACACCGGGAGCCGCGCCATGAAGGCCGCCACGCAACGCCGGCTGACGCCGATGTTGGTGCTGGTTGCCGCGGCGCTCGGTGCGGTGCTGATGACCCTGTCGCTGGGTCTGGGGCAGGGCGTGCATTGGCGCGCGCCGCGCCCGGCGGCGCCGTTGCCGCCGCCGGGACGGGGCGCGGCATTGCCGCCGCCGCAGCCGCTGGATCGTTTTGCCACCGTGTGGCAGCGGCCGCTGTTCCGCCCGGATCGGCGGCCCGGCGCGCAGGCCGGTGACGGCGGCGCGGTCGGCGACCTGGCGCTGACCGGCGTGATCCTCACGCCGGGGCTGCGGATGGTGCTGGCGCACGACAAGAGCAACAACCGCGACCTGCAGATCGCCGAGGGCAAGACGACGCCCGACGGCCGCTGGACCCTGGTCGAGGTGCAGCCCCGTGCGGCGGTGTTCGACGGCCCCGAGGGCCGCGTCGAGCTGAAGCTGCCGGCCGGTGCGCCGTTCGACAAGGCGCCGCCGGCGCCGGACAACGCGCCGGGTGCCGCCGAGATGCGCAAGGAAGCCGTGGCGGCGCCACCGCCTGCCGGCAGCGGGCAGTCGCCGCGCATGGGCCTGACCCCGCCGGGTGCCGGCCGCGCCCAGCGCGGGCACCAGACCGAGGCCCAGTTGCAGGCCGAGCGGCTGCGCCAGCTCAACGCCATCATCCAGAAACGTCGGGCCGAGCAGGCTGCCTCGGCCCAGCAAGGAGATCATTGATGTTCCGCATGCTGAAGCTTCCGGTGATCCGCATGGCCGCACTGGCCGGCGTGGTCTGGCTGGCCGGCTGCGCCACGATGCCGCCACCGCCCGACGATGGCGCGCTGCAGCGCGAGGCGATGGCCGGCACCGAGAATCCGGTGCCGGCGCCGTTGCCGCTGGCCAACCGGCTGGGCGCCGAGCCACCGGCCGCGGTACAGCCGGAGCTGCGCAGCGGCACCGGCCAGTTCATCCACCCGACCGCGTTGGCCAGGCCCCGACCGGCGGCCAAGGGCGACGGTGCAGTCACCTTCAACTTCGAGAACCAGCCGGTGCAGGCGGTGGTGAAGGCGGTGCTCGGCGACTTGCTGAAGAAGAACTACACCATCGCACCCGGCGTGCAGGGCAACATCTCCTTCGCTACGGCCGAGCCGGTCGATTCCAGCCAGGCGTTGCCGATCCTGGAGATGCTGCTGTCATGGACCGGCAACGCGCTGGTCGGCAATGGCGGCGGCTACGTGGTGATGCCGGCCAAGGATGCCGCCGCCGGCAACCTGGTACCGGGCCTGGGCGCCAGCGCGCCGGCCGGTGGCCTGCAGGCGCGGCTGTTCCCGCTGCACTACATCAGCGCGGTGGAGATGCAGAAGCTGATCAAGCCGTTCGCACGGCCGGACTCGGTGCTGCTGGTCGATCCGGCGCGCAACCTGCTCGTGCTCTCCGGCACGCCGCAGGAGCTGGCCAACTACGCCAGCACCGTGCGTACCTTCGACGTGGATTGGCTGCGCGGCATGTCGGTCGGCGTGTTCTCGCTCGAGCACGCCAGCGTCACCGACCTGATGCCCAAGCTCGACAGCCTGTTCGGCAAGGACGGCAATACGCCGCTGGCCGGCATGCTGCGTTTCATCCCGATCGAGCGCACCAACGCGCTGGTGGTGATCTCCACCCAGCCGGACTATCTGCACGAGGTCGGCGACTGGATCCACCGCATCGACCGCGGCGGTGGCAACGAGCCGCAGCTCTACGTCTACGACGTGCGCAATATCAAGGCCTCGGACCTGGCGCACTACCTGGCGCAGATCTACACCGACAACGCTGGCGGCGGCAGCAGCTCCGGCGGCGAGGTGGGGCCGGGCCTCACCGGCGCCACGCTCGGCAACACCGGGGGCGCCAGCGGCAAGTCGATGGGCAGCACCGCGGGCAGCTTCGGCAGCAGCAGCGGTGGGTTCGGTGGCAATGACGGTGCGCGCGGCGGCGGGCTCGGCAGCGCCAGCGGAATGGGCGGCACCGGCGGTGCATCCGGCGGCCAGGGCGGCACCGGCGGGGCGCTGATCAACGCCACCGGCAGCGCCAGCGGCGCATCGGGCAATCAGGAGTACAGCTCCGGCGACGGCAGCATCCGGATCAGCTCGGTCGATGCCAACAACCAGCTGCTGGTGCGTGCGCGGCCGTCGCAGTGGGCGGAGATCCAGGACGCGATCCAGCGCCTGGACACCGTGCCGCTGCAGGTACAGATCGAGACCCGCATCCTCGAGGTGAACCTGTCCGGCGACTTCAAGTTCGGCGTGCAGTGGTACCTGCAGGGACTGGCCGGCGGCACCCAGAACAGCGACGGCACCTTCACGCCCGGCAACCCGAACAATCCGCGCCAGGGCGCGCTGGGCATCGGCGGCAACACCTACGTACCCAGCAACGGCGTCACCGGCGATGCGCTGTTCTATTCCTTCGTCAACTCCAACCTGCAGGTCGCCCTGCATGCGATGGAGACCAGCGGCAACACCAAGACGTTGTCGGCCCCGTCGATGGTGGTACTGAACAACCAGGTGGCGCACATCCAGGTCGGCAGCCAGGTGCCGATCAACACCACCAGCATCTCCACCACCGGTGTCAGCAACACCGTCAGTGAGGCGCAGTACATGTCCACCGGCGTGATCCTCAACGTGCAGCCGCGGGTCAATCCCGGCGGCCTGGTCTATCTCAACATCGGCCAGCAGGTCAGCCAGGTCGATCGCACTGCCGCGCTGGTCAATGGCAACCCGACCATCTCGCAGCGCGAGCTGGCCACCCAGGTGGCTGTGCAGAGCGGGCAGACCGTGCTGCTCGGCGGCCTGATCCAGCAGGACGAGGGCACCTCCGACGGCGGCGTGCCGGGCCTCAACCGCGTCCCCGTCCTCGGCCGGCTGTTCGGCACCACCAGCCGCACCCACAACCGCACCGAGCTGATCGTGCTGATCACCCCGCGGGTGATCACCAGCAGCGACGATGCCCGCCAGATCACCGAGGAATACCAGCGCAAGTTCGAATCGCTGGCGCCGCTGCGGGCGAAGGAGGCGACCGTGCCGACGGCCGCCAACGCCCCGTCGCCCCCGCCGGGCACATCGGCCGGAGATGCGGCGGCCACCCCCGAGCAACTGCAGCAGCAGGCCGAGGCCGCGCTGGCGCAGACCGACTACGTGGGCGCCCAGGCGCTGGCGCTGCGCTCGTGGCGTCAGGGCCCGCGCCACGGCGACCTGTGTGTGCGGAACTGGCGGGTGATCGGCGAGGCGCGGGCGCGATTGAAGGACACGGCTGGCGCCCAGACCGCGGACAAATGGATGCAGCAGTGCGTGGCGGCTGAGCCCCGTTAGTCGTCAGGCGCGACAGGCTCGGTACCGGCGTGGCGCGCCCGCTCCGCCGTTACCATTGGCGCGGATGACTGCAACGCCTGCCGACTTCCCGATCACCCCGCTGCTGCCGGACATCCGCGCCTCGCTCGCCGCGCATCCGCGGCTGGTGCTGGAGGCGCCTCCCGGTGCCGGCAAGACCACCCAGGTGCCGCTGGCCCTGCTCGACGCACCATGGCTGGAAGGGCGGAAGATCCTGATGCTGGAACCGCGCCGCATCGCCGCCCGCGCCGCCGCGCAGTTCATGGCGCAGCAGCTGGGCGAGCCGGTGGGGCAGACGGTCGGCTACTCGATCCGCTTCGAGTCGCGCACCAGCGCGGCGACGCGGATCGAGGTGGTCACCGAGGGCATCCTGACCCGGCTGATCCAGGACGATCCGGAGCTGGCCGGCATTGGCGCGATCCTGTTCGACGAATTCCACGAGCGGCATCTCGCCGGCGACCTCGGCGCCGCGCTGGCGCTGGACGTACAGGGCACGCTTCGGCCCGACCTGCGCCTCGTGGTGATGTCGGCCACGCTGGACGGCGAGCGCGTCGCGCAGTGGCTGGATGCACCGCGGATCAGCAGTCCCGGGCGCAGCTTTCCGGTGCGTATCGAGCATCCCCCGGCGCGGGCGCAGGAGACGCTGGAGCAGCACCTGGCGCGCACGGTGCGCCAGGCGCTGGCGGAGAACGACGGCGACGTGCTGGTGTTCCTGCCTGGACGGCGCGAGATCGCCCGTGCGCAGACGGTGCTCGGGCACACCCTGGACGAGGCGATCGAACTGGTGCCTCTGCACGGCGAGCTGTCGCTGGCCGAGCAGCAGCTCGCGCTCGGCGCCGCCGAGCCTGGCTCCCGGCGGGTGGTGCTGGCGACCAACGTGGCCGAGTCCAGCGTGACCCTGCCGGGGATCCGCGCGGTGGTCGACAGCGGCCTGGCGCGCGAGCCGCGCTTCGATCCGAGTTCCGGCTTCACCCGGCTGGAAACGGTGGCGATCTCGCAGGCTTCGGCCGACCAGCGCGCCGGTCGCGCCGGTCGCGTCGCCGAGGGTACGGCCTACCGGCTGTGGCCGCAGAGCAAGCGGCTGGAGGCCTCGCGCACGGCCGAGATCGGCCAGGCCGAACTGTCCGCGCTGGCGCTGGAACTGGCCGCCTGGGGCATCACCGCCGGCAGCGGCAGCGGCAGCGGCAGCGACCTGGCCTGGCTGGACCCGCCGCCGGCCGGCGCGCTGGCGCAGGGGCGCACGCTGCTGGCCGAACTCGGCGCGCTGGATGCCGACGGCCGCATCACCGCGCGGGGTCGCCGGATGCTCGACCTCGGCGCCACCCCCCGGCTTGGCGCGATGGCCCTGCGCGCACCGGAGGAACGTCGGGCACTGGTCGCCGACCTGCTGGCGCTGGTCGAGGCACGCTCGCCGCTGCGCGGGGAACAGGCCCGTACCGATGACTTCCGCGTGCGCGCCGGTGCGTTGCACGCATGGCGCGATCGCCGCGGCGGCGGCAGCCACACCGGGGCCGATGCCGGCGCTCTGGCGGCAATCGAGCAGGCTGCCAAGGGCTGGCGCCGGCGGCTGGGCGTGCGCACCGCGGCCAGTGGCGTGCCGGACAGCCATGCCGTCGGCGACCTGCTGGCGCATGCCTGGCCCGACCGCGTCGCCTACCGCGATGCGGCCAATCCGCTGCGCTACACCCTGGCCAACGGTCGTGGTGCACGCCTGCACGAGCAGACCGCGCTGCTCGGCGAACCCTGGCTGGTGGTGCTGGACCTGCGCCATGAGGCGCGCGACAGCCTGGTGCTGGCTGCTGCGCCGATCGATCCACACGTGCTGGAAGCCGAGTTTCCTGCCGCCTTCGCGCGCGAGCGCGTGCTGCGCTGGAACGAGGCGCGCGGCGCGGTGGAGGCGTTCGAGGAATACCGCTTCGGCGCCATCGTGATCGAGCGGCGCAGCGTGCCGGTGCAGCCGGCCGACGCGCTGCCGGCGCTGCTCGCCGCGGTACGCAGTCGCGGGCTGGACACCCTGCCGTGGAGCGACGCGGCGCGCCGCCTGCGCCTGCGCATCCAGGCCTTGCGCGGCTGGATGCCGGAACTGGGCCTGCCCGACGTCTCGGACGCCGCGCTGCTGGCGACGCTGGAGGACTGGCTCGCACCCTACCTGCAAGGCAAGCGCGGCCTCGATGCGCTGGGCGCGGAGGACCTCTCGCAGGCGCTGTCCGCGATGCTCGACTACGGTCAGCGCCAGCAGCTCGACGCGCAGGCGCCGGAGCAGTGGCTGGCGCCCAGCGGCCAGCATCGCCGGCTCGAATACGCACCGGACGAGCCGCCGGTGCTGGCGGTGAAGCTGCAGGAGCTGTTCGGCCTGGGCGACACGCCGCGGGTGGGCGGTGGCCGGGTGCCGGTGACCCTGCACCTGCTGTCGCCAGCGGGCCGGCCGATCCAGATGACGCAGGACCTGAAGGGATTCTGGGAGCGCACCTACCCGGAGGTGCGGAAGGAGCTGAAGGGGCGGTACCCGCGCCATCCCTGGCCGGACGATCCGTGGACCGCCATGCCGACCCATCGGGCCAAGCCGCGCGGCACCTGACGGCGCCGCGCCGACGAGCCTCCGGCAGGGCCCGGTATCGCCCGTTCGGACGGGTGCCCGGCGAGGGGCGTCATTCGGGGCGCTCCATGGCGCCATGGCTGGAACGTTCCTGAAAGCCGGCGGGCAAGTCCCGCCGGCGCCCGGATTATTCGTACTGCGACGGATCGTCGGATGTGCTCAGATAGCGCGGATGCCCGCCGGCGATACGGATTTCCGCTTGAGTTCTACCCCCGCCCTCCGTCCCGATCCGGGCCTGCCCGCGCAGGCACCCGTAGCGCCGCCGCCGCGGGGAGGCTGGGCGTGGGTGTGGGTGCTGGCGACCCTGCTGGCCGGGGTGTTGCTGACGCTGGTGCTCCACCACCAGTAGCAGGTGCGGCAGCAGGTGGCGATGCGCGCGGCACTGGACGAGCTGGCCGACAAGAGCTTCACCGCGCTGCAGGCGCGGCTGGTCACCTCCGAGTTGCTGATCCGCTCGGTGCAGACGCTGTATATCGCCTCCGACCAGGTCACCACCGACGACTTCCAGCACTTCTACGCCAACCTGCGCCCGCGCGACATGTTTCCGAGCCTGGTTGCGCTTGCCTATGCGCAGCGCAACGCAGAGGCTCCAAGCGTGCGTTACGTCACCCGAGAGGTTGCTCCGCGGGAGGGCAACGAACGACTGCTTGGCCTGGAGGTTACGTCGCAGACGTCGAACATGGATGCCCTGGCCGCTGCGCAGGAAAGCGGCGAGCCGGCCCTGTCGGCCCCGTTCGACCTGGTCCAGCGCGAACCGGACGGGCGACCGATCCGGGGCATCACCATGCGCCTGCCGGTCTACAGCGAGGGGGAGCCGCCATCGACGCCGGCCGAGCGCCTGGCCCGGCTCGAGGGGTCGATCGCGGCATCCTTCCGGGTGTCCCAGCTGATCGGCGGCGCGTTTACCGGCGAAGCGCTGCGGCGCATGCACATCCGGGTCTTCGATATCGGCGAGCCCGCGCAGGCGTTGTTCGACTCCGGTGTGGCGACGGCTGCGGGCGGCAACGGCAGTTACCAGCGTGATCTGCATTACGGTGGGCGGGTATGGCGCGTGCGCATGGACTATCCGCCGCTGACTGAACGCTGGAACTGGAGCGGTACGCTGCTGCCCTCGGGCCTGCTAATCAGCCTGTTGCTCGCCCTGCTGGTCTGGTCGGTGGCCGGTACCCAGCGTCGGGCGATGGAGCTTGGCTGGCGGATGAGCCGTCGCTACCGCGAGAGCGAGGAGCGCTTCCGTGCGCTCAACGAGCTGCTGCCGGCGCTGGTGCTGCTGGCCGACGCGAACCAGGGACGGGTGACCTACGCCAATCGCGCCGCGCGCGACCGGCTCGGCGATCCGTTGGGACACGCGCTGACCGGACTGTTCGAAGACGCGACGGTGCGCCAGCGGCTCGCCGACCCGCATGCCGGCCCGGTCGAGCACCTGGAGGCGGTGCTGCGGAACGAGCGCCGGCAACAATTCTGGGCCAGCGTGTCGATCGCCCATGTCGAGCTCGACGGCGTGCCGAAGCTGCTGATGGTCGCCTCCGACGTCACCGAACAGCGCCTGCTCAATGACCGGTTGGTCCATCAGGCCAGCCACGACGCCCTGACCGAGCTGTACAACCGGCGCGAGTTCGAGCGCCATCTCGGCGAGGCGATGGCGTCGATCGCCGCCGGCGCGCCGGCGGCGGCGCTGCTGTACATCGACCTGGACCAGTTCAAGCTGATCAACGACACCTCCGGCCACATGGCCGGCGACCAGTTGCTGGCGCAACTGGCCATGACCATGCGCGAGCAGCTCGGCGACCACGATGTGCTGGCCCGGCTCGGTGGCGACGAGTTCGGTGTGCTGCTGCCGCGCGTCGGCAGCTTCGCCGCCGCCGAGCGGGTGGCCGAGCACCTGCGCCGCCGCATCGACGGTTACGTGTTCATGTGGGAGCAGCGCAGCTACTCGGTCAGCGCCAGCGTCGGCGGCGTCATGCTCAACAAGCCCGGCGTGCACCTGCACGAATTGTTCGCGCAGGCCGATACCGCCTGCTACATGGCCAAGGAGGCCGGTCGCAATCGCGTGCACTTCTACTCCGAGCACGACGACGAGACGGCCCGCCGGCGCGGCGAGATGGAGTGGGCCAATCGACTGCGCTGGGCCGGCGACGAAGGCCGCCTGCTGCTCCATTACCAGGAGCTGTTGCCGCTGGCGCCGCAGCCCGGCGAGGGCGTGCGGATCGAGCTGCTGCTGCGCTTTCGCGACGAGGACGGGCGGCTGGTGGTGCCCGGCGCGTTCATCCCGGCGGCCGAGCGCTACGGCCTCATGCCGACGATCGACCGTTGGGTGATCGAGACCGCATTGGCCCATTTCGACCAGTTGCACCCGGCCGGCGCCTCGCTGCAACTGGCCACGATCAACCTATCCGGTGCCAGCGTCGAGGACGACGCGCTGGCCGATCGCATCATCGAGCTGCTCAGCCAGCACCGGGTGGATCCGTCGCGGGTCTGCTTCGAGGTGACCGAGACGGTGGCGGTTCGCCACCTGTCCCAGGTGGCCCGGTTCATGCAGCGGCTGCGCGCGGTCGGCTGCAAGGTGGCGCTGGACGACTTCGGCGCCGGCATGTCCTCGTTCGGCTACCTGAAGAACCTGCCGGTGGACATCATCAAGATCGACGGCAGCTTCATCCGCGACATGCTCGAAGACCCGGTGAGCCACGCGATGGTGCGCGCGGCCACCGACATCGGCCACCGCATCGGCCTGATCGTGGTGGCCGAGTGGGTCACCAGCGAGGCGGTGATGCAGGCCCTGCGCGAGCTGGGCGTGGACCTGGCCCAGGGCTTTTCGCTGCACCGGCCGGAGCCGGTGCCGTTCCAGCGCGACTGATCGCTGACGCTACTTCGCCGGGGCTTCGGGTGCCTGCCGGTCGAAGCTGCCGGCGGCACCGGGGAACACCACCGGGCTCTCGTAGCCGTCGGCCGACACCGACGAGACGCCGAAGAACCAGTCGTCGATCACCACGTCGCGGATCACCGCCCGGTCGACGTCGCCGACCGCGCGTGCGAACTGCCAGCGCGGCGCCGTGGTGTCGCGCCAGTGCACCCGGTAGCCGGCGGCGCCCGGCACCTTGTGCCAGCTCACCGTGGTGTCGGTGGCCAGCGCACCCTCGGTCCTCACGCCGGTCGGCGGCGCCGGCGCGTTGGCTATCGCGGCCATCGTCACCGTGTTGAGCGCGGTGACACGTGCGAGATAGCGGAAGTCGATGCCGTCGATCGTGTCGCCGTAGTGGATACCCCGGTCCTGATCGGTATTCCCGGTGCGCAGGTCCTGGTGCTGGTGGGTGTAGTCCTCATGCGCCTCGCTGACCCGGATCGCGGGGTAGCCGGCCTTGAGGAACTCCACCTGGTCGCCGCCGCGACCGTAGCGGTCGGTGCGGTAGATCATCCGCACGCGCAGGTCCGGCAGGTACTGGTCGGCGATCGAGGCCATGTACCGCGCCACGTTGCGCGAGGGCGAATCGACCTCGCCGCCGAAGTAGTTGCGGATGCGCGCCTGCTTCGCCGTCTCGGTGCTGCGCGTGCCTTCGCTGAACACGCGCACGGTGGTGTTGTCGAGCACGCCGTTCTGGCCGCGGCTGTTGCCGACGATGTCGTTGTTGAGGTCGGCCTCCACCTTCCAGCCGTGGGCGACGGCGTAGTCGGCCAGCACCTTGCCGCCGTACAGGCCCTGCTCTTCGCCGGACAGCGCGGCGAACACCACGGTGGCGCGGTTGTCCTGCTTCGACAGCAGCCGCGCCGCCTCCATCAGCGCCGCCACGCCGGAGGCGTCGTCGTTGGCGCCGGGGGCGTCGCTGGTCGCATTCATGATGTCGGTGACGCGCGAGTCCAGGTGTCCGCTCATCACGATCACCCGGTCCGGATCGCTGCTGCCGCGCTTGATCGCCACCACATCCATCACCTCGGTGGGTTTCGGAATCCGCTCCCCGGTGAACACCTGCGAGGGCGTGACCACTTCCAGGCAGCCGCCACAGTCGCTCGAGATCGCCTCGAACCGCGATTTCACCCAGCGCCGGGCCGCACCGATGCCGCGCTTGTCCGACCGGGTGTCGGACAACGTGTGGCGGGTACCGAAGCCGACCAGGTGGGCGATGGTGTCGTGCAGGCGCGCCTCGCTGGGGGCGTTGGCCAGCGCGTGCAGGCTGGCCTGCTCGCGTGGTTGGGCGGCGCTCTGCGCGGCGAGCGGCGTGCTTGCGGCGAGCAGCAGGGCCACAGCGAGGGACGGCGGGCGGAGTCGTGTCATCGGATCACCTC
>JABLTH010003921.1_pt1 | contig 22604 bp, 19 predicted proteins | sample 7875711 | NCBI WGS metagenome assembly JABLTH01 (sample SAMN14941262, study PRJNA633318) | bioreactor metagenome | isolation source: bioreactor | place: China | collected 2019-03-05 | reverse complement strand
GTAACAACTGGTTGTCACTTTTACCTTGTCGCACGGAAGGAAGTGTATTTTTATCCCACAGGTTTTTTGGCCGTTATAATCAGGAACGGGAACAATTTCGCTATGCTCACGATTTTGAGATTTTATTTTTTTTGCCATTCAAGGACTTTTTTATCTTCCCCGAAACCTGGAAAATCCATTGAATACCCAACGCCTGTTTCCCACTCAATTTTTACCGTCATTCCCGGTTCCCATTTTGGAGGCACACCAAAGTAACCAGCACCGCCTCCTCCCTGCCACGGGCCGATAATATCGACACCGGACTGCCCGTTGACACTAAAGTGGTTGATGGCCCAGTGGGTATGGTTGATTGCCTCAATGGTCCGCCACCGCCGCTGACTGAATCAGATTCAGCAGGCTGATTACAGCCCGTTAACAGCAATACCGCTGCAACTAAAGAGAGAAAGGGAGATTTCATTTAACACTCCTTGTGAGGGATTAATCAGGTAACAGAGTTATTTGAAATAACCTGCGCCATAACCCAGTCATTGCGCTTATCATCAAAAACAATTCTCTGCTCTATTGCGGTCAGCATCGCCTCATAACAGGCTGTAAATTCGGCTTGCCGGTTAGTGAACAACCCTTCTGGCACACTTTCGTAGCTCAGAAACTGGCTTGTATCACTGACACACATGAGTTTCTCAAACTGGCTATCGGTAAATTCGATTTGCACCACCGACTTGTCAGATTCTGGGATTTCACCACTCCCCAACCGGATGGAAGGTTGATAGTCACAGTCGAGCCATGTCCAGAATAAGACCGGTATCAGCAGTTGCTTTTGCTGCTCAGCATCGAGAATGTGGCTGAACAAGAAAGGAAAAATACGGGTATCCCAGAAACGGAAAATCCCCTCCCGACCCTCATGTTGCGCATCAACACAAACCCTGAGCCAATCAGCAAGCTGTTCAAACGACCAGCAAGAACCGCATATCAGCAGGGGAGCCGATTCAATCATTTCTGCTGCAAGGTTATGTAGCCACTGAACATGTTCAGCGTCCGATAGATTCACCCGAACCAGTACAGGCGCATCCTCAGGATAAATATCCTCAGGTAGCCCTTGATATAGCGACTGCCACATCATAGGGTCACTGAAAGTGGTAAATGCAGGCAGGACAGAGAAATTAACAGCACACTGATCGATTATCACATCAACATAGTCTATCTCGGCACGCTGGCAGGTTGTTCTGATTTTGTCCATCCACGGAGAAACGTAATCCATCTTTTACACCTCTCTTGGAACAAAACCCTGAGCGATTTCCTGAGCCCGTTTCAGACAATCTTTGCAGATCGATGATGGTAATTCAGGCAACGGGAAATCCTGGCTCGCAGGTCCTTCCATGTTGTGCTGCCCTTTCAGGCTTAACAGACCGGGGCCATGAACCTTAATTTCTCCCTGAGGTGTCAACTGGATGTAAGCGCCGCCACATGCAATAGTGATCCCGTTTTTTGCCGTTAGCTGCAAGTGGCCTTGTGTAGACTGAACCGTGACGTCTTTCAGTGACGTAAGGGATAGTGTGTCTGCGTGTGATTCGACCTCAAGTGGTCCTTTCGCTGAGACCAGCCGGATCCCTTCCTGTTGCGAAAGTAGCGAAATCGCTTTACTGGCGTTTACTGAGTGGCGCTGCGCGGTTGCAATATTAACCTCTCCCAGACTTTGCAGGTAGAGGCCTTTACCACTGTGCATTAGCGCAGTATCAGGGGTAACAGAAGCAACCCCTTTGGGAGCAGCCATCAATAAAGCCGCTTCTTTCAGGTTACTGGCACCGTTAACAAACTCTCTCAGCGAATCTGCGTCCGGTGAAAAATTGTGATGAATTTGGGCAATAGTGCCCCATTCAGTGATCTGATTCAGCGCTCCTTTCAGCAGACTGACTGTTGGATCCATCTCCAGCACCTGGCCCTGCGCCTTCGCCTGCCCGTCCGCCGAGATGAATATCCCTTTCTGCGCCCGGATGGCGCCCCAGCTGTCGGTTCTGAGCTCAAACCCCTCGCCGCGCTGCTGTTTTTCGCTGTCGACCAGGTGGCCGAGATTCAGCTGGCTCTTGCCGCCGTACTCCGTGCTGACCTTGATATGCTCTTTCCCACGCTCGTCGTCGAGGCGGATTTTGTTGTTCGCCGGGGTGCGCAGGACGTTACGTTTGTAGTTGCGGATGGTGACGTGGTCACCGTGCGCTGAGTCGTGCAGCACACCGGCGATGTACGGCCGGTCCGGGTTGCCGTCTTCAAAACCAATCGCCACCTCGGTACCCGCCAGCAGCGGCAGGTGCAGGCCGTACGTGTCGCCGGCATACGGGCGGGACTGGCGTACCCACAGGCTCTCGAATCCGGTTTCCCAGTTGTCGCGGTCAAATAGCATATTGACGCGGTAACGACCGTCCTTATCGATATGCCCGTAGGTGTCATTTTCGGTGGTACTGGTGACGCGGGCCGGTAAGGTGCCGGCCATCACCGGACGGCTGCCTGGCGCCGGGCGGAAACAAAAATCAGGGCTGTCCGGGATACCGTCAAACCTGACGCCAAAATCTTCATCACGCCGGGCATGGCTGTGCATCGCCGTGACAACCACGCCCTGCGCAAACACGTCTGCCACTTCGTACCCACCGGTGACTTTCACTACCTGCCCCGGAGAGAGCACCGGGCAGCTGGTGAAGGCCCTGGTCTTCGTCTGACCATTCAGGTAGCGCTCGTGACGAATGCGGGCGTAAAACGCCCCGGACTCCGGCACCGGGTTGCGGTCATACGCGCTGCCGGGTGTCAGGTAGTTATCGGCCCAGTGATAAGCCTCACCATATGTGGTGGTATCCCCGCCGGTCGCGTCAACCCGGGCGTTCATGTCCTCCGTGGCCTGACGGTAGTTGTAATCGCGGGTGCTGACCGCCTTCTGGACCACGTTATGGTGGCTCTCCATTTCCCACACCGAGTCCACACCCTGCGAATGCTGCCCTGACGGCGGCACCGACGGCAGCGTCAGGCCTTTCTCATACCCCTGCTGGCTGTCGTAAAACTCCACCACGTCGATGTTCAGCCGCGTGTCGGTGGTGAAGCGGAACCAGATACCGACTTCATCCAGCAGGCGGGTGATAAAGTGCAGGTCGTTCTCACCGTACTGCATCACCTGCTCACGACGTGGATACTCTCGGGTGAGCGAAAACAGGAAATCCTGGCCGCGCATGCCGTGGCGCTCGCGCAGGATTTTCTCCGCAATCTGCGGGACGGACATGTCCTGGTAAATGGCGTTCTGGTGAGAGCGGTCAAGCAGTGCCAGACGCGGCTCAAGCGTGACCGCGTAGCGGGTTTCATCTTTTGAGGTGCCAAGACGCTCAAGCCCGCTCACCATCCCCTGTATCACCCGCACCGGCTGCTGCACCTTAATGCCATAACCCTGGTCAACCGGAGCCTGCAGCGTCAGGGAAGCCGCTTTCATCAGAATCATCTCTTTGCTGATGGCATGGTCCGCGCTGGTGAACTCAATACGGTAGCGGAAGGGTTTGCTCAGGGCTTCATCGCCCTCAAACGCCAGCACATCAAGCCCTGCGTCACATCCCTTCACCGAAAGCAGGTGATGGCTGTGGCTGAATCTCAGCGGAGGATTATTGCTCATGCGTGCACTCCTTCTGTGAGGTCAAACGCCAGTCCGATGCCCTCTTCCTCGCACCATCCCAGAGTCAGGGAAGCTGGTTTCTGTTTCGCGGCCATGTGGGTCAGCAGCTGCTGGCTCAGTACCGGCAGGATCTGCTGATTGAGCAGGCTGTCAACGTTGCGCGCCCCGGTGTCCGGCAGCAGGCAGGCGGCGGTCAGGGCGTCATACAGGCTCTCGTCAATCTGCGTGGTCAGGCCGTAGTGTCGGTTCAGGCGCTTACTGACCTGTGCGAGCTTCATCTCCACGATGGTACGCATGGCTTCCTGCGTGAGCGGACGGTAAATCACCGTCTGGAAACGGGCGAGTAAGGCTGGCTGGAAGTGGTCACGCAGCAACGGACGCAGCAGTTCATGCAGGTCACCTTCGGTGGCCTCCGGTTCTTCATCGAGCAGCTGCATGATGTGGTCGCTGCCGAGGTTTGAGGTCATCAGAATTACCGTGTTACGGAAGTCGATTTCACGCCCCTCGCCGTCGCGCATAAAGCCGCGGTCAAAGACCTGATAGAACAGGTTCATCACGTCACGGTGCGCTTTCTCCACTTCATCGAGCAGCACCACGCTGTAGGGACGCTTTCGCACGGCTTCGGTGAGAATGCCGCCCTGACCGTAACCGACATAGCCCGGCGGTGAGCCTTTCAGCTGGGAAACGGTGTGCGGTTCCTGGTACTCGGACAGGTTGATGGTAATCAGGGATTTTTCACCGCCGTACAGCACGTCCGCCAGCGCCAGCGCGGTTTCGGTCTTGCCGGTGCCGCTCGGGCCGACCAGCAGGAACACGCCCTGTGGGCCGTTTTCTGGCGTCAGGCCGGCTCTGGATGCACGCAGGCGCTGTGCCACGGCGCTCAGCGCCGCGTCCTGGCCCACCACGCGTTTACCGAGGTGCTCTTCGAGGCGTAACAGTTCCGTCTGTTCATCCTTCATTAATGAGGAAAGCGGTACCCCGGTCCAGTCGGCAATCACCGTGGCAACGGTACGCGCGTCCACATCCAGCCCCAGCAACGGGTTACCCTGCTGAACGTCACTCAGTTGCTGTTGCAGGCCGGCAATCTCCGCCTGACGGGAAAGGTCCGCGCGGCAGGCCAGCAGCGCTTCCGTGAGTTTCAGCTCCTGGCCGTACTGCGCTTCCCATTCGTCGAGTTCCAGAATAATGCGGACTTCATCCTGTTCAATGGCCGCCAGACGTTCACCGTGGGTGATGTTACCCACCGCGATATCCTCCAGTAACGCCTGCTTTTCCATCGCCAGGGCCGTGAACTGCGCCCGCATGCGGATCAGTGGCTCCGGCACGGTGTCGAGGCTCATCCGCACGCGGGCCGAGGCGGTGTCCAGCAGGTCAACCGCCTTGTCCGGCAGCTGACGGCCGGTCAGGTAACGGCGGGAAAGGGTCACCGCCGCCCTGACCGCCTCATCGGTAATGTGCACCCCGTGGTGCTGCGCATAGCGGGATTTCAGCCCCCGCAGCATCAGGCAGGCGGTGTTGTCGTCCGGCTCATCCACTTTCACCATCTGGAAGCGCCGCTCCAGTGCCGCATCGCGCTCAAAATACTGCTTGTATTCGCTCCAGGTGGTGGCCGCGATGGTCCGCAGTTCGCCGCGGGCGAGCGCCGGTTTCAGCAGGTTGGCAGCATCCGCGCCGCCCGCCTGGTTGCCTGCGCCGATAATGGTGTGCGCCTCGTCGATGAACAGCAGCACCGGGGACGGAGACTGCTGCACCGCATCAATGACGTTTTTCAGGCGCTGTTCAAACTCCCCCTTCACGCCTGCCCCCGCCTGTAACAGACCGAGGTCCAGCGTGCGCAGGCTCACCGTTTTCAGGGGTTCCGGTACATTCCCTTCGGCGATGCGCAGCGCCAGCCCTTCGACCAGGGCGGTTTTCCCCACGCCCGGCTCCCCCACCAGAATCGGGTTGTTCTTGCGACGCCGCGAGAGAATGTCCACCATCTGGCGGATTTCCGTATCACGGCCGAAAACCGGGTCGATTTTGCCCTCATGCGCGTTAGCGGTGACATCAAGGGTGAATTTATCCAGCGCATTCTGTAACGCAGGTGACAGTTCGCCCTCTTTCACCTCACTGCCGGACAGCGGCACGCTACCGCCCTGCGCCAGTTCGTCTTCCTGTTGTACCTCTTCTCGCTCGTCTGACTGCGCATCCAGCAGCGGTCGCAGACGCTCAAGCTGGCTCAGCCCCAGCGTCAGCAGCGGCCATAAACCGTCGCAGCGCACCAGGCTCTGCCGGTCCACCAGCGCCATCAGCAGGTGAATGCTGCGTATCTGCTCTTCGCCCGCCAGCGAGGCGCGCAGCCACGCGTCCTGCATCAGGGTCTGAGTGCTGTCCGAAAGCTGCGGACGGCCGCGCACTGAACGGGGCAGCTTCTCCAGAAAATTCAGCAAATCCTGCCATATCCCGTCCATATCCCATTCATAACGGCGGGCCAGCACTGTGAGATCGCCTTCACCCTGCTCCAGCAGCTTCAGCAGCCAGTGCTCGGGCAGGATTTCCGCATGGGCGCGGGTCTGGCACAGGGAAGCCGCGCCTTCCATCGCACGGGCGCAGTAGGGGTTCAGACGACGTAACAGGCTGGCTGGATTTTCCATGAGACTCTCTCTTTATCAGTTCCGGACACGCTACCGCCCGTCGCTTTTCCTGGTATTCAGGAACCCAAAGCGCATAAGGTCGGGCAGGCAGATTGTGTTTTTCTTTGCTGAACGTCCGCGGTTACAGGCGTTCAGCAAAAACGGCGGACGGGAGAACCCGTCCGCACGAGACTCAGGCGGTGGCGCGTTCGTTCCAGGAATCGGAATGAATGATGTTGCCGTCCTTGTAGGTCCAGGTAATTTTTTCGTAGCGCAACTCAATCTGCTCCAGATGGTTGTGCTTCTCGAAAGACGGATCCTTGATGTCATGCATCACCGGATTCACCTTCACCACCTTCACGTTTTCCAGTCTGGTGTTGAAGTACTCCACTTCCTGACCGGCATCGTTGATTTTGTACCACTTGAATTCCGCAGATTTCAGGGTCTGGCCAGGGGTCACCGCCTTGTACAGATACGGGCTGGAGGAGTCGATCTCCTTGGTGAACAGGAACGGCGTGTGGATACGGGTGCCGGTCAGCTTGCCGGTGTTGTTGTCGGTAGGGATGTACAGGTTGTGTTCCTGAGCAACAACTTCGATGCTGCCTTCACGATCCTGAACGTCCACGGAACCTTTGATGTCCGCGCCGCCATCGTCCTTCAGCCACAGATAAACAGGAATTGCCATGTTAATTACTCCATTTCATTTTTTGAGACGCCATCATCCTGCGATGGCGCGGGTGTGTTGCCCGGCAGCTGACAGGCATTCGCCTGCGGCACCAGACTGATTTCGACACGGCGGTTCAGCGCCCGGCCTTCCGCCGTGTCGTTGGTGGCAACAGGACGGCTTTCGCCGTAGCCCTGCACCGCAAAGCAGCTCTCCGGCACATCGCCGGTGTCGCGCATCCAGTTGCGCACAGACTCCGCACGCTTAAGCGACAGTACCTGGTTGGACTGGTCATCGCCCGTGCTGTCGGTATGACCCGCTATCACAATCAGCCAGCCGGGCTTCGCCTTAATTCCCACCAGCGAATTCACCAGCAGCCTCGTGGTGCCGGGTTTCAGCGCCCATTTGCCGGTGTCGAACAGGGACATGCTGTCGAGGCGGATGATTTTCGGCGCGACCTTTTCCACAGGCTTCAGTGGAGGAGGAGGTGGTACATACGAGCGGATCGCTTCCAGCACCGGTATTCGCAGACGTCCCCCCCGATAAAGCCCCAGGCCCAGCCGGGCCGGTACACCATTGCGTGCATGCTCATCCAGCAGCGCTGCATCCTCGCGCAGCACCTGTACGGCACTGGCTTTAGGACCGTAATCATCCATGGCGATGCTGTTGTAACGCACAATATCGAAGCTCACGCGTTGCAGCAGCTGGCGGTTGTTCCAGCCACTGCTGAGCAGTGCAGCAATGGCCGCCAGCGTGAAAATCCCGAGCGCACAACGCCAGGTTCGCTCACGCGGTGTCAGGCCCCGCCCTTCCGGCAGTAATGGCAGAATAAAATCCGGGAACAGGGAGATGACCGTACTGTCCGCTCCCACCGGCTGCCAGCCAGACACCTGCTGCATCGCGGTGTGACGGGAAAGCCACGTCGTCCAGGCCGATGTGGCCAGGCTTCCGGCCAGGATCGGCCCCATTCCCCACAGCACCGCAACAGGTGCAATGACCGGCACATCGGGGTTCTCATCCATAAAGACGGCCTGGACATGCTGACGGAACCAGTTCATCAGACTATTCATCAGCACCTGTTGCTGCAGCGCAGGCGTTCCGCCGGAGGTAACCCATTCAGCAACAGACCCCGGGGCTGAAGATTCACGCCAGACCCTCACCCCTTCTCCCGGGAAAACCGCCTGCCAGAACATGTCATTCGTCATCGCGCTGCCGACCTGACCATTCAGCACCAGCGGCACAGAGTGACCGGTTGCTTTACGCAGCTGACTGATGTGCCAGCGCAGGGTCAGCAGTCGACTGGTCAGGGCTTCGCTGTCAGGGTGCTGCTGCGGGCAGACGCTGACCATCACCGACAGCTGACGTCCCCAGTCAGGACGTAACCACAGTATCTGACGGGCGACCTGCGCCAGATCATGATGATCCTCCACGCGGATCCAGCATCCCTGCGTGACAGTGAGTACCGGTGACGAATGTGGCCAGGCCAGAGGCAGATCGCCACAAACCAGCACTACGGGCTGACGGTAAGTGGCGTCAGGCAGGTCCTCCAGGCGCAGGGTGACATCATGCTGTTCACGGCGACTGGCGACTGTCCAGAACGCCAGGATAACCCCCAGTACCACCAGCAGAATGAGCACAGAAACCCACCTGGATACCGGCAGAAAACTCAGGCAGACCACGGCACTTAGCAGGACGGCCCACAACGCCAGCCCGCGCTGTTGTGCAGGACTCATTTCACGGCCCCCGGCAACAGGGTTAGCAGTAACTGATCCAGCCAGCGATCCAGTCCCCACCAGAGTGCAGCGACCACTATCACGCTCAGACCAATCCGTACGGGCCATGACGCCAGCCAGCCGCCCATGATTCCCCGCCCGGTATGACTTTCCGCCAGTACGGGGTGGGACTGTGGATAGCTGAACGGCGTGACATATTCACTGAGTGCGTTGACAAGTTTCTGGCGCTCCGGGTCATTCAGTGAGCGGTAACTGCCGAGAAAACCCAGCATCATGACCCGCTGGAAGCAGGTCACGACAGCGTGGTCAGGCGCCGGTTCACGCAGCACATCGCGCATCCGATCGCACAGCGTGTCGCCGGCGTCCATAGTGCCGAGGAAGTGCCCCTGCAGGGGAATGTCATACCACTGCACACAGGCGTCATCTTCCACACCACGACCTTTCACCGCCTCATCGAGCAGGGCGCACTGTGCGGTAAGAATATGCTGACAGCTGGCTTCATCGAGTTCGCTCGCTTTCAGCTCACGCTGCACACGTTCGACATCAGCAATACAGCGCTCCCACAGCGTGCGCCCTTCGCCCGCCTGAAACGTCGGACCGTGACGCAGGCTGATCACCTGCAGCCAGGTGTCCTGCAGCAGGGCATCAATATCAATGGCCGCGGCAGTGCCGCGTTTACGCTCACTCATGTTCTCAACACCGCAAAGAGTTCAAGTTCAGGCTCGCCGAGCATGCCCGGAACGTAAAACATGCAGGTCCCACCCTGAAGCATTTCAGTGGCCTGAGGATGAGAGACATCAAGACTGAAATACTGATTTTCCAGACGTAACGGAATGGCTGCCGGTACATGGCGCAGCGGCGTCAGAGGCACGCCCACCCGCGATGAATTGACGATACTTCTGACATGATCGGGGCTGCCGACCTTGCACTGGCGCGGGAACTGCTCCTGCAGTTGTGCCACCGGTACCGTTGAACGCACCGAGAGGTAGTAATCAGCCCCTTCACGCAGACGTGGGTCATGCAGACGGGCCTGCCAGAAGTGAAGCCGGGCATCATGCTCAAGCTCAATCGCCACCACCCGCGACGGCAGGCTGGCTTCCAACAGGTCACCCAGTAAATCAAACAGCGGCGGGAATACGTTATTCTGTTGCTCGTGCTGTCAGACCGGGATCGCACTCACCTGATGCTCCAGCGAGAAAGTCAGCAGGCTGCCCGCCAGGCGTGCCAGTTCCGGATACAGACGCTCCGGCGGGCTTTGCGGGTGGCGCTGAAACTGTCCGAGCACGGGTTCTGCGCTGTTCAGGGCATTGAGCAGCCAGAACAGGGACACATCCGCCACGGCAAAATCGGCCATCCGCTCATTACTTTCCCGGCGCATGGCCATAAGCCGACTCAGGCGTACACGTAGCTGGCTCATCAGTTGTTCCAGCTGGGTCATCAGCCAGCGACTGCCCTGCAGAGCCAGCAGTGGCGGAAGAAACGTCTCATCTAGTAACCATGCCCCCTGCGAATCCTGCTGCAGGCGGGCAACCGGGCAGGTCAGATAATCGCTGTTGTCCTGACAGGCAAACCGTAGCGTCAACTCAGGTTTCATCACCGCAATCTGGCGGGTATCGTCCCCAAAAGCGTTGCGGATATCCCGCCAGCGCTGGCGATAGCGAACAGGGCGTTCGGCCACCGCATCGGGTGTAAGACAGTTGCCGCCATTCGCCCGCAGCAGCGGGAGGGCCAGCACCACCACCGCATCCTGTGATCCACTCTCAAGCGCCAGCACTGGTGGCAGATCGTCAGCATTATCAGTGTCGATAAGCGTCCCGTCAGGGAAACGAATGTGCAGATGACGAGCCTGCAGGCGGCCCAGTTTCAGTGCATCCGGTTCGAAAGTGGCATCAATCACTCCCCAGGGATGGGAGAGACCTAACCGGGCGATGCATTCCGCAGACCAGGCCGCATACGCGGCCTGTTGCTGGAAGTGCTGGGGAGAGACCATCTGGCCCCTGCCCCATAACGGTTGTTCCGTTTTCATTGGCTTCCTGCCTTAACTTACGCTTTCGCCTTCGGCATCTGGCTCACCAGCGACAGGTTCACGTCCATGCCTTCCACCTGGAAGTGCGGCACCGCGAACAGCTTCACGCGGAAGAAGCCCGGGTTGTCCTCAATGTCTTCCACCGCCACCTTCGCGTCGCGCAGCGGGTGTGAGGCCTGTAGTTCGTCGCCCGGATCGGTCATTTCGGTCACCAGACTGCGTACCCATGTATTGAGTTCCAGCTCCAGCAGACGGCGATCTTTCGTCGTACCGATATTTTCGCGCTGAATAAGTTTCAGATAATGCGCAATGCGCGACAGCAGGAAGATATACGGCAGACGGGCGTTGATGCGGCTGTTGGCCGTGGCGTCGGCGGTGTCGTACAGCGCCGGTTTCTGCGCCGAGTTCGCCGAGAAGAAGCAGGCGTAATCACGGTTCTTGTAGTACGACAGCGGTATAAAGCCCAGGTTAGCGAATTCAAACTCGCGGGTTTCCGGGATCATCACCTCTGACGGGATCTTCACCTGGTTGCCGGTACCCAGATCGTACAGGTGGATCGGCAGGTCTTTCACGGCCCCACCTGCCTGCGGGCCACGAATTTGCACGCACCAGCCGTTATTGATGAAGCTCTTCACCATGTTGGAGGCGAAGGAGAAAGATGCGCTTGTCCACAGGTATTTTTCGTGGTCCGGACCTTTCACCTGCTCAACGTAGTTGAAACTGCGCACCGGCACCGTGTCCGGACCGTAAGGCAGACGCCCCAGCACGCGCGGCATCACCAGGCCGATATAACGGGCATCGTCGGTGTCGCGGAACGATTTCCATTTGATGTATTCGGCACGGTCGAAGTAGTTTCCGATGTCCTTAATCGCGGCCACCTCTTCCATCGATTCCTTGAGGAAGAATTTCGGCCCGACGGCACCGATAAACGGCATATGCGCGGCGGCAGAGACTTTCGAGATATTGCGCAACAGCGCCACGTCCTGCGGACTTGCGTCAAATTCGTACGCTGAAATAACCGAGCCAATCGGCTCGCCGCCCGGGGTGTCGTATTCAGCGGTATAGGTGTGCCAGTACAGGCCGCTCTGGATAAGTTCCGGCGCATCTTCAAAGTCCTGGCGCAGATCCTCTTTTGACACATCCAGAATTTCCGTTTTCACGTTCTGGCGGTAGTCGGTGTTGTCCACCAGCTGCTTCAGGCCGCGCCACAGGGATTCCACTTTCTGGAATTCTGCATGATGCATCACCGCATCCAGCTGGCGGCTGATTTGGAAATCCAGCTCTGCAATATGGTGGTCAATCAGGGTTTTATCGAGTTTTTCCACTGGCTGGCCGGATTTGCGGATGCAGTCCATAAATACCTGCATTGCCGCGGTCAGGCGCTCACCTGCCGGAGCATCAGAAAGTGCGGCGTCGTCCAGAAACGCATTGATATCGCCCAGGCTTGTGGCCGGGGTCAGGTTGATTTTGTCGAACAGGGAGGCGTAGACGCTCTCTTTTTCCAGCACAGTGGTCTGCCCCTGCTCGGAGCCATTTTCAGTATTAACAGACATCAGCATTCTCTCGTTTAATCCATTAAAAGACGCGCCCGTTTTTATTTCGGGGCCAGGGCACTCATTTCGTTACGTAATTCCTGAGACAGCGCCGGGTCCTTAAGAATTTTCTCGAGTTCTTTTCTGAAAGTGGCGTTATCCAGCAGATTGGACTTGAGGTCACGTAATAAATTACGCATCGCCAGCATGGCACGAAGCTGAGGAATTTGTCGGGCCACCTGTTCGGGTTCAAAATCTTTCATATCTGAAAAGCGCAGCGTCACATTCTCTTCCGTACGCTCACCCGCCAGCGTATTCGGAACCGTCATATTGACCTCCGGGTTAAATTCCGAAAGTACACTGTTGAGGTTATTTTTGTTGACGTTAATTTTCTTTCTTTCAGATAATGGTCGGCTCTCTTTACCGTTACTGAAATCACCGACAGTGAGTAATTTAAGGGGTAGCTCAACTTTCTTCTGCGCCCCTCCGGTATGCAATGCAAGTTTTAAATTAATGCGTGCCTTAGGCACTTCGTTCTGGAACGTATCAGCCATAGCAGTCCCTTTCCTTAAGGAATGTTTGTTGAAGTTAACGACGTTTCTGAATAAATCGATATTAGAACAAAACGCTACAATAGATCAACTACCTGGAACCAAAGTCCAAATTAAGACATTCCTTAAGAATTTTACCCTATATAATTAAAATATGGTTTGCAGCGTGCCTTTTCATAAAGAAATATCAACCACAACTCCGAAAATAGTCAGCATTAGTGGCTATTTCTGTGAAAAAAATGAAGATCCATATCCAAACAAAGCAATATTATTGATTTAAATCAATACGAGAGAAAACATCTACAGCGCCACCTAATAATATGACCCGCATCAATGTTTACACGCTTCCGCAAGACGCGAAACCCATTAAAAAGTCCAATAGTGGACAGTTTTTTTAACGAAATGCAATATATTCAAAATATGAATATTTCTCTTAATTAAAAAAACAGTGCAACACCCAGCGCTGTAAAACACAGTATCAATGCAGCGCCGTCTTCAACATCTAGAATAAACAGAAAAGCGCTGGCACGTGATATCGGGCCAGCGCAGTATCAGGAGGGGAAATAAATCAGCGGACTCGCGTTTTCAGTGCTTCACAATATACATCGTACGGCTGTACGCCACGTCTTCAGGATTATTGATCGGATATCCCTTCACCCAGGGTTTAATCAGACGTCCGTTGGTGTACTGGTAGATCGGCGCAATTGGCGCTTTTTCCGTGAGGATCTTCTCCGCCCGGTTGTAATCCGCATTACGGGCTTCTGCGGTGGTTTCCAGCGTCGCCTGATTGATAATCTTATCGTAAGCCGGGTCGTTAAAGCGGGAGATATTGCCGCTATGGGTTGATGTCAACAGCGACAGGAAGGTCGATGGCTCGTTGTAGTCCCCGACCCAGGACGCGCGGATCACATCAAAATTCCCTGTGTTTCGGCTATCGATATAGGTTTTCCACTCCTGGTTTTGTAGTTTGACGTCTACTCCCAGGTTCTTCTTCCACATCGAAGCCACCGCAATCGCGATTTTCTGATGGTTCTCTGAAGTGTTATACAGCAGGGTCAGCTTCAGTGGACGCTGAGGGCCATACCCCGCCGCCTGCAGCAAGGTTTTGGCCTGCGCGTTTAGCTCCTGCTGCGACATCTGCTCAAATGGCGATGTCTCTGGCGTGAAACCTGCCGTCACATCAGGCGTGAAATGCCAGGCTGGTTTTTCTCCCGTACCTAACACTTTCTCCGCCATAATCCGGCGATCGATGGTCATACTCAGCGCCAGACGCACGCGGGAATCGGCGGTCGGGCCCTTTTGCGTGTTAAATGCATAGTAATACGTTCCCAGCTGCGGTGGCGTGTATACCTGTCCAGGAATATCCTTGAGCAATTTCTGATAAAGGTTTTTCGGGAACGACTCGGTGATATCAATATCACCTGCCAGGTAGCGTTTGGTGGCGGAAGACTCCTGGTTGATCGGAATAAACGTCACTTTTTGAAGAACAGTTTTCGCGTTATCCCAGTAGTGGGTATTCGGCACAACGACCAGCTTCTCATTCACCACACGATCTTTCAGCATGTAGGCACCATTGCCCACCAGGGATCCCGGACGCGTCCACTCTTGACCACTTTCGACGTTCGCTTTCTGAACCGGATAGAACGCGAAGTTTGCCGTCAGGTTGCTGAACCACGGCAGCGGTTTATCGAGCTGAACGCGTAACGTTCTGGCATCCACCGCCGCTACCCCGAGCGTATCGGGCGCGGCTTTGCCATCAATAATCGACTGAGCGTTGTTAATGCCTGCCAGAGCAGCAAACCAGGCAAACGGCGAGGTGGTTTTCGGGTCAACCAGACGCTGCCAGCTGTAGACAAAATCCTGCGCCGTGACCGGCGTGCCGTCAGACCATTTTGCATCATCACGCAGGGTAAATGTCCAGATGCGGTTATCGTTACTCTGCCAGCGCGTCGCCACGCCCGGCGTCAACTCCCCTTTCTCATTCTGATTAACCAGGCCTTCAAACAGATCGCGAATCACCTGAATCTCGGGTAGCCCCACGGCCTTGGCCGGGTCAAGCGACGCGGGTTCGTCTTTGATGTGTCTGACCAGCTCCTGTTTTTGCGCCAGCACCGTCCCCTTTGGCACATCAGCAGCGTAAGAAAATGACGATAGCCCGCAAAGGCACAGTGCAGAAAAAAGCAGCGAAACAGGATGCTTCATGAGATCCCCTTTAGAAATCGGTAATACGCGAATGCGTAATTATTTGTTTCGAAACGGCGAAATGCAAATACCTTAAGCCGGAAAGGTGATATCTGGCAATCTTCGTCCTTCGATGAAACTATTTGATTAAACGTGGGTTTTGCACAACACTGCCAGTAAGCACTTCTTTATCAGGATTTCCTATGGCAGTTACCCGACCAAGAACGGAACGTGGCGCTTTCCCGCCAGGCACCGAACATTATGGCCAGTCTTTCTTAGGTGCACCGCTAATCTGGTTTCCCGCACCGGATGCCGATCGTCATAGCGGCCTGATTATTGCGGGAACGCACGGCGATGAGAACTCCTCGATCGTCACCCTCTCCTGCGCGTTACGCACCCTTGCACCGACACTACGCCGGCATCATGTGATCCTGACCGTCAACCCGGATGGCTGTCAGCTTGGGCTGCGGGCGAATGCGAGAGGGATAGACTTAAACCGCAACTTTCCGGCGGCCAACTGGCGTGCCGGTGAAACGGTCTACCGCTGGAACAGCTCGGCTGAAGAGCGTGACGTGGTGTTACTGACGGGAGAAAAACCCGGCTCAGAGCCAGAAACACAGGCGCTCTGCCAGTTAATCCACAAGATCCACCCCGCATGGGTTGTCTCATTTCACGATCCGCTGGCCTGTATTGAAGATCCCCGTCACTCCGCGCTGGGACAGTGGCTTGCCGATGCCTTTGCCCTGCCTCTGGTCAGCAGCGTCGGCTATGAAACACCGGGGTCATTTGGTAGCTGGTGCGCCGATCTGGATTTGCACTGCATCACCGCTGAATTCCCCCCCATTTCTTCCGACGAAGCCAGCGAAAAATACCTGAAAGCGATGGTAGATCTTCTGCGCTGGCAGCCTCAGAGATGAAGCACTCCGCTGGTGAAGGTGAGCGCAGGCGAAACGTCAACCGCCAGCCAGGTCGGGCCATCGAGATCGGCAAACCGGACCTGATTCACCAGCGGTAGCGCCGCATTAATCGCCCGGGAAGTACAGAGCATGCATCCCAGCATCAACGTAAACCCCTTCGCCTGTGCCTGCGACGCCAGCGCCAGCGCCTCGGTCAGCCCACCGGTTTTATCGAGTTTGATATTCACCATCTCATAGCAGCCCGCTAAACCGTCGAGACTCTCGCGGGTATGGCAGCTTTCATCGGCGCAGATCGGCAGCGGGTGGATAAAGTTCTTCAACGCCGCATCATCCTGTACCGGAAGCGGTCGCTCCAGCATAGCCACACCCAGATCGGCCAGCAGCTGACAGCGCGCGGCCAGCCCTTCCGGGTGCCATGACTCGTTGGCGTCGACAATCAGCGTGGCGTCCGGCACCGCCGCGCGAATGGCGACCATGCGTTCACTGATCAAGCGATCGTCGAGTTTCACCTTCAGCAGCGTGGCGCCAGCCTCAAAGAGCGCTTTTGCGCTGGCGGCCATCTGCTCCGGCTCGCCAATCACCACGGTTTGTGCAGTCACCACTTTCTCCGGAAGCGTCACGCCGACCAGCGACGGTAAGGATATCTGCTGCCTCGCCGCCTCAAGACTCCACAGCGCACAGTCAATTGCATTACGAGCCGCCCCGGCAGGTAAACGCTGCTGTAACGCCTCACGCGTCAACCCGGTTTGCAGGTCAGGTACCAGGGTCATAATTTGCGCCATCACCGAGGCAAGGCTTTCTCCGTAGCGAGGATAAGGCGTGCATTCACCAACCCCTTTAACCCCTTCTTCTTCTATTTCGACCACCACCACGCAGGCTTCACTTCGGCTGCCGCGGGAGATCACAAACGGGGAATGCAATGGCCAGGCTTCTTCATAGACCTTAACGCTTCTCATCACTGACTCCTTGCAGCCCGGTAAGGCGAAAAAATTGGTTTGCCGTGTTATCCGCTGATGGCATACACTAGCCTCGACGTTAACTATATGTAAACAGGAAGATATCTATGTCACAACTCGTTCATTTCCAGGGCAACCCGGTTGCTGTAGCAGGTTCCATTCCTCAGGCTGGCAGCAAAGCGCAGGCTTTTACTCTGGTGGCTAAAGATCTGTCTGACGTCACACTGAGCCAGTTTGCTGGCAAACGCAAAGTACTGAACATTTTCCCAAGCATTGATACCGGCGTCTGTGCCGCATCCGTGCGCAAATTCAACCAGCTGGCCACTGAAATGGACAACACCGTGGTGCTGTGCGTTTCAGCAGACCTGCCATTCGCGCAGTCCCGCTTCTGCGGTGCTGAAGGTCTGAGCAACGTCATCACCCTTTCAACTCTGCGCAGCCCGGATTTCCTGGAAAAATACGGCGTTGGCATTGCTGAAGGCCCACTGAAAGGCCTGGCGGCGCGTGCCGTGCTGGTAATCGATGAAAACGATAACGTCGTGTTCAGCGAACTGGTCAACGAAATCACCACCGAACCTGACTACACCGCTGCGCTGGAATCGCTGAAAGCCTGATTATTTACAGGCATTTTATAAAGCTTAGCAATGTAATGAAATAAAAGGTTTATTTAAGAATAGACCTTGCGTTCCAAACCTCGCCGATGCGGGGTTTTTTATTGCCTCAATAGCTGAATCGTTAAAGCAAAAACGTTCTAAAATCACATATATCATGAAATAAAAACGTTCCATTCTTACCATAACGAGATCGCTAACACATAATAAAGGTTTAAAAACCGCAATTTCTCCGCCAGTGAAGCCCGTCACATTTCCCTTCTCGCCTAAACATTAGATTTGCTTACGTGATAAAAAATCGTTTCAGCAAAAGGGATTAAATATGAAGATTAAACTGGCTTTTACGGTTCTTGCGGTACTGATATCTGGACATGCCGCCGCTAAAACCTGGGTGCTGACAAGCGCTGAAAGCGGCGTGGAAAAAGGAAACTGGAAAATTTCCAGCAATGAGCTGAAGTTTCAGGGACAACCTTTCAGCATCGAGCAAAAAGTCCTGCATGGTGGCAAGCAGGAAGGCAGCAAGGTAATCGTTATAAGCAGCAAAAATGGTCTGACAATTACCCTCAGCCCGACGCGTGGGATGAATCTGCTGCATGTCGAAGGCTTTGGTACCCGAATGGGGTGGGATTCGCCTGTCAAAGAGGTGGTGAATCCGGCCTATATCAATCTGGAAAGTCGAAACGGACTTGACTGGCTGGAAGGTTTCAACGAAATGATGGTTCGTTGCGGCTATGAATGGACAGGCCACCCGGTCACGGCTGACGGTCAGATTTATACCCTGCACGGCAAGGCGGGAAATACGCCTGCGTCGCAGGTGGAAGTCGATGTTGCTGATGCCGCACCGCATGAAATTCGCATTCGCGGATTAATCAAAGAGAGCACGTTTAAAAAAGCAGATCTGCAGACGATGACCGAACTGCGTTACGTACCGGGCAGCAACCAGTTCAGCCTGCATGATGTTCTGACTAACCATGCTGATTATCCTCATGATTATCAGATTATCTATCACAGCAACTTTGGTACCCCAATCCTCGAAGAAGGTGCCCGCTTCCTTGCGCCGGCCGCCAGCATTGGTCCTTTCAATGACTATGCCAAAGCGGGTCTGGATAACTGGCAAACCTACGCTGGCCCCACTCAGGGCTTTGATGAGATGGTCTTCAATATCAAACCGCTCGCGGATAATAATCATGAAACCCTGGCGGCAGTGGTCAATAAAGCGGGAGACAAAGGTGCGTCAATTCAGTTCGACACGCGGCAGTTGCCTGTCCTGACCTTATGGAAAAATACCGATACGCTCAAACAGGGCTATGTCACGGGTATTGAGCCGGGAACCAGCTACGCCTATCCCGTCACCATTGAACGCGAGCAGAAACGCGTTAAGCAGCTACAACCTGGCGCCAGCACGCAATTCGACCTGACCTATACCCTGCTTCACAGCAAGGAACAGGTGAAAGAGGTTGAACAGAAAATTGCGGGGATTCAGGGCGAAACGAAAGTCGAGGTAGATACCACGCCTCTGGCGAAAGAGTAAGTGCGAAAAAAAGCCTCTTTACAGAGGCTTTTATCGTTATTCGTCACCCTTCTTGTGGTTGAGTCCATATTCGCGAAGCTTATTCGCAATCGCGGTATGGGATACCCCCAGGCGTTTTGCCAGCTTACGCGTGCTTGGGTAGCTGCGATAAAGCTGTGTCAGCACGGAACGTTCGAAACGGCTGGTAATATCATCCAGCGAGCCTTCCATCGCCTCTTCGCCCACCGATACCGTTCCGGCATCGTAATCCGGTAACAGGATATCCTGTGGACGCAACTCGTACCCTTCCAGCTGCGTCAGCGCACGATAGACGGCGTTTTTCAGCTGACGAATATTTCCCGGCCAGCCGTAGCGCGTCAGCACCGTACCCAGATCGGCTGACAGTTTCGGACGCGGTACCCCCTGCTCGTCGGCGAAGCGTGCCACAAACAGCTCCGTCAGCGGAATGATATCTTGCGGGCAATCGCGCAGCGGCGGAATGTTTAGCGTCAACACGTTCAGTCGATAGTAAAGATCTTCCCGGGACATCCCTTTCTGTACCAGCTCAACGAGGTTTTTCTGGGTGGCACAAATCACGCGCACATCCACGTGAACTTCATGATCCTCCCCTACGCGACGGAAGGTCCCATCGTTCAGGAAGCGCAGCAGTTTGGCCTGCATGCGCGGCGACATTTCGCCAATTTCGTCCAGCAGCACGGAACCGCCGTTCGCCTGCTCGAAGAAACCTTTTTTGCCTTCCGGGGCGTGGCCAAAGAGCTCGCTTTCGACCGCATCCTCAGGAATAGAGGCACAGTTCAGCGCCAGATACGGTTTTGCCGCGCGTGGGCTGGCAAGATGCACGGCGTGGGCCAGCAGATCCTTTCCGGTCCCGGTATCGCCGGTAATCAGCAGCGGCGCGGTCAAGCTGGCAAGCTTGCGGGCCTGATCGACCACATGACGCATTTTCGGGCTGACGGCAATGATCTGGCTGAACGCTCCCACGTCCTGGCTGGAGAGATTTTGCAGCTGACGGCCCATCCGCACGGTAGAGCGCAGCATGATAACGGCCCCGGTCAATACACGAGTGTCGTTCTCTCCTTTCAGGTACACCGGCGTAATCTCCATCAGGAAATTCTGCCCGTTGATCACCACATGCTCGCTATGCGTATTTTGCGGGTTGCTGTCCAGCCAGCGCTGGAAATTAAACCCCGGGATCAGCTGTGCGGCATGGTGATGAGTGAGCTTGTCCTGGCTCTGGGCGAACAGCTGGCAGCTCGCATGGTTTACCCGCTCAACTTTGCTTTTCAAATCCAGTGACAGGAAAGGCTCTGGCATGGCTTCAAGCAAGGCGCTCAGTGCGAGGTGCTCGCGCTCAGACGGCATCCAGGGAATGGTGCGTACATCCGTAACGCCAGCGATACGGCGGATTTCAGCCATCAGGCTGCTAAAAGTATTAAATTCAATTTCGGCAAAATTGAGGTAAATTCGCCCGACAGGATCAATCTCAATGCCACGTAAATCAATGCTACGTAAAACAAGGAGATCGAGTAACTCGCGGGTAAGACCGAGACGGTCTTCACAGAAGACTTCAAGACGCATGGGAAATTCACCGTTTTAAGCCAATAACCTTAAAATGATATGTCAGAACACGGTGATGCGGAAGATGGCTGTCAAGAAAGATTGACAGCCAGCACGATAAGTAAACAAACCGGTTACTGAACCGGTTTTTTATTGAGCGTCTCTTTGAGCTGCCCAATCAATTCACGACGAAAATCGCCCAGGCGCGGTTTATCTCCGTCGATCCACGGCAGTGGTCGGCAGATTTCCATCGCTTTAATGCCCAGACGTGCGGTTAACAACCCTGCCCCAATTCCCTGCGCGGCACGCGCTGAGAGACGGGCCGCCAGATCCTGCGACATCCAGTCCATGCCGACTTCGCGCACCAGCTCACTGGCACCGGCAAAGGCGATGTTCAACAACACCAGCTTAAAGAGCCGCAGCCGGCTGTAGTAGCCAAGCTCAATACCGTAAAGACTGGCGATACGGTTTATCAGGCGCAGGTTACGCCAGGCGATGAACGCCATATCCACCAGCGCCAGCGGACTGACCGCGATCATCAGCGTTGATTCCGCCGCAGAGCGGCTAATCTCGCGCCGCGCCTGAGCATCCAGCACGGGCTGCACCATATGCGAATAGAGCGTCACCACCTCCCGGTCATTTTGCGTTTCGTGAATGGCGGCATACCAGCGCTGCAGTGCCGGGTGCGACTGGTCAATCCCCGCCTGCGCCGCCAGCTTTTCGCAGAATGCCCGGCCTTTTCCGGTACCGTGGCTGTGCAGCAGATCGCGTGCTTCATCCCGTTCATGCGCACGCTGCCTCAGACGCCACAGTCGACGCCACTCGGTGACAACCGACCCTACGCCTGCCCCCACGATCAACGCCCCCGCAGCACAACCGCCCAGCGCCACCCAGTCCTGGGTTTGCCAGGCGTTGATACCCCATTGCACGCCTTGTCCCACCACGCTTACGCCGAAGAGCGCCAGCCCGGCCGTGACCATCTTACGCCACAGGCTACGTTTCGGACGTAAAGCCGCCTCAACGACCGCTTCCGCCTGGCCCTCCTCAACGGACGGCTCGTCAGTCAGGGCCGGCGCAAAATGTTCTGCCTGCTCGCCGCTGAACGTCTGCGCCGTTTTAAAGGCCTCCTGCTGCGCCTGCTCAAGCGTCCCGGTAAAGTCAATGCGGGGTTTTAACGGTTCCGTCATCGCAATTTATCTCCAATCAAAAACTCCAGCGCCGCATCCAGACGAATGTGCGGTAACGGCTGATCGACGGTCATGACCTGTGGGCGGAAGGCTTCAAACTGGAAGCCCTGGCTCTGCCAGAATGCCTGCCCCGGAAGGCGTGCAGGCACTTCGCCCGGATACACGGTCAGCGGTTCGCCGTCGCTGAGGCGATTCCCCCGCAGGGCCGGGATTTTCTCGCCGTTAAGATCAATCAGCCCACTTTGCGTCGCCTGTACGGAAGCCAGCCCAAGACAATCCATGCTGATCCCTTCGAACGCCGCATTTTGCCAGGCGTCCTGCACCAGTTGCTGTAACAGCGACACCATGTTGGCATGCTGATCAACCGTTACGTGATCGGCCTTGGTGGCCGCAAACAGCAGTTTGTCGATCACCGGGGAAAAGAGGCGGCGAAACAGCGTACGCTGTCCGTAGTGAAAACTTTGCATCAGTTGCGTCAGCGCCAGGCGCATATCGTTGAAAGCCTGCGGCCCGCTGTTGAGCGGTTGCAGGCAGTCCACCAGCACAATCTGACGATCGAAACGTAAAAAGTGGTTTTTATAAAAACCTTTCACCACTTTTTCACAGTAGTAGTTGTAGCGCTCGCGCAGCATCCCGGCGTTGGTGTGCTTGTCTGCCTGCGCCAGCTTTGCCTCTCCCACGCCATCCACGTCGGGCCACGGGAAGAACTGCAGCGCAGGCGCACCCGCCAGGTCGCCCGGCAAAACAAACCGTCCTGGCTGGATGAAGTGAAGCCCTTCCTGTTTGCACTGATGCAGATAATCCGTCCAGGCTTCGGCAATCGCCGCCAGGCGGTTCTCATCTGCGGGTGCCAGCGGATCTAATCCTGCGCATAACTGCCGCCATTTTGCCGACCACTCCGCGCGG
>JABLTH010005525.1_pt1 | contig 22607 bp, 20 predicted proteins | sample 7875711 | NCBI WGS metagenome assembly JABLTH01 (sample SAMN14941262, study PRJNA633318) | bioreactor metagenome | isolation source: bioreactor | place: China | collected 2019-03-05 | reverse complement strand
GGCACGAGGGCTATCTCACGGTCGGCGCCTACGACGACGGCGCGCCCGGCGAGATCTTCCTCAAGATGGCGAAGGAGGGCAGCACGGTCTCGGGGCTGATGGACACCATCGCCACCATGACCTCGATCGCGCTCCAGTACGGCGTTCCGCTCAAGGCCCTCGTCGACAAGTTCAGCCACACGCGCTTCGAGCCGGCGGGTTTCACGAACAACCGCGAGATCCCGATCGCGAAGTCGATCACCGACTACGTGTTCCGGTATCTCGGCAACCGCTTCCTGCGCGGCGAGGCGGTCGCGCCCGACGAGCAGGAGACCGACGCCGAGGCGGCCGGGCTCGCGGCGCCGCGCGCCGCCGTAGCAGGCGGGTCTGGCGTTCGCGCCGACGACTCCTCGTACGGCATGGTGAATCAGGCCGACGCGCCGTCGTGCAGCGAGTGCGGGTCGATCATGATCCGCAACGGCGCCTGCTACAAGTGCCCCAACTGCGGCGGAACGAGCGGCTGTAGCTGAATCGCAGCGCACACCCGCGCTCTCTGTGTCTCTCTGGGGGGTGAGACACGGGGGGGAGCGGAGAGGGCCTCGGCCCTCTCCGCTCCCTTGGCGGGGGAGCCGCTCCCGTTCTCGCGCCTCGCGAGGGCCGCGGTCGGCCGAGCTCATGCGCAGATTTCGGCTCAAGAGCTTCACCGAACCTGCCGCTTTGTACGCCGAACCCTTCCCCCGGCGGAGCCTCGCACATGCGCACCGTTACGGACGTCACCTGCGGGGATGCGCGCAGGGCCTCGGTTGTCCTCCGCGATCGGACGGTGCGCTTCGCCGGCGCCGCGGGCGCGCGTGCCGCGGCGTGCAGCCGAGGGCTCCGCGCCGCCGCGCTCGCGCTGCTCGTTGCGGTGGCCGCAGGACCGCCTGCCGCGGCGGCGCCGGTCCTGACGGAGTTCACGCTCAGCGCCGGCACCCCGGGCGTCTCGACAGGAACCTTCCAGACTGCGACTGGCACTCTCTGGAGCGTCGCCCAGCTCTCGTCGGGGTCAGGGCGCACGTACAACTACGCGTCCCAGCTCTTCACTCCCTCGGCGAGCGGCTCCTTCACGTTCGGCATGTCTTCGGCGCCGAACGACACCGTCCTCGTCCTCTACCAGGGCTCCTACAACCCCGCGTCGCCGGGGACGAACGCAGTCGCGCTCGACGACGACAGCAACGGCCTCGGCGCGGGTGGCGTCATCATGGGGACCTGCGGCGGGAGTGCGGGTCTGTGCCCGAAGCTCACGCAGGCCCTCACCGCGCTCACGGACTACTACGTCGTCGTCACGACCTACTCGGCCGGTAATCCCGTCACGCTGCCGATCGGATTCTACGTCTACGGAGAGCCGATCGGCGTCGGCGGCGCGCCCCCGCCCGGCGTCGTGGTGATCCTCCCTGCGGCGCCGCCCCTCGGCGTCTTCGACGCCGCCGCGGCGATGGGCAACGGCTCTGCGTTCGGCGCGGCCCGCGCCATCGACCGCAGCGAAGGCCTGCACACGCTCTTCCGACTCGCCGGCTTCGGGAACGACGCAGACGTCTCGAACGCCGTTTCGCAGACGCTCCCGCTCATGACCGGCGGAACGATCTTCTCCGTACGCAGCGACCTCTCGAGCTTCAATCGCATCATCCAGGCGCGGCTCGACGCGAACCGCGGCCTCTCGTCGGGCGACGCCTTCGAGGGCAACGAGAACGTCTGGATGAAGGGGTTCGGTTCGTGGGCGGACCAGAACGACCAGGGCGGAGTCCCCGGCTACGGCGCCATCAGCTATGGCGGCGCCGGCGGGATCGACGGCGCGATCACGAGCGCGCTTCGCCTCGGCGCCGCCTTCGCGTACGCTCGGAGCACGGTCGACCAGAACGCGTCGGCAGCGGCGGCGCAGACCGCCCGCGTCAACGTCTACGACTTCATCGGCTACGGAAGCTACGCGTTCGGCGAGCAGACCGAGATGAGCTTCCAGCTCGACGGCGGATGGAACACCAACGACGGCCGGCGTTCGATTCCCTTCGCCGGCGCCGTCGCGACGTCGAGCTACCTCGGCCAGACCGCCCACGGAGGCGTCGGGCTCGGCCATACGTTCGACGTTCTCGAGCACACGAGCCTCACGCCGTCGGCGCGAATCGACTACACCTTCGTGCGTAACGGAGGGTACTCGGAGGCGGGCGCGGGGGTGCTCGGCCTCGACGTCGCGTCGCAGAGCGTGCAAGAGCTCGTCGTCGGGATCGATGGCAAGGCGACGCAGCGCCTCGCCGACCGCATTACGCTGAGCGCCAACGCCGGCGTCGGCTTCGACACGCTCCACGAGAACGGCTCGATCACTTCGGCCTACGCCGGCGCCCCAGGCGCGGGATTCGCGACCTTCGGGATCACGCCGAGCCGGTGGAGGGTGCGAGGCGGCGCCGGCGCCTCGTACGAGATCCTCGACGGCCTCGAGCTGACCGGGCGCTACGACACGGAGTATCGCTCGGCCTTCCTCAACCAGACGGTCTCGATGAAGGTCCGCTGGACGTTCTGATCCGCGGGAGGGGCGCAGAGGGTGACCGTGGCCGCTTCACGAGGCCCGATGCGCAGCCGCACGCCCTTGCAGGCGCGATGCGCACGGCGGCTCGCCGTCGCGCTGTGTCTGGCGTCCTTCGCGTGTGCGGGTATCCCGTCGCCTGCGCAGCGACGGAGCTTCGCCGATGCGCTCGCGGAGAGCGAAGGGTGGCACGCGATCACGATTCCGGCGGGGTCCCTCGACCTGGTCGCGTACGTTCCGGATCGGAGCGCGAATGACCGCTCGCTCACGGTCTTCGTCGAGGGCGATGGTCTCGCCTGGATCGGCGATGCCGGGCCCTCGTCCGATCCCACGCCGCGAGACCCCGTCGCCCTGCGCATGGCGCTGGCGCATCCCGACGGCAATGCGGCGTATCTCGCGAGGCCGTGCCAGTACGTCGGCGCGCGAGCCACCGGCTGTCCGTCCGGCTACTGGACCACCGGCCGATTCTCTCCCGAGGTGATCGACGCCACCGGCCGTGCGATCGACGCGCTCGAGGAACGCTTCGGCAGCGACCGGCTGACGCTGGTCGGCTACTCGGGCGGCGGCGCGGTCGCCGCCCTCGTCGCCGCTCGGCGCGTCGACGTCGAGCGCCTCGTGACGATCGCAGGCAACGTCGATCCCGCGGCATGGGCCCGGCTCCATCACATCCCCGCACTCGGCGGCTCGCTCAATCCCGCCGACGAAGTCGCGGCGCTGCGCGCGATCCGGCAGTGGCACTTCGTCGGCGCTCGCGACACCAACGTCCCCCCCGAGCTCGCGCTCGGGTTCGCGCGCCTCTTCCCCGAGAACGAGCGCCCCGTCGTCGAGGCCGAGACCGGGTTCGATCATCGGTGCTGCTGGGCGAACGCGTGGCCTCGACTCTGGAGCGAGGTGGTGGCCTCGCGCGCACCTTGATCCGAGAGCGACGGCGGCTCCGCGCGCCGGCGCGGCATTCGTGACGAGAGCGTGACGGCGCGGGGGCGTTCCCGAGAAACCCGCCGGGAGCCCTCGGCCGGCGACGTCGCGGGGCGGTAGACTCGGCCCGCGATATGAGCCCGCGAATCCTCGTGGTCGACGACGAGCCGGACCTGCTCGAGCTCGTCCGCGTGAGCCTCGTGAAGGCCGGCTTCCAGGTGGAGACGGCCGCGACGGGACGCGCGGCGATCGAGAAGCTCGAGGCCGCGCCGCCGGATCTGCTCGTCCTCGATCTCATGCTCCCGGACGTCTCGGGCAACGAGATCTGCCGCAAGGTCCGCGGACACCCGGCGCTCTCCGATCTGCCGGTCGTCATGCTGACGGCGAAGTCCGAGGAGGTCGATCGCGTCGTCGGCTTCGAGCTCGGCGCCGACGATTACGTCGCCAAGCCCTTCAGCCCGCGCGAGCTCGCGCTGCGTGTTGCCGCCGTGCTGCGGCGCCGAGCGGCGGCCCCGGGGGCCGGCCGCAGCATCGAGCACGGCGTCCTGCGCATCGACCCGGAGCGCCACCGCTGCTTCGTGAAGGGAGAGGAGATCGAGCTCACGGCGAAGGAGTTTCGCCTGCTCGAGGTCCTCATGTCGCGGCCGGGACGGGTGATGACGCGCGAGCGCCTCCTCGACGAGGTCTGGGGCTCGGAGATCACGGTCACGAGCCGTACCATCGACACGCACTTGAAGCGCCTTCGCGAGAAGCTCGGCCCGGCCGGAGACCTCATCGAGACCGTTCGCGGAGTGGGCTATCGATTCGCGGAGTGAGCCGGACGTCGTCCTCCCGCATCGGGCTGAGCGCGCTGCTGGCGGCGCTCGCCGCGGGGGTGTGGCTGGCTGCAGGCGTCTCGCGGCCGTGGGGCCTCGTCGCGGGGATCGCCGCGGCGCTCTCGATCGCGCAGCTCCTCGCGGCTCCGGTCGACGAGATCCGCAGCTTCGCTCGCTCGCTCGCGGCGGGGGACCTCGGCCGCCGTCTTCGCTGGCGGCGCCGCCCGGGGCAGGAGACCGCCGCCGACCTCGACGCGATGGCGGAGGCCGTCGCGGACCGCATCGCAGCCGCGAACGCAGAGAAGGAGCAGCTCCAGGCCGTCCTCGCCGGAATGGTCGAGGGCGTGCTCGTCGTCGGCGCCGACGGCAAGATCGCCCTCGCGAATCCTCGCCTGCGCCAGATGTTCTCGGCGTGGGGCGAGATCGAAGGCCGGGCGCCGCTCGAGGTGATCCGCAACGCGGGCGTCGACGCCGCGCTGCGAGAGGCGGCGGAGAAGCGGGATCTGGTCTCGGTCGAGGTTCCGATCGGCAGCGCGGCCGAGCGGGTCGTGCTCGTGAACGCCGCGCGCTTTCCGGCGTCGGGCCCGCGGCTCGGAACGGTCGCCGTCTTCCACGACGTCTCGGAGCTGCGGCGCCTCGAGAACCTCCGGCGAGATTTCGTCGCGAACGTCTCGCACGAGCTCAAGACGCCGCTCACGGCCGTCCGGGGCTTCGCCGAGACGCTGCTCGGCGGCGGCCTGCCGTCCGAGGACGTGCAGAGGTATCTGGGCATCATCGTCAAGCACGCCGAGCGCCTCGGGAACCTGATCGACGATCTGCTCGAGCTCTCTCGCATCGAGAGCCGGAGGTCGCCGCTGCAGCGCGCGGTCGTCGACGTCGTGCGCGTCGCGGCGGGCGTCGTCGCGGGAATGGAGCCCCTGCTGCGCGCGAAGGCGCTCTCGGTCGCGCTCCCGGATCCGGAGGCGCAGCCCGTGAACGCGCTGGCGGATCGGCGCGCCGTCGAGCAGGTGCTGACGAACCTGCTCGACAACGCGGCCAAGTACACGAACGCGGGCGGCCGAATCGAGCTGCGCGTCGTGTCCGCGGACGGGCGCGTCCGAACCGAGGTCCGCGACGACGGGATCGGGATCCCGGCCGAGGACCTTCCGCGGATCTTCGAGCGCTTCTACCGCGTCGACAAGGCGCGCTCGCGCGACCTCGGCGGGACGGGCCTCGGCCTCGCGATCGTGAAGCACCTCGTGCAGTCGATGGACGGAGAGGTCTTCGTCGAGAGCGAGGTCGGGCGCGGGTCGACCTTCTCGTTCACGCTGCCGGCCGCGCCGCCCGGCGGGATCAGCCGAAACGGCCGGTGATGTAGTCCTCGGTCTGCTTCTCGCGCGGCTGGACGAAGAGCTTCGGCGTCTCGCCGAACTCGACGAGCCTCCCGAGATAGAGGAACGCCGTGTACTCCGAGACGCGCGCCGCCTGCTGCATGTTGTGCGTCACGATCACGAGCGTGTAGCGCTCCTTCAGGTCCTGCATCAGCTCCTCGATCTTCGCCGTCGCGATCGGGTCGAGGGCCGAGCACGGCTCGTCGAGCAGGATCACCTCGGGCTCGACGGCGATCGCGCGAGCGATGCACAGGCGCTGCTGCTGGCCTCCCGAGAGGCCGAGCGCGCTGGCGTCGAGCCGGTCCTTCACCTCGTCCCAGAGCGCCGCGCCGCGAAGGCTTCGCTCGACGATTTCTTCGAGCGCTGCGCGCTGGCGCATGCCGTGGATCCGCGGCCCGTAGGCGACGTTCTCGAAGATCGACTTCGGGAAGGGGTTCGACTTCTGGAAGACCATGCCGATGCGGGTGCGGAGCTGGTTCACGTCGACGCCGGGGTCGCGGACGTCGGCCCCGCGAAACAGGATCCGGCCTTCGATCCGGACGCCGTCGACGAGGTCGTTGAGGCGGTTGAGGCAGCGCAGCAGGGTCGACTTCCCGCAGCCCGACGGGCCGATGAAGGCCGTGATCCGGTGCTCGGGAATCCCGATCGTGATGCGGTCGAGCGCACGCGACGCGCCGTACCACAGCGAGAGGTCTTCGACCGAGAGCAGCGGCTTCTCGGCGGCGATCGGCGGGGGCGTCATGGTCATCCGATGCTGCGCGGGGACAGCCGCGCGCGCAAGCGGTTGCGGAGCAGGATCGCGGCGAGGTTGGTCGCGACGACGACGAGGACGAGGAGCAGGGCCGTCGCGAAGACGAGCGGCTTGACGGCCTCGACGTTCGGGCTCTGGAAGCCGACGTCGTAGATGTGGAAGCCGAGGTGCATGAACTTGCGCTCGAGGTGCAGGAAGGGGAACGCGCCGTCGACGGGAAGCGCGGGCGCGAGCTTCACCATCCCGACGATCATGAGCGGCGCAACCTCTCCGGCGGCCCGCGCCATCGCGAGGATGACGCCCGTGAGGATTCCGGGCGCCGCCGCCGGCACGACGACTCGCGCGAGCGTCTCGAGCTTCGTTGCGCCGAGCGCGAGGCTTCCCTCGCGCATCGCGCTCGGAACGGCCGCGAGGCCTTCCTCGCTCGCGACGATCACGACGGGAACGGTGAGCAGGGCGAGCGTGAGGCTCGCCCACAGGATGCCGCCCGTTCCGAAGGTGGGCGCGGGAAGGGCCTCCGGGAAGAACATCCGGTCGATGCTGCCGCCGACCAGATACACGAAGAAGCCGAGCCCGAAGACGCCGAACACGATCGACGGAACCCCGGCGAGGTTGTTGACCGCGACGCGAACGGCCCGGACCAGCCAGCCCTCCCTCGCGTACTCGCGCAGGTAGATCGCTGCGAGAACGCCGAAGGGCGCGACGACGATCGCCATGAGGAAGACCATCAGCACCGTCCCGAAGATCGCGGGGAAGATCCCGCCCTCGGTGTTCGACTCGCGGGGCGACCCCGAGAGGAACTCACCGGCGCGAGACAGCGCGAGCCGAAGCCGGCCGGCGCCTCCGAGCTCGTTCGGCCGAACGGCCCGGACGACCTGGCCGACCGGGATCTCCTTGCGCGTCCCGTCGGCGGCCTCGAGCACGACGGTCTCGGCGACGAAGGCCTCGCGAAGGGTGGCGAGGCGCTCGGCAGCGCGCTCGTACGAGGCCTGCGCCGCAGCGGTCCGCTCGGCGAGCTCGGCCTCGCGCGCCGTGCGATCGGCGCCGCGCGCTCCCGAGAGATCGAGCCGGCGTCCGTCCAGGCGAAGGCGCTCGAGCTCGGCGTTGCTGCGCGCAATCTCGCCGTGCTCGAGGTCTTCGAGGGCGGCGAGCTCGCTGCGCTTCGAGGCGTGGAGCGGCGCGAACGCCGCCCAGACCGCGTCGGGGCCCTGCGCGAGCACGGCGTCGCCGCGCCGCAGCGCGACCATCGAGCCGTAGAAGGGGCCCCACTCGAGCCGCTCGAGCGCAACGGCGCCGGCGGGCTCGTCGCGGCCCGCGATCTCGTGCTCGTCGATCCAGCGGAAGTCCTGCCCGCCGAGATCGCGATTTCCGACGTGGATCCGGGTCCGGTGCTCGCCGCTCGCGCTCGCCGGAATCGCTTCGCGCTCGACGACGACACCGAGGAGTGTCGTACCGTCGGTGAGGCGGAAACGGACGAGGTCGCGCGGCCAGAAGTGGCCCGCGCCGTTCACGGCGAGCACGACGACGAGCCCCGCGATCAGCACGAGGTCGAGCGCGAGCGCGCCGCCGCAGAGCCACGTCATGACGGTCCCGACGGCGTTTCGCCTTCGCGCGCCGGATCGCATCGCGGGCGCGCTCACAGCCGTGCGAACCGGCGCCGGAGGCGCTGTCGCACCAGCTCGGCGAGCGTGTTGACGGCGAACGTGAGCGCGAAGAGCAGCAGCGCCGCGAGAAAGAGCGTGCGGTAGAGCGTGCTCCCGACGGGCGCTTCGGGGATCTCGACCGCGACGTTCGCCGAGAGCGTTCGGAAGCCGTTGAACGGACTCCAGTCGATGATCGGCGTGTTCCCCGTCGCCATGAGGACGATCATGGTCTCGCCGACGGCGCGTCCGAACCCGACCATCACGGCGGAGAAGATCCCCGGGCTCGCCGTCGGCAGGACGACGCGGACGACGGTCTGCCAGCGGCTCGCGCCGAGCGCGAGCGAGCCGGCCGAGAGGTGGCCGGGAACGTTCGAGAGCGCGTCCTCGGAGATCGCGAAGATGATCGGGATCACCGCGAAACCCATCGCGATCCCGACGACCAGGGCGTTGCGCTGGTCGTAGCGCAGGCCGGCCGATTCGAGGAGCCACTGCGGGAACGAGCCGCCGAAGAGCGCCCGCTCGATCGCCGGGCTCGCTGCGACCGAGAGCCAGAGCCCCGCGGCGACGACGACGGCGTACCAGAAGACCTCGACTCCGGCCGGCGCCTTCGCGCGCCAGCGCGCCGGAAGGACGCTCCACGAGAGGCCGCCCGCGATGGCGCAGAGCGGGACGACCAGCAGGCAGAGCACGATGCCGGTGAACGCGGTCTCGACGCGCGGAGCGAGCCAGAGGCCCGCCAGAAAGCCGAGCACGACACTGGGGAGCGACGCCATCAGCTCCACCGACGGCTTCACGAAGCGCTGCAGGCGCGGGTGCATGAACTGCGAGGTGTACATTGCGCCGAGCACCGCGAGCGGGACGGCGAGGGCGAGCGAGTAGAAGGTTCCCTTGAGCGTTCCGGCGAGAAGCGGCGTGAGCGAGAGCTTCGGCTCGAAGTCGTCGGTGCCGCTGCTCGACTGCCAGACGAGGTCCGGCTCGGGATGGCCTTCGTACCAGACGGGAAGAAGCAGCGAGGCGAGGCTCGCCTCGGGGTGCGGAGCGTCGATGCCGAGCAGCGCAATCTCGCCGGCCCCGGCGAGCGCTGCGCCGTCGCCGCGCGGCGCAAAGGCGGCCGCGAGCGCGCCGGGAGCGGGAGACGCGCCGGCCCACAGCGTGCGCCCCGACGTCGCGGCGTAGAGGCCGAGGCTCCCCGAGGCGTCCTGCGCGAGGAAGACGCGGCTGCGCGGAGACGCGGCGATCTCGCGAACGGCGGAGGGGAGCTGCACGATCTCGCGTACGCGCGTGAGCACGCCGTCCACCATGAACCACACGCTCGTGCGGCCGTCCTCCTGCCCGACGAGCAGGCTTCGCTCGCCGAGCAGGAGCGCGAGCGCGGTGATCGGCGCACCGGAATCGGCGACGGCCGGAGCCGGCGCGTCGCTCGATCGAAGGTCCCACGAGAGCAGGCGCCCGTCGCGCGTCGCGCCGTAGAGCATGCGCCCCGCGCGGTCGGCGACGAGCATCGTGAGCTCCGGCGCGGGCGCCAGCAGCGTTCGCGTCGTGGTCTCGCTCGCTTCTCCCGTGAGGAAGTTCGTTTCGCGTTCGCGGTGCGCGACCGCGATCGATCCGTCCGCGAGCTGCGCAGCGGCGTGGAGGGGGCCCGTCTCCGGGTCGCGGCGCGCGGCTACCGCGCCGACGGCGCGGCCGTCCGGATCGAGCGCGAGCGACGCCGTCTCGCCGAGCTCGGGCGTCACCTCGCGTGCGCCGTCGCGGAAGGCCGCGCGCCAGGCGACGGCAACCACGTGGACCTTCCCGTCCGCGGTTGTGGCGGCGAGGACCGAGTCGCCGGGCGGGGCCGACGCCGCCGAGATCGGCGGCGTGCGAGCGGTCTGCGGCGCGGGCTCTCCGGTCGCCGCCTCGCCCGCTGCGAGCGGCGACGGAGCGCCACCGATCGCCGCGTGCGGCGGGCCGACGAGGGGCCTCTCGAGCGCGACCTCGCCGCTCCGCGCGAAGACGCGCACGACACCGTCGGCGCCGAGCGCAGCGACGTGGGTTCGGTGCTCGTCCATCGTCAGCGCGAGCGCCGCCGGTCCTGCGGCCGGAATCGGCGCCAGCGGCTCGACCCGCGCCGGACGCAGCAGCGGCCAGACCTCGACCACGAGGAAGACGAGGATGCCGAGGATGCTCGCGATCACGGCGAGTCCGCCGGCGGCGACTCCGGCGGTCGCCACGCGATCCGCAAGACGTCGGCGGCGGGCCGACCGCTCGGACTCCACTACTCGATCTTCTTGCGCTCGCGCTCGGCGAGAGCCGCGGTGAGCGGCAGATAGCCGTCCTTCACGACGACCTCCTGCCCCTGCTTCGAGAGGACGTAGCGCAGCACCTCGCGCACCAGCGGGTCGAGCGGACGGTTCGGGGCTCGGTTGACGTACAGGTAGAGCATGCGCGAGAGCGGATACTTGCCCGCGTAGACGTTCGCGGGATCGGCCGTCACGTACGGGCTTCCGTCCTTCGCGGCGAGCGCGAGCGGCCGCACCGACGACGTTCGATACCCCATCCCGCTGTAGCCGATTCCGTTCGTGTCGGCGCCGACTCCCTGCACGACGGAGGCGGAGCCGGGCTGCTCCTTCACCGTGTCGCGGTAGTCACCCTTGCAGAGCGCGTGCTCCTTGAAGTAGCCGTAGGTCCCCGACGCGGAGTTGCGCCCGTAGAGGCTGATCGGCCGCGCGGCGAACGCGCCGGCTGCGCCGAGGCCGCCCCACGTCGTGATCTCGGCCGGCGCGCCGCACAGGCGCGTCTTCGAGAAGACCGCGTCGACCTGCGGGAGCGTCAGGCGGTCGACCGGGTTGTCCTTGTTGACGAAGACCTCGAGGGCGTCGATCGCGACACCGATCGCGGTCGGCGCGTAGCCGTACTTCTTCTCGAACTCGTCGATCTCGGTCGGCTTCATCTCGCGGCTCATCGGCCCGATCTGCGCTGCTCCCGCGATCAGCGCGGGGGGCGCCGTCGACGAGCCCTTGCCCTCGATCTGGATGCGAACGTTCGGGTACTCGCGGCGGAAGCCCTCGGCCCAGAGCGTCATCAGGTTGTTGAGCGTATCGGAGCCGACGGAGCTGAGGCTGCCCGAGACGCCGCTCACCTTCGCGTACGCGGGGATGGCGGCATCGACGCGAACCGCGTCGTCGGCCCGCGAGCCCCCGGGGGCCAGGAGGGCGGCGGCGGTGGCCAGCAGCAGGAGGCGTGTAGGCTTCATCGTCGAGGTTCTCCTCTCGCGAGGGGTCGCCTCGCGCCGGCGGAAGGATCCCGGCGGGCGGTGGCGCGATCTCGTCGTTCGTGTGACGAAACGGCGACGAATGCGAGGGGGCTGCCCGCGGGCCGCAGGGCGCGGGGGTATGCTGCGCGCGGACAGGAGCTGGGAGAGCCCATGACTCGCATCTTCGATCCCGTGCTCGACCACCTTCGCGAGCGGCTGCTCCGGATGGGGAGCCTCGCCGAGGGGATCCTCGACAAGGCGATCCGGGCCGTCTGGGAGCGCAGGCCCGACCTCGCGCGCGAGGTGCGGATCGACGATCTCTAGATCGACCGTCTCGACCTCGACATCGACGAGGCCGTGCTCCGCGCGCTCGCGCTGCAGGCGCCGGTCGCGGAGGACCTGCGGCAGGTGATCGCGATCAAGATGATGGCGACGGACCTCGAACGCGTCGGAGACCTCGCGCGAAACATCGCCAAGAGCGCGCTCAGGCTCTCCGAGAAGCCCCCGCTCCCGCTGCCGCCGAAGCTCGAGGAGGTGGCGGACGGTGCGCGCCGCCTGCTGCGGCTCGCGCTCGACAGCTTCGTCGACGCCGACCCGGCGAAGGCGCAGGCCGTTCTCGATGCCGACGACCGCGTCGACGACGATCAGGAGCGCGTGGTTCGCGATGCGATCCTCGAGATCGGCGCGCACCCGGAGCTGACGAGCCAGGAAGTCGACCTCATCCTGATCGCGAAGAACCTCGAGCGCGTCGCCGACCACGCGACGAACATCGCCGAGGACACGATCCTCGCGACCCAGGCGAAGAACGTGAAGCACGCGCAGAAGCTCGGGTCGCGGTGACGGACGCTCCCGAACACGGGCGCGGCCACGCCTTCGTGACGGCGCTGCGCCCGGCGGTTCGGCAGGCGGCGGCGATCGCGCGCGCGCTCGAGGGCCGCGTCGTCAATCGCCCGAAGGCGAACGAGGCGTCGGCCGTGAAGGCCGCCCTCACGATCGCCGACACCGCTTCGCAGGAGGCGCTGCTCGTTCGCCTCGCCGAGCGCTTCCCGACCGTCGCGCTCGACGCCGAGGAGGACACGCCGACCGTCGCGCGCTTTCCCGCGGCGGGCGGCGGCCTCGTCGTGATCGACCCGATCGACGGCACGCTGCGCTCGTACCTCGGCGGCGAGGGGCCGTATGCGATCCTGATCGGCCTCGCGGTCGGCGGCCGCTTCGAGGCTGCGCTGGTCGCGCTTCCGCGCGAGGGCCTGTTCTTCGACGCCGTCCGCGGCGGCGGAGCGCGCGTGGCACGCGAAGGCGTCGCGCCGCGAGCGGCGCGGCCGGCTCCGGGATCGCGGCGTGTCCTCGTCTCGCACGGAATGCCGGCCGCGGTGATCGACGCGCTCCGGGACGCGGGATACGAGGCCGCCGGCGCTTCGGGAGGCGCGGTCGCCGTCGCGCCGCTTCTGCCCGGCGTTTGCGCCGGGCTGCGCGTCGCGACGGCCGCGGCGGGCGTGAGCCGCCGCGGCCGCGTGGGCCTGCTCGTCGCGCGCGAGGCGGGCCTGCTCGTCCGGGGCGCGGACGACGCGCCGTTTCCCGAGGACATCGACGCGCCGGCGCCCGTGCTGCGGGTCGCCGCGAACGAGGCCGACCTCGCCGCGCTCGGCGCGGCGATCCGTCACATCTGCGTGTAGTCCGGTCCTTCACCGCCCTCGGGCGGCGTCCAGGTGATGATCTGGTACGGATCGGCGATGTCGCACGTCTTGCAGTGCACGCAGTTCTCGTGGTGGATGAAGAGCTTCTTCTTCCCGGGATGGTCGGCGTCGGGCACCATCTCGTAGACGGCTGCCGGACAGAACTTCTCGCACGGGTTGCCGTACTCGACGCTGCACACGTCGCGGCACAAGTCGGTGTCGGCGACCACGAGGTGCGACGGCTGGTCGACCTCGTGCTGCGTACCGCTGAACTGGACCAGGTGCTCCTTGGTGAAGGTGAGCTTGCCGTCGAACTCGAAGGGCTTCGGCTCCCGGTCGCCCTCGGCGAGCTCGGAGAGCTTGTGCATGTGGAGGTGGCCCGCTTCGTAGCGGAGCGGGTCGGCGATTCCGCGGCCCTTCGTGACCATCATGAGCGGGATGTTGAGGCCCATTGCGAACACCGGGCTGACGTCGACCGAGCCGTGGAAATTGCGCGCCTCCCAGTGCTCTTCGTACGCCCAGCTCCTGCGGTAGCGCTCGGCGTAGCCGCCGAGCACGACCGAGCTCGTGTCCTTGCGGCCGAGGGCGTCGACGAGGGTCTCGGCGGCGAGCATTCCGGTCTTGATCGCCATGTGGATCCCGGCGAGCTTGAACGCGTTGCACATCCCCGCCGCATCGCCGATCAGCATCGCGCCGTCGACGTAGAGCTTGGGCTGCGCGTAGAGCCCGCCCATCGGGATCGCCTTCGCGCCGTAGCGGACGAGCTCGCCGCCGTCGAGCAGGTCGCGCATGAAGGGCGTCGTCTTGAACTCCTGCGCAGCGCGGTGGGGGTCGTTGTTCGGGCTCTTCGAGTCGAGCATGGTGACGAAGCCGTACGAGACGAGGTTGTCCTTCATGTCGTACAGCCACATGCCGTTGAACTGCTTCAGGAAGTCCGGGAACAGCGCGCCGTGGATCACCCGGCCCGGGCGGTGCTTCTCGGGCCGCACGCGCCAGATCTCCTTGACGCCCGTCTCGTAGACCTGCGGATTCATGCCGTGCAGGCCGAAGCGGTCGATGAGGCGCCTCGACAGGCTGCCGCGAACGCCCTCTCCGAGGACCGTCACCTTCGCGAAGATGTCCATCCCCGGCTGGTAGTTCGACTTCGGCTTTCCGTCGCGCCCGACGCCCATGTCGCCGATGCGAACGCCGACCACGCGGCTTCCGTCGATCAGCAGCTCGTCGCCGGCGAAGCCGGGATAGATCTCGACGCCGGCGGCCTCGCAGCGCTCGGCCAGCCACTTCGCGACGTTCGACAGCGAGACGACGTGATAGCCCTTCTTCTGGAAGTTCGGCGGCGTGACCGGCGAGCGCAGCGCATGCTTTCGCGTGTACATCCAGAAGCTGGCGTCGGTGCAGACGTGCTCGGTCGGGAAGCCCTGGCTGGCGAAGTCCGGAACGAGCTCGGCGATCGCCTTCGGGTTCATGACGGCGCCCGAGAGCATGTGGTCGCCGACCGAGGCGCCCTTCTCGATGACGAGCACGGTGGGCGGCTCGATCGGCTCTCCGCCCTCCTTCTCGGCCCGCTCGTTGTGCGCCTTCACGAGGTTCATGAGGTGCAGGGCGGAGGCCAGCGTGGCCGGGCCCGCACCCACGAACAGGACGTCGACTTCCATGCTCTCGCGCTCGACCGGCGTCACGAAACACCTCCCTCGCCGCGGATACGATCCGGGATCTGGAAAATAGGCGACGGGCGGTCCGGGGGTCAACGCGGCCCGGCTGACCCCGAGTCAGTGTCGGGCCGGATCGAGCAGGCGCCCGCGCCACGCGTGGAAGATCGCCGCGGCGGCCAGCATGAGGCCGCCCGCGATCCAGAAGGGCGCCGCCAGCGAGATCTCTCCCATCGCGAGGCCGGCCCAGAGCGGGCCGACGATTCGCCCGGCCGTCGCCATCGACTGGCTGTCGCCGAGGAACTCGCCCGCCTTGTCCGTGTGACACGCGCGAGAGTAGAGGCTCGTGAAGCTCGGGAACGCGATGCCGTTGCCGAGCGCGACCACGGGCCCGATCGCGAGGATCCAGCCGTACGACGGCGCGGCCGCGACGCCGAACAGGCCGATCCCCATCGCGACGAGCCCGGCGATCACGAGCTTCGCCTCGCCGAAGCGCTCGGCGAGGCGGCCCACGACGACGCCCTGCGTGAGCGCGATGAACAGGCCGATGTAGCCGAACAGGACGCCGACGCCGAGCGGCCCCACGGCGAAGCGTCCGTTGAGATAGAGCGAGAACATCGCCTCGAGCGCCGCGAAGGCCGTGAACATGTGGAAGAAGAGATAGAGATAGAGGGGGATGCGGCGCTCCTCGGGCCTTCCCTTCGAGCGCCGGAACGCGAGCGGAAGGCGCAGCGGCGCCGGAACGAGGCTGCGCAGCAGGCCCGCCCAGCGCATCGGTCCGGGGCGCGGCGGCTTCGATTCCGGGAGCAGCCAGAGCGCGAGCAGCAGGTTGGCGAGCGCGAGAGCGGCGATCGCGTAGAAGGGAAGGCGCTCCTCGATCGCGCCGAGCCAGCCGCCGATCGGGTTGCCGAGGACGAAGCCGAGGCCGAACGCCGCGCCGATCAGGCCCATGCCGCGGGCGCGCTCCTCGGGCGGCGTTACGTCGGTGACGACCGCCTGCGCGGTGCCGATGCTCGCGGCGAAGAAGCCGCCGAGGACCCGCGCGAGGTAGACCTCGGTCACGCTCTCGGCGACTGCGAGCAGGAGGAACGCGGCGACCGTCCCTCCGAGCGAGATCAGCAGCACGGGGCGGCGTCCGATGCGGTCCGAGAGCCAGCCCCACGCCGGAAGGACCAGGAGCTGCGCGATCGCGTAGAGAGACAGGATGAGGCCGACCTGGACCGAGCTGGCGCCGAGCCGCGCGACGTAGAGGGGGAGGACGGGGATCAGCACGCTGAAGCCGACGAAGTCGATGAGGATCGTCGCGAACACGAGCCAGAGCGTTCGCCGGCGCACGCCACCCTCGATCGAGGGCGCGGTCTGGCTCGCGGGGGGCATGGGCGGGCGACCGTAGCACGGGGTGCCCGTATACTGACGCCATGGGGTGCCCGGACTTCGGCCTCGTCGACATCGTCCGCGACTACCTCTTCGCCGACACGCTCATGCGGAGGCTCTTCGCGCGCTACCGCGAAGGCAGCCTGCGCTTCGAGGAGGTGCAGGAGCTCGTCGGCGACGGCGAGGGAAGCGTGCTGTTCCGGCTCAAGGAGCGCTGCCATGCGCTGTTCCGGCCGCGGGACGGCGCGACGGAGCTCGCGATGCCGCGTGAAGCGCTCTTCGACCTCGCCGTGGGATCGCTCTTCCACGAGGCGATGAAGTTCCGCGAGGACCTCTACCAGCACACGGTCTACGGGCCGAAGGTCCGCGCGCTCCAGTCGGCCGCAGGGACCGACACCGGCGAGATCTTCCGCGAGTTCGAGAAGATCCTCGCCGCTGCGGCGGTGCGGCTCGACGAGGCCCTGCACGAGACCGAGGCGCTGCTCGCGCACACCCGCTCGCAGTTCCGCGTTCTGCTCCTCGCGCACCGCGAGAACGGCCTCGTCGCGCGCTACCTGATCGAGAACGCCGCCCTCGTCGCGGAGGTGTTCCCGCACGGGCTCGATTCGCTCCTCGCCGAGATCCACGGCGGCGCGGCGAGCGGCTACGCGGTGGCCGCGCGCTCGTACCTCGCGAGCGGCTGCTTCGGCCCCGCGCGTCACGCGCTCGCGCAGTCGCTCTCGCGCAGCGCAGCGCAGGAGGATCTGCGCCGACTCGCGTTCTTCGCCGAAGGCATGGACGCGTACCTCGCCGGCCGCTACGCCGAAGCCGTCGACGGGATCGAGCGCTGGCTCGACGTGCGGCCCGGCCCCGGCGAGGGGGCGCTCGTCGAGCTCGCGTGCGCGGCCCTCGCGCAGATCGGCACGCTCCGCGATGGAGACGACCCGGCGCGAACCGGCCAGCGCGCGGCGGAGCTCGCAGCGCGCGCGCGGCCCGCGTGCGCGCGTTCGGGGGCCGCGTAGCGCCCGTCCGCGCTCGGGGCGGAGCGCTACGACTCGCCGGCGCCGGGCTTGGGCTCGATCAGGCCGTGCAGCAGGAGCTTGCGCAGCTCCTCGCGGCGCCAGGCGACGGCGCTGTGCGTGAAGACGTCGGAGACGCCGAGCACGCCGGCGCTGAAATCGCGCGCGGCGTAGTGGAAGACCATGGAGCCGAGGAGCGTCTGGAAGAAGTGGCGCGGGGAGAGGCGGCGCAGCGCGCCGGCCTCGATTCCCTCGCGGTAGAACAGCAGGATCCGGCCGACGACGCGCTCGATCGGCTCCTTGAGGAGCGTGGGGTCCATCTCGACGCGGTCGACGAAGATGCGGATCAGGATCTGCGAGTAGTTCCGCCGCTCGGCGAGCAGGTCGTTGAGCATGCCGAGCAGGCGCTCGAGTCGGTCGGCGTAGTCGGCGCCGGACTCGATCGCGTGGCTCACGGTACGATCGAAGGCCTCGAGCATGCGGGCCAGCACCGCCGTGTAGAGCGCGACCTTGCTCGGGAAGTAGTAATAGAGCGCGGTCTTCTGGACGCCGACCTGCTCGGCGATCGATTGCAGGTGCGCACCGGCGAAGCCGCAGCGGGCGAACTCCCCCTCGGCCACCTCGAGGATCTTCTCGAACGTGTCTCCGCCGCGCGTGGGGAAGGTCTTCATGGCTGCCTCGACCCGGCCTGCTGCGGGGCGCCGCTCGCCCCGCTCGCCGGATGGAGTCGATAATACACCGAGCTGGAGATCCCGATCACGACGAGCGCCATGCCGATCCACTGCGGCTGCGTGAGCCCGAGGGCGAGCGGAGGGTTGACGCGCCAGTGCTCGATCACGATCCGGCCGAGGCCGTTGAGCGCGAGGTACTCGCCGAAGAGGAACGGGCTCCTCTTGCGCCGGGTCCAGAGAAGGAGCGCGACCGGCAACAGCCAGGCAATTTCGTAGAGCTGGGTCGGATGGACGCGGTCGAGCGTCGGCGGCGCGCCCTTCGGAAACGCCATGCCCCACGGCACGTCGGTGGGCTTTCCGTAGTCGTCGCCGACCAGGAAGCAGCCCACCCGCCCGAGCGCCTGGCCGACCGCGCCGGCGATCGCGACGCTGTCCATGAACGCCTTGATCGGGACCCCGTGGATCCGGCAGCCGATCGCGCCACCGAGCGTCCCGCCGATCAGCCCGCCGTACCACGTGATGCCATCGCGCGCGAAGAACAGGCTCCAGAACGGGAGGCCCGACCGCAGCGAGTTGTCGAAGGCGTAGTAGAGCTTCGCGCCGAGGAGCCCGCCGGCCATGATGTAGAGCAGGATCGTCGTGGCGTAGTCGCCGTTGAGGCCCTCCTCGCGAAGGCGAACGGACGTGATCCACGCGCCGACGAGGAACGCGATCGAGAGCATCACGCCGAACGTGCTGATCGGATAGCCGAAGGGCTCGGCGAGAATCGGGTACATGGCGTGGCCGCAGCCTAAGGAAACCCGCGGCCGGGGGCCAGGCCCGCGCCGGCTACGCGCGGGGCAGGAGGAGCCGGAAGACCGCGCCTTCGCCGGGGGCGCTCTCGACCCAGACTCGGCCGCCGTGCGTCTCGGCGATCTTGCGGACGATCGCGAGGCCGACGCCCGTTCCGCGCCTGCCGTCGCGCCGGGGTCCGAGGCTCTGGAAGATCTCGAAGATGCGCTCGTGCTGGGCGGGGTCGATGCCGCGCCCGTTGTCGGCGACCGAGATCACGTGCGCGTCGTCCGTCTCCTCGATCTCGACGGCGATGCGCGGAGCCCGCACGTCGCCCATGTGATCGACGGCATTGCCGAGCAGGTTCGAGAAGACCTGATACAAGCGGGTGCGATCGCACAGCACGAGCGGCGGGCTCTGCGGAAGCGCCAGCTCGACGCCGTACTCCTCGAGCCGCGGCTTGAGCTCGGCCTGCACGATCGACAGGACACGGAGGGGATCGACGAGCGCGCGTCTCTCGGCGCGGCTGCCGATCCGCGAGAGCTCGAGCAGGTCGTTCGTGAGCGTCTCGAGCGTGCGGCCGGCCTGCTCGATGCGGTCGAGGAAATGCCGCGCCTTGTCGTCGAGGCGGTCGGCGTAGTCCTGCCGCAGGAGGCGCGTGAAGCCGAGGAGTGCGACGAGCGGAGAGCGAAGGTCGTGCGAGACGGTGTGGACGTAATGCTCGAGCTCGGCGTTCTTCCGCGACAGCTCCGCTTCGACGCGCCGCCGCTCGGTGACGTCGTGGAGGACGAGCACCGCCCCCGCGTGTATACCGTCCGGCAGCACGAGCGCGCTTCCCGAGACGCAGACCCGGACCGTGGCCTCGTCCTTGCGGCGCAGCTCGATGTCCTCGGAGAACGGCTCCGCGCCCGGCCGCAGCACCGCGGCGACGCGGGCGAGGTCGGCCGGGCCCCGCACGTACGCCGAAACCGGCTTGTCGACGATCTCCTCGGCCGGGTACCCGAGCAGGCGCTCGATTGCGGGGTTGGCGTAGGTCACGAATCCGCCGCGATCGATCGCGACGACGGCCTCGGGCGCGGCGTCGAGGATCGCGCCCAGGTACTCGATCGTGTGTCGGAGCTGGCGGTCGTGCCGCTCCCGGTCCTCGATCGGGCGGAGGAGCGCGACGAGGTGAGAGCCAGCGCCGACCCCCCCCAACCGGGTGAGGCTCAGCTCCACAGGGAAGGTCCGGCCGCCGCCGACCGGGATCCGGAGCCGCTCGTTCACGATCTCCCCGCCGGCCGAGAGGCGGCTTCGCAGCTCTTCGCAGCGGGCCGGGTCGAGGATCCGGAGCGCAACGCTCCGGGGTGTCATGCTCGGCGGGCACATCGCCAGCAGCCCGGCGGAATCCTTCTTCCAGACGATGCGTCCCTGGGCGTCGAGGACCAACACCGTCTGGTGAAGGCGTGCCAGGCCCTCGAGGACGTCCCGGGCGAAGTCGGCGGGCAGATCAGCGTCCGGTGCCGCAGCGAGACTCATGCGCTCCAGGTCGGTCCGCACACCCGTGACGGTCGGGGGACGGAGCGACCCACGCAGCCTATCACCCGGGCCGCCTGAGGGTCAAACGAAACACACACGATTCCCCTCGGTTAGCAGAATCGGGTCAAATCCCTACGGATCGCCGCCGGGCCTCCCGCGAGTTGACGCCGCGCCCTGCGTCGTCGATGGTTGCGGCCACCGCGCATGGCCCGCCGCCTCTCTCATCTCGACGCACGGGGAAACGCACACATGGTGAGCGTCGCCGCCAAGCCGGTGACGCATCGCGTCTGCGTCGCCCGCGGCGAGGTTCGCATGGCGCCCGCGACCTTGCGCGCGATTGCTGCCGGCCGGGTGCCGAAGGGCGACGTCCTCGCGACCGCGAGGCTCGCGGGCATCCAGGCTGCGAAGCGGACCGGCGAATGGATCCCGCTCGCTCACCCGCTCGGCCTCGACGCCGTCGACGTCGAGCTCGTTCCCGGGCCCGAAGGCGACCGCGTCTTCGTCGAGGCGAAGGTCGAGGCGCACGCGCGAACGGGGGTCGAGATGGAGGCGCTGGTCGCGGTGGCCGCCGCCGGCCTCACGCTCTACGACATGTGCAAGGCGATCGACCGCTCGATGACCGTCGAGGCGATTCGCCTGATTCGTAAGTCGGGCGGAAAGAGTGGGCTCTGGGAGCGTCCCGAGGTTGCGAAGCCGCCTGCCGCGCGCCGGAAGCGGCCGGGCAGGGCCCGGCCGCGAGGCCAGCGCCGGCCGGACTAGACTCGGCCGGAGGACGGCCGGCGAGCGCTCGCTCCGCGCGGCCGCGGAACCCCCCGCCGCAGGGCGGTGTCCGTGCCGGGAGAGGTGGCGTGGGACACGAGATCGTGGAGCGCAGGCCGTTGTCGCGGCCGCGCGCCAGCGGTAAGGGCAGCGCCGATCCCGACCGGGAGCTGGTGCTTCGCTGGCGGGCTGGCGACGAGAGTGCGTTCGCGGATCTGGTCCGGCGCCACGAGCGCCGCGTCTACCGCCTCCTCCTGCGCATGCTCGGGAGCCGGGAGGAGGCCGAGGACACGGCTCAGGAGACCTTCTTGAACCTTCACCGGCACGGGCATCGGTTCCGGGGCGACGCGCTCTTCTCGACCTTCGTCTACCGCGTCGCAGCGAACGCGGCGCTCAATCGCCGGCGCACGCTCGGCCGCAGCCGTGCGCGGGAGCAGGGGTTCGCGCAGTCGCAGCAGACGGGCGCGGAGCCTGCGCCGTCGCCGCCCGATCCCGAGCGGGCCGCGGCGCAGGCCGAGCGGCGCAGCGCCGTGCAGGCCGCGCTGCTCGCGCTCCCGCCGCGCCTTCGTCTGCCCCTCGTCCTCTACGACATCGAAGGGCTCGCGTACCCCGACATCGCCCGCACGCTCGACGTGCCGGAGGGAACCGTGAAATCGCGGATCCACCGCGCGCGGGAGCGGCTGCGCGAGCTGCTGTGCGCCGCGGGCGCGATCGGCGTCGAGGACGTGCGGTCATGACGCACGCCGAGGTTCGCGCCGGGCTCGGCGACTATCTCGAGGGAGACCTTCCGCTCGACCGGCGCGCGCTGATCGACGCGCACCTCGACGCATGTCCCGCGTGCGCCGCGCACCTCGCCACGCTGCGGGCCACGGTCGATGCGCTGCGCGCGCTCGAAGACCCCGAGCCGCCGCCGGGCCTCGCCGCCGCAGTGCTCGCGCGGATCGAAGCCGGCGAAGGCCGCCCGAGCGCGCTCGCACGGTGGCTGGATCTCCTTCCGCAGGCCCTCCGAACGCGGATCGCGACGCCCGTCCTCGTTCTCGCTTCCGCTGCGCTCGTCGCGCTCTGGCTGCGCCCGGGGCTGCCGCCGACTGCGCCGGCCCCCGCCCGGCCGACGCTCGAGGAAGCGCTCGGGGGCCGGAGGCTCGTGGGGGCGTCGTCGGCGCCCGACGCCGCTGCCGACGAGCGGCCCGCGGGTCCGCGCGTTCCGCCGGACGCTCTCGACGAGGCGCTGCGCGACCCGGAGTCCGTGGTGCGTGCGACCGAGAGCCTCGCCGAGGCGGATCGCGACGCCTGGCTCGCGGGCCTCGCGCAGCAGGCCGGCAGCCGCGAGCGGACGCTCGCGGTCGCGCAGGCGCTGCGCGGCCTCCGCGATCCGCGCGGTGCCGTTCTCGCCGACGCCTTTCTGCGGCTCGCCGGCGCCGGCGGCGACCGCTGATCCGCGCGTTCGACTTGTCGCGGGCGGCCCGCGCCGGGTAGGCTCGGCGAAACTTCCGGGGGTCGCCTTGCGCCGAGCGCGCCGCCTGTTCGTGTTCGCCTCGTGCCTGCTCGCGCTCGCGGCCCGCGCCGAGACGGTCCGGCTCGAGCCCGAGGGCGGAAAGCCCTTCGGAATGCGCAACGTCTTCGGTCCTCTACGCTCATTGGTGTCGGGCCCGGGCTACTGGTACGGCGAGCGCAAGCTCGAGGTCGAGACGACGCCGCCGGGCGCGACGCTCGACCTGTTCTACGTGCGTGCGAGCTTCCAGAAGCGCTACGTGCAGACGACGGCTCCGGCGACGATCCTGTTGCCGAGCCGCAGCGACTCGGGCCCGCGCGACTCGGTCACGATCCGCGCCTTCCTTCCCGGCTACCGCACGAAGGAAGTTCACGTCGGCGTCGAATCCGAGGAGAGCCGCTTCGCGATCGACCTCGACCCCGTTCCGAACCGCCTCGAGGCGG
>JABLTH010045601.1_pt1 | contig 22611 bp, 26 predicted proteins | sample 7875711 | NCBI WGS metagenome assembly JABLTH01 (sample SAMN14941262, study PRJNA633318) | bioreactor metagenome | isolation source: bioreactor | place: China | collected 2019-03-05 | reverse complement strand
GAACGTCCACGCAAGACACTAAACTTCGATACACCGGCTGAACGATTCCATCAAGCTGTTGCATCGACCGGTTGAATCCACCACCCACAAGGGACGGTCGAGCCAAGGCGAACGAGATGGCTGCTTCCTGATTGACATCAGTCGTTGGTCCCACACCGCTGGCTGCGGGTGGCACATAGTAGTCTGGGCCCTGTTAGCACAGGAACGTTACGGGTGGCCTTATGCCGCCACAACCCAGCAATGGATGCCACCCATCAAAGGGATCTACGCTATCCCGTTAGCCGTGATCGATTGTGAACTTCGCAATTGCGGACCAGTCACGATCACCGAAACCCGCGTTCACGGCGTCCCGCATTCGGCCGTGAACAACATCAAGCATCGGCAGCACGCGAGCCGCATCGGCGGCGGCCTCCTTCGCCAGACGAAGATCCTTGAGGCCAAGCGTTGCCTTGAATCCGGGTTGGTAATCGTTGCGGATAATATTGCCGGAATAGGTCTGATAAGGGCGACTGCCGAACAGCGTGCCCAGGATCAATTCGAGGAAACGCTCTCGCGAAAGTCCGTTTGTCTCCGTTAGAACCACGGCTTCCGCCATCGCCTCAATTGCCATCGTAATCATCATGTTGCAGGCGATCTTGGCAGCATAGGCCGTGGGCGGTTCATCGCCCATGTCCCAAATTTTTTTGCCGATGACTTCAAGCGCCGGTTTCACTTTGTCCAGCGCACTGGGCGCGCCGGCGGCGAGGACGTTGAGTTCACCTCTGGCGGCGACATCCGGCCGCCCGAGCACTGGAGCAGCCACATAGGCGACGCCTGCCGCGCGATGAATCGCCACCAGTTCGTGCGCGAACGCCACGGAGATTGTCGATGCCACGACATGTACCAGGCCTGTGCGTGCCTGAGACAGCAGATTCGCGTCAAGCAGGACGTCGCGGATCGCCGGGTCGTCGGACAGCATCGTCAAGGCCATGTCCGCCTGCAACGCTTGCGCAGGCGTCTTTACCATGCGTACACCTTCGACATTCCCGCCTGAACGGTTCCAGGCCGTGACGGCGTGACCGGCAGCGACCAGATTGCGAGCGATTTCCCGACCCATCGCCCCTAAACCAATGAGTCCAATTTCCATTTGAGTTCCCTGGTAAACAGGCATGGCGCCGTCCAACCGGCGCCAGCCGAATTTCAGTCGAAGTCGGTGGCCGTGGCGACGTCACGCCATAAGTTGATGTCCGCGCTGAACGCGGCCAGCTTGCGATCGGCGATTCCATAGGCGACGGGGCCCAGGGGCAGGTGCAATGGCGGTTCATCGCTATCGATGGCACGCAGCATGACTTGAACAGCCCTTGCCGGATCACCTGCCTGCTTGCCGTCATTGCTGTCGCGATAGGTGCGTCGCTGGCCCGCTGTCTGGTCGTAGTCGCTGATCTGGCGCTTCGCCATAGCAATCGATCGTCCCAGGAATGCCGTACGGAACGGCCCAGGCTCGACAACAATGACGCGCAACCCCAAGGGCCGCAGCTCCTGATCCAGCGCCTCGGAAAAACCTTCGACGGCGAACTTGGAGGCAGCGTAGTAGCCCGCCCCCGCCGCCCCCGCAATCCCCGCCGTCGAGGACAGGTTGACGATGCGTCCGCCAGGTCGCTGGCGCAGTGCCGGCAGTGCTGCGCGGGTGACTTCCATCAGGCCGAACACGTTAACCTCAAACATCGGCCGGTACTCGTCCGGGACGGCCTCTTCGATCGCACCGAACAAGCCGTAGCCGGCATTGTTGACCAGCACGTCCAGGCGACCGAAGGCCGCCAAAGCCAGTCCCACGGCCGATTGCGCGGTCTCTGCGCGTGTGACGTCCAGCGCACACACGCGCACCGTGTCCGGGAACCGCTGTGCCAGCTCTTGCAGTGCCTCCGGGTTGCGAGCTGTCGCTACCAGCTGGTCGCCTCGCGCGGCGACAGACTGAGCGAGATGTTGACCGAGGCCGCTTGAGCAGCCGGTTATCAACCAGGTCTTTTTCACGTTGATTCCTCTCGCTCAGTCGGGTGTTTCCGTGTTCTTGATGAGCCAGTTCAACACTGGCACCAGTGCGTCATCCGAGTTCTTCTCGTAGATGAGTCCGTGGCCGTTTCCGAACACACCATGGTCGGGAAGATGCATCAGTTCTGCCCGGCTGCCAGCCGCCTTCAGTTGCTCAACAGCGGGTCGACTGGCGGCGGCAAAGGCTGAGGCTTCGGCGGTGACGGCGACGATCGGCAACCCGGCCAGCGCAGGCAGGCGGTGTTTGCCAGGCGTGGCCGCGCGCAGCTCCTCCGGCGAGGCGACGGGAGGCTCCCAGTTGAGTGGCGCCGCCGCGAGGCCCCACGTCAGCGACCCGATATTGGGAATATGTGCGAACGGGGGGCCCATCGGCTCAACGGCGACGATGCCCTTAACAAGCCCGGGCCGACGGTCTGCTACCAGCCAACCCACCGGTCCCGACGCTGAGTGCGTGAGGAGGATCGCCGGGCCAATTCTGTCCAGAAGCTTTGCGATCCTGTCCGCTTCCATGTCCTCGGAAAACGCGAGGTCTGCGGGAAGCGGTCCATAGCCAGCAATGAACTCGTCCATCGCTGCCTCGTCGTCCCGGGTAAAAGGCCATTGGGTGTGTTGACCTTCATATGTTGTCGGGAAATAGATATCGCGCCAGTGTTCATAGGAGAACCCCGGACCCATCGGCCCCATCGTCTCGACGTGGTACGGCGATCGTCCGTGTCCAGGACGATCGACCACGAGAACTGCGTAGCCCGCTTCCACCAGACGTTGTGCCCAACCTGGACGACCATCCGGCGTGTCAAACCACTCGGTTCCCTGATAGCCACCCCCATGCACAAGCACAATCGGCCAGGGGCGCGTGACCTGCTCCGGCGCCTCCCACTCAACGAAAAGCGGGCCGCATTGGTAGGTCTCTCCGTCTCTTTCGACGCGATCACCCGCAATCCACATATGGCCGCGGCGCACGGTGCGGGGGGCGGCATCTTTCCAGAAGGCCAAGATTTTTCTCCAGCGTTTGCAGATGAGAGGCGCGTAGCGCCGATATGGAATTGACCCGCTCAGAGCGGAGTGATGCGCAAGCGTGTCGGTGCAAGGTCGGTGAAACTCCGAACGTCAGCCATGACCTCCTGGGTTTCCTGAGACCCGAACGCGGTTGCGATGGCTGCTTCATCCCGAAATCGGCATTCGCAGATCACAAGGGTGCCGACATGCGTCAACGGCGGGAAGAACGCCGCGATGCTCTCAAGGCCGTAGCGCTGCCATGCATGCATCACGAGCGGCAGGTGACGTTCGACGTAATAGCTCCGGTAAAAGCGGTCGCCTGGCGCACCCTCGTAGGTGACATACACGGTCGGCGATGCAGGTTGTGACATGACAATCACCCTCTTTCCAATTTCTCGCGGGCTGTGCCGGCCCGGAATCTGCAGCGCCAGGCAGGCTCGCTACGAGGGCGCTTCGACACAGGACGGATCGAAGTTTCGCGCATTCACTATTGTTCGGCAATTCAATATACTGAACAGTCTTCGTTCATTTTTGTGGGTGTCGAATATGGAGTGGAGCGATGTCCGGATCTTCCTTGCAATCGCGCGGACTGGGACATTGGGGGCGGCGGCACGACTGTTGCACCTTAGCCATCCGACCATTGGACGACGGCTTCGCGCGCTGGAAGAAGCCACGGGGCAAGTGCTCTTTCAGCGAACAGCGGAAGGTTTTGTGCTGACGGAGGAGGGCACCGCGATCCTGCCACTCGCCGAGCAGATGGAGGACAGTGCGCTGACCATGGAGCGGCGGCTGGCTGGTGAACAGCAAAAGCTGGAAGGAACGCTCAGGGTGTCATCGGCTGACTGGTTTGGCGCCTATGTTCTGCCGCCGGTGATTGTCGAATACTCACGCGAGTATCCGCATGTCGAGATCGAGGTCCTTACGGGAACGCGCCTGTTCAACCTCGCGCAGCGCGAGGCGGACGTTGCTTTCCGTATTGTTCCATTCGAAGGGCCCGATATCGTGCAGAGACGGTTGACGCAGATGCGATATGGCGTCTACGTGGGTCACGCGAGCACCGATCCGGTGGAAGGTGACGGCACGGGGAACCGTTTGATCGCAATGGATACGTCGACTGGCAGCTTTCCTGATATCGAATGGCTAAAGAATCGGTTTCCAAACGCTGGCGTTGTATTGCAGTCGAACAACCGTAGTGTCCAGGCCCAGATGTGTGGGATAGGTTTGGGCATTGCTGTACTGCCGCGACCTGTCGGAGATCAGGTCGGTACGATTCGCAGGCTCGATCTGAGCGAAGGTCCACCGAGTCGTGACATATGGATGGGTTACCACCGCGATCTCCGGCGGCTACATCGTCTCCGCGCGTTCGTGGATATCGCAATCAAACACCTGGCTGATTAGTAGACGAGATACGAGATCTCCGACGTGCCGATTGACCCATCACCCGCTCGCAATATACGCGCTAACGCCGAGATTCACGATAGTGCTGAAGCGTCGGCGGACCTTGATTGTTGACGATCGCGATAGTCATGTCGAACGGCAGGAATTGGTCGAGCGCTGCCCCACGCCTGATCGGGGCAATCGCCTCGCGGACAGTCTCCAATGCAAGCGGCGTCAGCCCGACCCGTTGCCGTCGTCCAAGCTGCCGGGCCTGAGTGGCCGGTTTCAACGGGTAAGCGACGCTTGAACGTCTGCATAGACACACGAGTGTATGACTGGAGATGGCCGAACGCGGCCGGCCGCCGCTCTGTGACACATGACCGGCGCAGATCGACCCGAAGCGGCCACGCTTAGATTTCCCAAGCGGTCGTTTAGCGCACGCTCGCCTGACAAATACCACTGTCGACGTGGCGAAGTAAGCCGATCCCAGCTCCGTTGGCACCGAGCGGTTGACTGGACCGAACACCGGGCTGGACCGTCGCAAGCTTGTTGCCGGCGCCCGCGTTGCGCTGGCCGGCGGTCGCATCGAGGGTCACGTTCGCGGCCTCTACCGGATGCGAAATGAGCACGAGGTGACTTGTCTTGGCCTCGACTGCCTTCGCGAGCGTGCGGCTCGCCACGAAACGCACGGAATCCGAATGGGTGGCGCGATCTTCTTTCGATACCATGAGCCGGCTTCGATCACTCCACCGATGTCGGATCAATATCAAGCCGATATCATTCGGATTACATATCTATTGTCGTATTCACACGGAAACGGAAGCGTCGCCTCTTGCCCGTTCTCTAGATTTTCATCGACCGGGTACCCTGCGCTTTCCTGCGAAGATAAAGCGTTTGAGCGATCAACCCCAGAACGAGCGCGACGAGGAGGGCGGCTTGGGCACCGAGAAGCAGTGGCGACCTCGGATCGCTGACCAGCGGATGTCCGTCGGGCACACGCTTCAGCGTTTCGGTCACCGTGGGAACCATCAGCACGAATGCGGTCAACGTCAGACAGAAGGTTTCCAGGTAGATACCGGCTCGACCGGGCAGGGGCAGATACGCAACGCCATATCCAGCCAGTAACAGCACGACGGCTCCGACTCCGATGACGTAGCTGATACCTTGATGCGCTATGACGAACACGGTCAAGGAACCAATTAACATGGTAACGAAGTACACCCTCCCGGCAACCGAGCGCGGAACGATCCTGCCGTAACGCGCGAACATGTACACGGCCATGGGGATCGCGGGTAGACTGCCGAGAGTATGTATCCAGCCGAGCGGCGAAATTCCAAACATGGTTTCAATCCTTGCCTTGCGTGATTTCGTTGGTGGTCGACGCTTACTTTAGGCTCACGAAACCCGAATTGACATGACTGAACCTGGGAAAAACTTGACCATTTTTCCGGATCGGGCGTTTGCTGGTCTGGCTAACGGTGATCTCCTGTCCCAGGTTCTTGCGCGTATGCGCATGACGGGCGACCGCATCTTTTCGTCGATGCTGCAGCCATTCGCGCAGTTGGACATGTCTGCGCGGGCGGCGCACGCGTACGCAGTCATGGAAGGCGTGGTGAAAATTGCCGGCGATGAGGCAGACGCTTCCGAGATTCGGTCCGGCGAACTGCTCTTGTTGCCGCGCGGGCCTGGCAGCCTGCGCATTTCCGCCCTGGACCAACCGGCGAACGTCGTCGTCTGCCACTTCTGGTTTGATCCGGCGAGCCAGCCGGATCTGCTTCTGACGTTGCCCGCCATGATCCACCTTCGCCAGGCGGAGACATGCGACTGGCTGCCGAACATCATGCAGTTTCTTCTGCATGAGGCGGACAATGACGAGGCGGGGTCCGCCTTGATGGTCTCGCGCATGATTGATCTCGTGGTGGTGCGTGCGTTGCGTGCCTGGGTTCATCATGGCCATGCATCGAACTGGTTGGGCGGATTGGCGGACAAGCGTATTGCCCGCGCTTTGAAGGCAATCCATGAGCAGTCGCCACGTGGTTTGACGATCGATGGTCTCGCTGCCGTCGCGGGCATGTCCCGCTCCAACTTTTGCGAACGTTTCAATGCGCTCGTTGGCAAGTCGCCGTTGCGTTACCGCAATGAATGGCGCTTGAGCGTCGCCCGCGACATGCTGGCGAAAGGTGACGCGCGCGTGGGCGAGGTTGGACGGTCGGTGGGTTACGAGTCGGAAGCCGCTTTCAGTCGTGCCTACAAGGCCTACTTCGGCCATGCCCCTCGAGAAGCGAAGCCATCCATCACGCCCGCTGAATGACGGCGCTGCCCGCGACGCCATGAACGATACCGCGGCGAGAATGCAAAACAGCCAACCCGTGCCTGATCGTCGCGGACGCCACAGACAGAGCGTTTCAGCCAACCGCATCGGGACATTGAGCGAGGCAACTGTCGAAAGCCCGGCCCAATGTCGACCGGGGTTTTAAAAGGCACTTTTTATAACGCCCCCGTCGGCTCGCAACGCAGCTCCCGTCGTGGCCGCCGAAAGCGGACTGGCGATATAGGCCACGAGCGACGCAACCTCCTGCGGCGAACCAAATCGCTTGATGAGCGATGTGGGGCGGACTTTCTCGAAGAACTCCTGTTCGAACGCTTCAAACGATTTGCCCTCGGCGCTTGCAAGCGTCTCCACGAACTCGCCCACGCCACGCGATTTCGTCGGCCCCGGCAGCACGCTATTGACTGTAATTCCGGTGCCGGCAACGGCTTCGGCGAGCCCGCGCGACACGGCAATCTGCGCGGCTTTCGTCATCCCGTAGTGGATCATTTCGGCGGGAATCTGCACGCCGCTTTCGCTCGAAATGAAAATGATGCGCCCCCAGTCTGCACGCTTCATCGCAGGCAGAAACAGGCGAGCGAGGCGTACACCGCTCAACACATTGACGTCGAAGAAACGCGACCAGTCGGCGTCGGGGATCTCCTCAAACGGCTTGGGCTCGAAGATACCCAGGTTGTTGACCAGGATTTCCACGTCCGGATAACGCGTTGCCAGTTCATCGGCCGCTGCGGCTGTGGCGAGATCGCCCGCAAAACCCGTTACGTCGCTGCCCGTCTCGGCTTTCAGTTGCGCGACCACGTCATCCACTGATGACTGGGAGCGGCCATTCACGATCACGCGCGCGCCTTCCTGCGCCAACGTCCTGGCGATAGCGAAGCCAATGCCGGCGGTGCTGCCGCTGACCAATGCGAGTTTGCCTTGCAGATTCAGATCCATGATTCATTTCCTTTGCATGAGTGAGGTGGAACTGGCGGCATCGGCAGGGAGAAGCCGGATGCCGACAAAGAGGGATCAGGTCCGGGTAATGGACGCGCCACCGTCAACCAGTGATGCCGTACCGGTCACGAATGACGAATCGTCGGAAGCGAGATACAGCACCGACCGGGCAAGCTCTTCCGGCTTTGCAACGCGCTTGAGCGCATGCAGGCCCGTGACGAACGCCTGCGATTCATGGGTGTCGTTCATGCCGCGATACATGTCCGTGTCGACAGCGCCCGGCAACACCGCGTTCACGCGCACGCCTTGCGCGCCGTACTCGGCGGCAAGTGCCTGCGTCAAGCCGATCAGGCCCGCCTTGCTCGCCGCATAGGCCGCAGTACCGGGAAACGCGAACGAGTAACCGACGAACGTCGACGTGAAGATGATCGACCCACCGCCTTGCTTCACCATTTCCGGAATCTGGTGTTTCGCGCCCAGGAAGGCGCTCGTCAGATTGGTCGACAGCGCGGCATTCCAGCCTGCTTCGGAAATTCCGGTGCTCGGCCCCATCTCGCCGAGCGTACCGGCATTGTTGTAGGCAATGTCCAGGCGGCCGAACCGGCTCACCGCGAGCGCGACCAGTGCCTTCGAAAAGTCTTCCGATTGCACGTCACCCGCCAGGTATGCTGCTTCGCCGCCTTCGCTGACGATCTCCGCGGCGAGTGTTTCGAGTTCCGCCGCCCGCCGGGCCGCGATGACCACCTTGGCGCCTTCCTTCGCGAACAGCTTTGCCGTCGCACGCCCAATCCCTGCGCTGGCGCCCGTGACGATGGCGACTTTTCCTTTCAAGCGTTGCATTTTCAATCTCCTGATGCACTTCGTCGGCCAGTGCCCCATGCATTGGCGCGTTGAAAGCAATATAGGCCTCAGTTTTGATTGTAGAAAGGACCAAAATGTGCTTCTATCATTCAGCTTTTGTGAATGAACCGAGGTAATGATGGATCGTCTGCGCGCCTTCGAGGTTTTCGTGACGGTGGTGAGCCGTGGGGGCTTCGCGCGCGCCGCGGATGCGCTCGGCACGTCGCCCGCCAATGTCACACGCTATGTGAATGAACTGGAGGCGCATCTGGGCACGCGCTTGCTGAATCGCTCGTCGCGTACGCTTTCTCTTACCGAGGGCGGCGAGACGCTTTACGCCCGTTGCAAGTCGATCCTCGACGATGTCGCCGAGACGGAGGGGCTGGTCTCGTCGGCGTCGGTCGAGCCGCGCGGGCGGCTGCGTATCAATGCCCCCGTGAGCTTCGGTATTTTGTATCTGGCACCGTTGTGGCCCGAGTTCATGCGGAAATACCCGGGAGTCGAACTCGATGTTGGACTGATTGACCGCGTCGTCGATATCGTGGATGAAGGCTACGATCTCGCCATTCGCATCTCACGCGCCGGTTCGACCAGTCATGCGGCCCGCAAGCTGGCGACGTCGCAAAACATTCTGTGCGCATCGCCGGCCTATCTGGCTCGCTTCGGCGTTCCGGCAGCCCCGGCGGAGCTGAGCGGGCACCGCTGTATCGGCTACACGTATGCGTCCACCGGCGACGACTGGCAACTGATCGACGAGCGCGGCAAGCTTCATTCGGTGAAGGTCGACTGTCACATGCATACCAACAACGGCGATACGGCGCGTGCAGCGGCCCTTGCCGGACACGGCGTGATCCAGCAGCCCACTTTCCTGATCGGCAAGGATCTCGGCGAGGGCCGGCTCGTGCATGTGTTGCCCAGGTACCGCTTGCCGGATATCGACATTCTCGCGCTGTATCCGAGCCGTCGGCACCTGAGCGCCAGGGTGCGCGTCATGATCGATTTCCTGGTCGACGCGTTCAGTGGCGTGCCTCCCTGGGACCGGAATGACGGAAATTGGGCAGGTGCCGCGCCGGCGACGGATTGAAGGCGCAGCCGCATCCAGTACATGCGCCAGCCATGTTCGGACGTTCGGGTTCAGGGCGTGCGCGATTGTTCTGCACCTTGGCGTATAGACATTCGGACGGCGGCCCCGGGCAGCCTTTGACTACTGCCGGCGACTATCTGGAAGTGCCATCGCGCGGGACCGTCAATAAAGTCGTCAATCCGCGGGACGGAGGCCCTGATCCATGAGAATTCTGGAGTCGCGGAATTATTTTGCTATACGAACTTTCCGAACGAGTGAGGACACCTCTGTTTGCGACGCTTGGGGGCGCATCACACCCTGTCCGATGCCAACGGCACATTCCTCGCCGTGATCCTGACCTGCGCGAACGCCAACGCTACTCGACGTCCGAGGGTACACGGCGGCTGTCCAGGTCCTTCAATGCCGGAAACGCGTCGCGGTCCCACGAGTGCAAGCCATACGACTTCCAAATGATATTGCGCCTGACGAATATTTCGAAGGTGGGTGTTCCTGGCGACAAGTTGCCCAGTCGCTGGCGTCGCTCAAAAAGCCATTGGACAACCGGGGGATAGCTGTCGATGGTTTCTGGCACGGCGATAGCCTCGCGCTCGACTATGAATAGATGGACATCGGGATGCGTCTTCGCCCACGATTCAAAATCACCTTTGCCGCCTAATGAACCTTCCCAGCGCTGGCAATAGACGCAGTCCTTTGCCGAATGCACGATCAGTACGATTGGCTCGCCCTTTCGCACTTTTGCCTGACGAATTCGATCTGCCCACGAGAGCTTCGGTGATGGCTCCGGCGTGTTCGCGGTCGTTTCGTCGCCGGCTAGGACGACTTGCGGTGAAACAAGTGGCAACGACAATGACGCTGTAGCAACCCATGCCAGGAACGGGACCCACCTGCGACGTGCCATTTTTGTGCTCCTGCGAAGAATCGCGGACGTCGATTGACGAAACGACAGGGTCCGCAACGCAAAATATAGTAGTGACTGCGTGTCGGCGATAGGAAACTTTGCACCTCTGTTCGTTCGTGTCGAGGCGCCAGCCATCCCCGCATGATCACCCCTCGCCAGGCATATGCGGCTACGCATGCAATCGGCCTCGGGGCCGCCGAACGCGCGGCATGGTCAAGATTGACTATGTATGTCTTGCGCGTCGTGGACGATAAATTCACTGACGCAGGGGGCGCCGGTCACGCTTGCCAATACGGTGACCGCGGCAAGCGTGTCGAATGCGACCAGCATGCTCGATACCTACCTCGCCAATCTGCTTGGTGCGGTCGGCTTGCCCGCAACCTGCGATCCGGTGGCCACGGCATTCACGGCCGACCACACTGGAGCCGACACACTGATCGATTTGCTGCACGACGCCTCCCTGGCGTGATTCGAATGCAGCGCGACGGCAGCCGATGGCGCTGAGCGCCGGGATACTTCATTTCGAGAGTTGCGCCGTAACGAAATCGACGAATACGCGCGCGCGCGTCGGCATGTTTTTTCCGAAAGCGTGAATAGCGTGCACGGGGACGCACGCGAGCGCCTGATCGGGTAGTACAGCCTGCAGCCTCCCGGCGGCGAGATCGTCCCGTACGGCAATTTCCAGTATTTGGGCGATACCCAGTCCGTTCAGTGCTGCTACGCGCATTGCCTCACCGTTATCAGCGTCGAACCTGCCTTCGATGGAGCTGGACGTTCCATCGGCGAAGTTCAAGGGGTACGGTCGGCCATTGAGCCGGTAGCGCACATGCCGATGTGCAGCGAGATCCGCAGCAACACGCGGTGATCCCCGCTCGCGCAGATATGCAGGCGCCGCAACCAACACCAGCCGAAGACTGGTGATCGGCAGCGCGTACAGGCCGCTGTCTTCCAGCCATCCCGCCCTGATCGCGATATCGATGCGATCGCGGATCAGGTCGGCATGATGGTCGCTGACGCTCACGTCGAGTGCGAGTTCCGGGTGGTTTGGCAGGAGTTCCCGCGTGACGGGATCGAGCAAAAAGCGACCCAGTTCGCCAGGCAGGCTTACACGCAGTCTTCCTGCTGCGGCGGCCGGCGATCGCAATACTTCTTCGGCGTCCTCCAGGCCGCGCATCAGCGGGGCAATGCGCTCATAAAACGCCTGACCTTCAATCGTCAGAACGGAGGCCCTGGTCGAGCGCTGGAATAACGTGACGCCCAGGCGCTTTTCGAGCCTTGCCACGCTCTTTGACACGGCCGACGTCGTCGTACCCAAAGATTGCGCCGCAGCCGTGAACGAGCCCGTCTCGACGGAGCGAACGAACGCGGGAAAGCCGCTGAATTTATCCACGGACATGATGACAAAGTGGAAAGAGTGAAATGACCTGCGAGTGACTTCAACCCACCAGAAGCCGTTGCTAAATTCTGGCTCTACGCCGGACAGGTGGAATATGACGGAGAAAACATGAATCGACTCGCAAACAAGGTTGCTGTTGTTACTGGCGCAAATAGTGGAATCGGATTGGCCACGGCCAGGCTGCTGATTGAAGAGGGCGCGAATGTCATTATGGTGGGCCGACGTCCGGATGCCGTCGATGCGGCCGTGGCCGAACTTGGCGACCGGGCGATCGGACTGACGGGAGATCTCGCGAACCCGAAAACGCACGACGAAGTGGCCGCGCTAGTGTCGAGGCGCTTTGGGGGAGTTGACATATATTTCGCGAACGCGGGAGTGAATACTATCGAAGCATCGAACGAAGTGAGCGAAGAGTCCTATGATCGTCACTTCGCGACAAACACCAAAGCAATCTTCTTCGGGGTACAGAAGATTGCACCACTCATGAGAGAGCGTGGTGCCATTCTATTGACGAGTTCGATCGCGAGTTCGAAAGTGTTCGAAGGACATGCAGTCTACGCGGGTACGAAGGCCGCAATCGAGGCCTTCGCGCGGAGTTGGGCTTTGGAGCTTCAGACGCGTGGCATTCGTGTGAATGTACTGAGTCCCGGGCCGGTCGACACGCCAATTCTGACGAAGCTGGGTATCGCGCATGACGAGCGGCCGGCGTTCGAGGCTGCCGTGGCAGGGCGTATTCCGCTAGGCCGCCTCGGACTTCCTGAAGAACTCGCACGCGCGGCGCTCTTTCTCGTGAGTGACGAGGGCAGCTTCGTCAACGGCGTCAACTTGCGTGTCGACGGTGGCATGTCGCTCAGTTGACAGTACCCGTGGCGCGGCTCAGTTCGCCGCGCGTTGGTAGGTCGCGACATAGCGAGCCCGAGCGATGATCTTCCCGTGCATTTGAAACGCAACGAGTGCAGGGCTAGATGCCGGGCTCACGTCGATATGCGGGACATCGAGTGCGTACACGGTGACGATATAACGATGTGGCTTGCCTTGTGGTGGACACGGTCCGCCATACTTCGACTGGCCGAAATCGGTCAGCGTTTCGGTGACCCCGGGCGGCAGCAGATTCACGTTGCCGGAGGCGCCCTTTTGCAGAGAGGTCTGCGAGGGCGGTATGTTGACAACAGCCCAATGGGTCCAGCCGAGACCGCTCGTCGGCGCGTCGGGGTCATGAATCGTCACGGCGATGCTGCGAGTAGCGGCTGGCGCGTTTGACCATGTCACGTGCGGTGACACATTCTCGCCGTGGCAACCGAATCCGCTGAACACTTGTTCATTCCTGAAACGGCCGTGATCCAGATCGGCAACTTTCAGCGCAAACGTTTCGGCGGTCGCGACGCCGGGCAGCGTTGCGAATAGCGCGCAAGCGCAAACAGCTTTTCGCGGCATGGGAAGGGATCGCATGGCAGGCTCCTGTGGATTGAAGGGCTCCACGCGCCGCGTGCGCACGTGGAGATAGCAGTCATGCTCGAAGAAATTCAGGTGCAGGTAACGCTTAACGACAGTGTCATGCACGGGATGCGCACCAGTCGCTTCCGGATACGGACAGTGAGTCCGGATCGCGGAGGGTGATTATCAATTATCCGATATCGATTAGTAATCCCACGTAACAGGAACAAAGCGAAAGCTGTCGCCGTTCCTTGCAATGTGTCCGATGGATGGGAACGCGACGTGCGCTGCGGCAAGCAAAGCGCCCGTTTCCGCGGCTTCGTTGAACAGCGCGAGACGCACGTCCACTGCACCTTCAGGATCATGCTCGAAGCCATTCTGCCAATCCGGATTGTCGAAGTTGACTTCGAAAATCGCATCTCCTACGAACGTTAGCTTCTCGCCGTTTGATGTGACGTCCACGACGCAGTGCCCCGGTGTGTGCCCGCCCGTCACGCGCGCCGACACGCCCGGTGCGACTTCGACTGCCCGATCGAACTGCACGATATTCTCGCGGTAGAGTTCCACGAACTTCGCAGCAGCCTTGCGTAGCGCAGGCGGAACCGTCTCCGGCATCACCGTCTTGCTGAAGTCGGGGTTCTTCCAGAACTCTACTTCGGAGGCCGACACGTGGATGCGCACGTCCGGACGTAGCCTGGCCTTGACGCCATCGACGTTCAAGCCGCCAACGTGATCCATGTGCATGTGCGTAATGACGATGTCAGTGATTGCAGTAAGGTCGATACCTGCCGACTCCAGTCGCACTACTGACTTTCCGGCTCGCGTGAAGTATTCGAAACCATCACCCACGCCCGAGTCGATCAGAATGAGCTGCCCGTCGCTGCGCACGAGCGCAATATTCAGCGCCCAGTCGAACATGTCTCGTTGCAGGAAACGACCGTCGAACCATTCGTTGCGATCCGCTTCGCTCACATTGGTGGACATGGTGGAGGTGGGCAGCGGTAGAACGCCATCGCTGATCAATACGACATCGATGTCACCGACGCGCACCGCGTAACGGGAAGGTACGAGTTCAGCTGAACCTCGTTTGCCCAGGTTGGAAGTAACGGGCTGCACATTGTGAGTTGTCTTGCTCATGATCCATTGTCCTATTGCTTCAGTTGGGGGGATCCGGTACACGCGGCGCGGTTCACCTGAGCGACCACGGGTTTTGCGCGTATCGCTTTGCTCGCAATTCAAGCGAGCGTGTGACGCATTGTAGTGAGGGACGGGCGAGCGCCGGTAGGATCGCGAGTGCGTATGCCATGTTGTCTGGACGGCAACAATCCAGGTCGTATAGCCTGCGAAATGCAATGCCAGCGACAGAACATCTGACTTAATTCGGGTTTTTATCTGCCAGATGCGTCGCGAGAAGCAAGTGATCGAACGGGCCCAAAATGGTGCTTGACGGCAAACTCGATGACGCGTAGCGGGCTGCTCGATCTTGCCATCCGACGCGTGGACGAATCATGCACGCTGGCGCAGGGTCCGGGAAAGGTGGCCATAGTTCGCATCATGCGTGATGTGTGCGGACCGCATAATTCAGTGTCAAAAAGCCTTCTCGGACGGACACGGACGGTTCTGCGCTCAAACCCTGCAATGCACGCGTCGATTGCTGTAAGGTCGAATGGCAGCTTCCGAAGGCGAATTGGTCGAACAAATTTCCAGATTTTTTGAACTACCTATAGGCTTAGCTCGAGAATTTCACCACTTGCAGCAGCCGAATTAAAGAAATCACGCATTTCTACCAACTTGGAAATCAGATCCGCTCGCTGCATTTCCAGAGTGTATGTCTCTCCTTGTGGCGTCCATCTGTAGATGAAGCTGATCATCTCTTCCTCGCGCCCCTCAAGTTCGCAGATTTGATGCGCCAGCTCGCACGCGATCTGGCTAAGTGCAGCAGGTTCGGCCTCATCTTCCTCGAACTGATCGTATATCGTTCCGAGCGATGCGTTAACTCTGTACCAGAACCCTGACACGAACAGCCATTCCGAAGCGATTCCATCCAGAACGAAGACAGGCTCCTCAATATTTCCGGCGATAAAGAAGCGTGAACTCCTGGCGCTAATACACCACCATATTAATCCGTTGCTGACGTTCGATTGTCGTCGATTCAAGTCGTTGCGTCGACCGGTTGAATCCACCGCCGCCAATCGACGGATGCGGCCGACGGTTGCCGGCCCACAAGGGACAGTCAAGATTGCGGGGAGCCGACGCTCGTGGCATCGCTTTACTATGTGTAGCCGGCGATATGGAGCTTGCGGCTGTCCCGAGCCGCAAGCCGCGTCGGCATCGATACTTGCACAGCCGCAGGGGCAGCGCCACGGTGTGACTTCGGCCACCGCGAGTTGTTCGAGAAACGCTAGCGCCTCCGGTTCGCCATGTTCCAGCGTCCAGCGAGCATGGAAAGTGTGATTTCCCCATTGAGCGCTCAATGACTGGACCCGGGCGAAGAACGTGCGGAACATGCTTTCCCGCGCTTTCGACATCGACGAAGGCAAACGCGTGCGCCGCATGCTTTCGACGCCGCCGGCGGACTGCCGGCGGCGCAAGCCTTCACCGAACAAGCGTTGCACAAATGCGGATGCAGGTCACTCTTTCGCCGTTAAGCGGGAACGTCGTTGCACTCGCATCCTTCCTCGGCGATCTCAACGGCGTCGTAGCTCATCCATTCTCGTATCGCATGGACTACACGGTCCGTTACGCGACAGGCTGCGTTAGCGTCACCGGATTCGCCAGAATGAATCCCGACGATATCCCACGACTCTCCGCCGAAGAACGCAACTGCGCTACCGCTCTGGCCCGCCGTCGTAGAAATGCGATAGCGTAGCGTCCGGGCGGTGACCGCCGTTAGCTCTCCGGAAGCCGTCCACAGCGTACCAAGCGGTTTGTCCATGGGATAACCTGAGATCACGACGTCAAGATTCTCGAGCCCGTCATATCCAATGTTGCGAAGCCGAAAGTTCGCAAAACCGGGAATAACTTCTTCGCTGAGGGTGATGAGCGCGTAATCATAGTCCGCAAACTCGCTTTTCTGCGGATACTCGTCGTCGATATTGAAGCTCGTCATGTCGTAACCGCCAAACGGATCGAGCACGCCATTCTTGCCGGGATAGAAGCGAGCAGAGACTGCGCGCCCGCCCTCGTCCTCCAGGTAAAGGACATGAGCAGCGGTGAGCACATGACGACCGCCGAGGAGAGTGCCAGTACCGTAACCGTAATTGCCCGACGGAAACTTCACAACAAGCTGGCCAATGGCATTCCAGGGGGCGGTCTTTGTGTCGTTAACTCGCTTACGGGTATCGGGTGGAAAGACCTTCGCAACCTTCATCCGAGCTACCACTGGTAGCGGCTCGGATTGGGCCTCGACCCGCCCCGCCACGAGGGTGTCAAAAGCTGCGGATGCTTGTTCCAGCGGTACAGGCTCGAGCACGACCACGCCATCGGGTTGCTGAACAACGTTGACCTGTTCGGTCAGCGTTGTCTGGTTGAGTAACTCGAGCATGGTCGCCATTTGATCCGGTGTCCAACGTCCCTGTTCAACGTTGTTGAAGTACTGCCGCACTTTTTCGTTCTTCGCCGCCAGCTCCTTCCCGATGCGGGACTGTAGTCCATCACTCTTTTGCGCTGTGATACACCCGCCTTGCTTCAGCTGGAGATCGTAGAAGTATTTCGTCGTGCTCGCATTGCAAGGCAACGCAAGCGACATATTTCCGTTGAAGGCCACCAGCGTATTGCCTTCAAACGTAATCGTCTGGTCGTACTTGATAGATTGCTGGAAAGTGTTCTCGCCAAACGACATGTTGAGGCTCACTTTCCACGGCAACAGATCGCCTCCAAGCGAATCTTTACCCGCAGGGGGCTCTTGAGGCTTGGGATTCGGTTCGAAACGGAACAAACCCTCACCACTCGTGATCTGCGCGTTGATGGCTTCAAACAATGCTTTACTTGATTCGAGCAATGCGCGCCCAAACTCCTTTCCGCCGCCGCCTTCGATATAAGTGATCTTGACGATATTCTCTTTTCTCAGGCTCTGGACAATTTTGTCCAGATCCGCACCTCCGAGATTCAGCCATCCAAGTTTCAGTGACGCGCTGACCTTCTTTCGTGTATAGCTCCACACCTGCGAGAGGTCGGCCTCGATGCGGGCGACCCATTTGTCGGCCCTGAGCTCCGCCGTACCGTAGAAGTTCACGCCGATGTCTGGACTGCTTTGACGGTCGAGACTGCCCTCGTTCGCTACGAGCTCGCTGAAGAGGCTATTGCCCGACCCGATGTTGAAACCGAATTGCGTGCCGATCTGAAATCTGGACGGGAAAGTGACGCTGCTGCCCCCGCCTTTTTCGACGACATTGCCGGCTAGAATCGGTTGAACTTCAACCTCCTGAAGAACGAGCGGAACCAGGACAACTTCGTCTTTCGGCTTCAACTGGAAGACCCGGCGAATTTCCTTGGTAATTGCATCGCGCTGTTTTTTCGTGATGTCCGCCACGGCCTGGCCGCTGACTGTAGCGCCGACGATGCTCTCGTATTTCCCTTTACCGACATCGATGTAATAGGGCTTCGCATTAATTCCCCAGTATTTGACGCTGAAGTCAAGCAACGTTTCATTGGCGATGGAATCGATACGGGCGGGAAAGTAATGAAACATATTGCTTTCGTCCGTGTCTTGATAAGCTATCACGCCGTCTGCTGCGCAGGATTTGTTCAAACGTCCAGGCATGTCAACCTCGCTATGTGGAAGACTGTATATGAGCGCCATGCATTTGTGATGTGAGATGGGGCTCGCAGTACTGCGGCTTGGGGAAATGGATCAAGGTAGTGTCATCGCGCCTCCTTCAGTAAGCGTGCTAACCGGGCAGTTACCCGATGCGGCGTGATCCCGATGGATCGCATCGGGTGCGGAGGACGAGGCATAGGATCGCAATTGCCGACGGGACATGCCGAACGTCACCTGGAGGATGTCGCGCGGCCATGCATGTGCGATCGCGTAGCTGACTGCGGCGCGACGTAGGGCTAAATAGACCCCCCAGGCTGACGGAACCTCTATCTGGCCGTTGGCGTCGGCTTGTAGCCTCCACGGTTTGTAAGCGGCGTGTGGGATGGTTACGCCTGTCTGGCTGCAGAACCGGGCGGAGGCGGCGGGCAGATAGACGCGCCTTCCACCGACGCGTGCGACGAGGTCGAACATGGTCTCGAATCCGGCCGATTTCGCAAGCGATGCCAGGATCAACGGGAGGTAATTCAACACGAGTTCGTCGTGCCTCTGGCAAAACAGAACCGAGGTCTCGCGCAGATTGCCCCCGAAGAAGGCGTCACCGCTGAAAAGTCGCGCGAGAAGCGCCTCTTCCCCGTTTGGCTGGTGGCTCAAATCGTCGCCCGCACGGATTGCTCTCATGGCTCGCTCGTTCTTGTACGATGAAAGCAGACTACCGAGTTTCCGGGAAGCGATGTAGGGGGAACGCCGCCCCTAGACGTAGAGAGGTGGCCGCGCGAATTCGGATAATCGGATAAGTGGTTTGGCCGAGGCCTGAGCCAGCGACAATGCTGGTGAAGGAACCGAGGAAATGACGGAGAGAACCCGACGCACGCACTCAGCGGCGTTCCAAGCGAAGGTGGCGCTGGCAGCGGTTAAAGGCGAGCGCACGCTGGCTGAACTGGCGCAGCAGTTCGAGGGGAAATCGGACTTTTCGAGCAAAAAATGGCGATGGCCAAGCACGGAACTGCTTCCGGCAACGCTCTGTGCTTTGTGTGTTTGCTGCCACCGCGACGGTAGCAACGCATTGACTGACAACGACTATCGTCACCGAACCGCCAGAAATTGCACGGAAAGTGTGATTACCCTACACCGGCGTCCGGAACTTCATAGGCCTTGGCTGCGGTGACGACCTGTGCGATCTGCTTCCTGAGCGTGTCGAGAGGAATGACCGTCGGCTTGACTAGTACCCCCTGCATTGCTTTTCCACGGCGTTGCATGAGTTGGGATTTTGACAGCGTGTGGAGCGAAGCAGCCGCTCAACTTTCGGCTGCGCGGGTTGATCACTGACGGTTTCTGGTGGTGGATTCAACCGGTCGCTGCCCTGCGACGTGCGACCTGCGACTTCCGACCCGAAGCAGACAATCACGCCGTCACGATGCGGTCATTCGCTGCGCGTCAGTCCGGGGCACGGCGAGAGAATTTGTCTTGGCCTGGATGGGTAGGCGCGCGTCCGCTCATTCTTAACCCGGTCAGCCGCGGGTCGTTAAATGCTTTCATTCGCGGACGGACACGGTTCGACACATGTCACGGTTGCAGCACGGCAGTAGAGCAGAACGGAGAAGCCAGTCGACGGATACAGGTCGATCTGGGTGCGGCCATCATCGCAGCGAGAAAACCGGAGGTCATAAATCCACGACGGGTAAGAAACGTTTTCAGTCGTGAACTCGCTTCCCTCAACATCCTCGAGAAGGAACGTAATCCTACAAGGCACCTGTTGTCCGTTCCGTGCCGGATTATCCTGTCCGCTGTGACGGATCGTGAGTTCCATATCAGTACGCCATGCTCCGTTCGAGCTGACGCGACGCAGCGTTACAGCAAGCACCTCGGCATCGTGAAACCGAGGCCAGTAGCCATAGATACTTCGTATCAACCAGGCATATTTGACCGCGCTCTCGTCCGTTTCCTTGCGGTTCCTGTATCGGTCTGATTCCCACGATTCCGGCAAACCCTCTACCATCTCCTCCAGCTTCTTTATCAGGTATCGTTCTGCCTCTTCAGCCGAGCCGCGAAAATCGAGCGCGCTCGCGGCGCTACCGATGCGACCGTCACTCAGCTCCTGCACGATCTCGTAACCGTATATGAACGTACCGTCGTCGCGCTGATTGATGTGGTAACCAATGTCATAGGTCAAGCGGCGTTCGTTCTGCCGAACGTACCTGAACGTCTTGGCGTAGTTTGACTGAAGCTGCATTTTTGACTCTCTCGCTATTGTCAACCGCCTAGTCCTCAGTTGATTGTCGACGCTTTTTGCGCCGACGTCGAATGACAGAAACTGGCCGGCTGCTGCCTTCCGCAGTTGCTTGCCGTAGGCCAGCGCAGTGACCCGAAATCGACCCATAAGAGACAGATGCAATTCCTGAGATCGGCCGCGCGCAGCAACGTCGGCCGACGGGAAGTGGGCGCGTTGCGCCTCATGACCAACCCCTTTCACTCGGACGCCTCGTCGATAGCCTTCAGAATCATTTGTTGGTCGTCAATTACACTCTCATCTCCGGAAAAGCGGGACATCTCCATATGTCCGTCGTCGAACACGTCGATCTCGATACGCTCACCTGGCACAGTTATCGAGATCAGAATGGTGTCTGGGCGATGCCGGCCCAATGTATAAAAGAGGTGGCGATCGTCGAGGTCGCTAAGCAATTCGTACAAGGCGTGCGTCATATATCCCCGCCAAGATCAGCAGCTAGCCGTGAGAACCGAGCTGAAACAAAGCTGCAAAAATAATGGCAGTGAAGAACGCCAGCGCCGTCGCCCCTTGGATTCTGGTTCGCCGTACCATTTTGGCCGACACAATATCTTCTGCAGACATGTTGAAGCAGAACTTGTACCACCATCTCCAAGCCCTTGATCTGCAATAGAAGGCCAATATTCGCTCTGGACGAAATGCCATGATTGCGGATATCGCGGCGCCGTAAGCGATCACGACAAAGCCGAAAATGGCGCGGTAGGTCGATTCGTTCACGTAGCTGTCTCAGGTCGACATAGCGAGGAAATAGGTGGAACGTCCGAAATTCGATCAACGAACCCATGCTGTCACAATCTAGACTATTGACCGCAACTGGCTTGTCGGGGTTTGCACTACGTTGCGGGTTGTGCCAGCACCGCTAGGCCCACGCGCTAGGATATCGCTCGCATCCGGCTAACCACCAAGGTTTTTCTTCGAGATTGTCGATGATCCAGGAACGGATGGCGAAAGGCCGTTGTTGGCGCCGACTCCCGTCATTGCCCACCCATCCCGGCATCGCCAAACCCTGAAGATCCGTTTTTGCGGAACCCGAGCCACCCGATGATGATAAAAGCCGTGTTCTTCGACGTCGGTGAAACACTGATCGATGAAAGTCGAGACTGGAACGAGTGGGCCGACCATCTCGAGGTGCCGCGACGCGTGTTTCATGCGTTGCTCGGCGTGGTCATCGCGCGTGGTCAGCATCATCGTCGCGTGTTCGATCTCGTGCGGCCGGGTGTCGACTTCGCCGCATTGTGCCGGGCGCGCGAGGCGACCGGGAGCACTTATACGGTGACCGCAGAAGATCTCTACCCCGACGTCGTGCCGTGCCTGAAACGACTGCGTGAAACCGGCGTGCTGGTCGGCATCGCGGGAAATCAACCCGTCGCGACCGAACGTGCACTCCGTACACTCGGCGTGCCGGCGGACATCGTTGCGTCGTCGGCGTCGTGGGGCGTCGACAAGCCGGATGCCCGCTTTTTCGAGCGCATTGTCGCCGAGACGAACGGAATCGAGCCGTCCAGGATTGCCTACATCGGCGACCGGCTCGACAACGATGTGGAACCGGCGCGGCGGGCCGGCATGGTTCCAGTGTTCTTGCGGCGCGGCTCATGGGCGATCATTCAGTCCGGTTCCGGGCGGTTCGCGTCTCCCGTGCACGCGATCGACAGCCTTTCCGCGCTTCCGGCATTACTGTCCGGAAGTTTGGGGACATAACCTTGATCAAGGACGCGAGGGCTGAATGACACCGACGCGTCGCAGCCGGTCAGTGTGGGTTCGTGCCAGATGTGCTCGATGTATTTCGGCATCTTTCTGCCCTGGATGCCGTGCTGGCGTGCTCAGCCTCGATACTCCCGCTGCCCGCTGCCCGCTGCCCGCTGCCCGCCACCCGAATCCGAGTCCGAGTCCGAATCCGAATCCGGTCCCCCCGATCACCCCGTCCAACCAGCCGCCAGCTCGCCATTCCCGCCCAAACCCGACCCCGCCCAAACCCGCATCCAGCCTGCCGCTTCCGCCCCCGCCCCCACATCCCGTGGCCGATTTTGTCACCAGGTGGGCCGAATATGACAATGGAAACCGGCTCGCACGGCATTAGGATGGGTCACCTCGCCGCCCGGAGCTGGCCGGTTTTGCCGTATCGGCCCCGTGGCGCGCCTCATTCACCGCCTGATTGGAACATCGACCATGAGCTATAACGCCCCCGTCAAGGACATGCTGTTCGTGCTGAAGGAACTCGCGGGCATCGACACCGTTGCGCAACTGCCGGGT
>JABLTH010041022.1_pt1 | contig 22621 bp, 14 predicted proteins | sample 7875711 | NCBI WGS metagenome assembly JABLTH01 (sample SAMN14941262, study PRJNA633318) | bioreactor metagenome | isolation source: bioreactor | place: China | collected 2019-03-05 | reverse complement strand
TTCACCGGCAGCTATCCGGGCGGCGTGCTGCCCGCGACGATCAGCGGCGGCACGACGAACCTCGGCGGCAAGGACCAGTACCTGAACACGAACCTGCAGCTCTATACGGCCGGGCTGCAGTACCAGCTCGCGCCCGACTGGCAGCTCGACGTCGCGTACAGCTACAGCAAGGCGACGCGCCGACGCAACGAAAGCACGCTGTACCTGCAGGATGCGGCCGGCAACTACACCGACAGCCGCTACGTCGGGATGGAGGATCATCGCTTCAGCCAGTGGCGCGCGATGGTCGAGGGCAAGGTACGCACCGGCCCGTTCAGCCACCAGATCGTGATCGGCGCGTCGTGGCAGAAGCAGGCGAACGACTATTCGGCGAACAGCGTGTTCGTGCCGCTCGGCGCCGGCAACCTGTATGCGCCGAATCCTTACCGCTACGACAGCCCGCACGGCTTCATCCAGTACCGCACGAGCGAGATCGTGCAGAAATCGCTGTTCGCGAGCGATACCGTGCAGCTCACGGAGCGCTGGTCGGTGCTCGCCGGCGTGCGCTACATGAACTACGAGCAGCGCTCGTTCCAGGCGAGCGGCGCGGAGGATCCCGGCTATCGCCAGAACGGCGTGGTGACGCCGACGTTCGCGGTGATGTTCAAGCTCGCGCCGACGACCACCGCGTACGCGAGCTACGCCGAATCGCTCGAGCCCGGCAGCCGCGTGAACGACGTCTACGCGAACGCCGGCCAGGTGCTCAAGCCGCTGCGCAGCAAGCAGTACGAACTGGGGATCAAGAGCGAGCACGCGCGCTGGAGCGCGACGGCCGCGTTGTTCCGCATCGAGCGCAGCGCCGAATATGCGAACGCGGCGAACGTCTACGTGCAGGACGGCGAATCGGTCATTCAGGGGATCGAGTTCGGTGCGCGCGCGAAATTCGGCGCGCGCTGGAACGCGGGCGTCGACGCGATGCTGCTCGACGCGTGGTACGCGAACGGGATCGGCAACAACGGCAACCGCGTCGCGGGCGCACCGCGTTTCGTGCTCGCCGGCGACATCGGTTATGCGGTGCCCGGCGTGCCGGGGCTGACGCTCGGCGTCGATGCGAAATTCACCGGCGCGACGCCGCTGCGCGCGGCCGGCGGCCTCGATGCCCCGGGCTTTCTCGTCGTCAATGCGGGGGCGCGTTACCTGACGCGGATCGGCCGCCACGACGTGACGCTGCGCGCGTCGATCGACAACGTGCTGAACCGCCGTTACTGGGAATACCAGTACGCGGACTACGTGAAACCGGGCGATCCGCGCACGGTGAGCCTGAGCGCGAAGCTCGACTTCTGAACGCCGCGCCGGCGGCCGCAAGCCGTCGGCTGCCAGCCGGCATGGCCGCACCGCGACGGCCTCGGGATTTTCTCGAACCCCAAAAGCAAAACGGCGGAGCGGCTTCTTTCGAAGCTCGCTCCGCCGTTTCGCGGCGAACCGTCAGACGCTCTTAGTGGAGCTTCTTCGGCAGCATCTGGCTGCGCAGGCGCTTGTGCAGGCGCTTGACGGCTGCTGCCTTCTTGCGCTTACGGACTGCGGTCGGCTTTTCGTAGGACTGGCGTTCGCGCAGTTCAGCGATCAGGCCATTTTTTTCGATAGCACGGCGAAAGCGGCGAATCGCCACTTCGAACGGCTCGTTTTCTTTCAGAAGAATCGTCGTCATGTCGTTCCTAAATTGCTTAAACGGTCAAAAACGTAGCGGCCAAGCGCCACGCACCGGCCATCCGAGCGTCCCCACAAACAGGCGAAACGAGCGGAAATACGGCCTCGGAGGCCGGAAAAGAGAGGCGGAAAGCACCGCGAGTACGCTTCACAAGCCGCGTGCAGCGCCGCGTTTGACTGCCAGCAGACACGCCGAAAACGGCAGAGGCTTGACAGAAATCTCAATTCAGCCCGCCATCATAGCAGGGAATCACAGACAAAACCACCCTTTTGTCGATTGCGTGTGCACAGTCGAACGACTGCGTGCCGAGACCGCTCTCGGGCTACTTCCATCCGGCATCGCGCCGGGTCGGTCCGAAATGACAAAGAAGGATAAAAAATCGGGCCGAATCTCAACGCGCCCCTCAAGTTTTGTTTTGGTGCGCCGAAATCCTGCTCTGAGGCGGCCAGCAATGAACGAGTGCTTCCGCCGACGCCAAAACGGCTTTCCAGGGCTTTCGGCTTACACAGGAGATTTTTCCATGCTCGGAATTAACAGCAACATCAACTCGCTGGTTGCACAGCAGAACCTCAACGGCTCGCAAAACGCCCTGTCGCAGGCAATCACCCGCCTGTCGTCGGGCAAGCGCATCAACAGCGCGGCAGACGACGCAGCAGGCCTCGCGATCTCGACCCGGATGCAGACCCAGATCAACGGTCTGAACCAGGGCGTGTCGAACGCGAACGACGGCGTGTCGATGATTCAAACGGCATCGAGCGCACTGTCGTCGCTGACGAACAGCCTGCAACGTATCCGCCAGCTGGCCGTCCAGGCGTCGACGGGCACGATGTCCTCGACCGACCAGGCAGCACTGCAACAGGAAGTTGCGCAACAGATCCAGGAAGTGAACCGTATCGCGTCGCAAACGACGTACAACGGCACGAACATCCTGAACGGCAACGCAGGCATCGTGTCGTTCCAGGTTGGCGCGAACGTCGGCCAGACGATTTCGCTGGACCTGAGCCAAAGCATGTCGGCCGCGCAGATCGGCGGCGGTCTGGTGCAGAAGGGCCAGACGGTCGGCACGGTGACGGGCTTGAGCCTCGACGCCTCCGGCGCGTACACGTCGGCGTCGGCGGCCGTAACGGTTACCGCGATCAACGTGCTGTCGGACGGTAAGGGTGGTTACACGTTCACCGACCAGAACGGCGGCGCCATCACGCAAGCCTATGCCCAGTCCGTGTTCGGCGCAAACGCAACGTCCGGCGCGGGCACGGCAGTCGGCAATCTGACGCTCCAGGCGGGCGCAACCAGCTCCGGCGGCGCCAGCATGTCGGCAGCGGCGCTCACCGCGGCCACGAACGCAGTTGCGCAGATCAACGCCGTCAACAAGCCGGCAACCGTGTCGGGCCTCGACATCAGCACCGTCAGCGGTGCGAACGTCGCGATGGTGTCGATCGACAACGCGCTGCAGACGGTGAACAACGTTCAGGCACAGCTCGGTGCGGCACAAAACCGCTTCACGGCAATCGCCACGGCGCAGCAGGCAGAATCGACCGACCTGTCGTCGGCACAGTCGCAGATCACCGACGCGAACTTCGCGCAGGAAACCGCGAACATGTCGAAGAACCAGGTGCTGCAACAAGCTGGCATCTCGGTGCTCGCACAGGCAAACTCGCTGCCGCAGTAGGTCCTGAAGCTCCTGCAGTAATCGCGTAGCAACCCACGGCCGGGCCCCGCGTAACGCGCGGCCCGGCCGTAGTCACTTGGCGCACGGGGCCTTGCCCCGCCGCCAGGTCCTTATCCAGAATTTCACGGACTACCCGCCGCACGGAGCACTACGATGTCGACGATCAATCCCGCCGTCACCGCCGCCAACAGCTCGGCCAACAGCGCGCTGCAACAGGCTGCCCAATCGATCATCAGCGGATCGACCGGCAACTCGTCGATGGACGTCAACTCGCTCGTGACGGCGCTCGTCAATGCGAAGACCGCCGGCCAGACCGCCGCGCTCAGCGCGCAGCAGGCCAGCGACAACACCCAGATTTCCGCGTACGGCGCCCTTTCGGCGGCGCTGAGCGCACTCCAGGCCGGCGTCACGACACTGTCGAACGGCTCGCTGCAAAACACCTTCACCGCCACCGCGAGCGGCACCGGCCTGACCGCGACCGCGGGCGCCGGCGCTGTCGCCGGCAGCTATTCGGTCGGCGTCACGCAGATCGCGACGTCGCAGTCGCTGTCGTCGGCCGCGTTCGGTGCGTCGACGGCGCTCGGCACCGGCACGATGACGCTGTCGCTCGGCAGCAAGTCGTTCACGGTCAACGTGGGCAGCAACAACAACACGCTGTCCGGCATCGCCGCCGCGATCAACAACACGACCGGCACCCCGGGCATCGTCGCGTCCGTCGTCAACGGCAGCGATGGCGCGCACCTCGTGCTCAGCTCGACGCCGACCGGCGCGGCGAATGCGATCAGCGTCGCGGTCAGCAACGTGACCGGCGACAACGGCCTCTCCAGCCTCGGCGTCACGTCGACGGCCAGCACGACGGGCGGCCAGTCGTCCATTGCGTCCGCCAACAGCAGCGCCGCCTGGAAGCAAAGCACCGCCGCGCAGGACGCCGCCTTCACGATCAACGGCATCGCCGCGACGAGCGCGAGCAACACCGTGACGGGCGCGATCACCGGCGTCACGCTGAACTTGACCTCGGCCGCCGTCAGCGGCACGCAGCCGCAAACGCTGACGGTCGCCACCGACACGAAGACGCAAGCGTCGGCGATCAACAACTTCGTGACGCTCTACAACACACTCGTCACGACGATGGGCTCGCTGTCGAGCTTCACGGCCGGCGCGTCGTCGCAAGGCCCGCTGCTCGGCGACTCGACGCTGAACACGATCCGCAACGCACTCGCGTCGGTCGTCGCGGGCGGCGTGAGCAGCAACGGCTCGACGGTCAACCTCGCGTCGATCGGCGTCACGCTGCAGGCCGACGGCACGCTGCAGGTCGACAGCACCGCGCTCAACTCCGCACTGCAGAACAACCCGACCGGCGTCGCGTCGCTGTTCAACTCGACGAACGGGATCGGCCAGCAGCTGACGAAGGACATCACGAACTACACGCAGACGGGCGGGCTGATCGCCGCACGCACGACCGCGCTCAACAATGACCTGAAAAGCGTCGCCACGCAGCAGACGAACCTGTCGAACTATGTCGCGCAGCTGACCAGCCAGTACCAGGCGCAATTCACCGCGCTCAACACGCTGATGGCGACGATGAACAGCAACTCGCAGTACCTGACGCAGTTGTTCGGCGGCACGAACAGTGCCGGCGCGCTGTCGAGCAACAAGAGCTGACCGCTGGCCGGACAGGAGAGCCACGATGGAACAGACCGAACTGATCGCCCAGCTCGACGCGCTCACCGACGCGATCGAACATGCGGCCGCGATGGCCGACTGGATCGAGGCGGCGCGCCTCGTCGACCTGCGCGAGCCGCTCGTTGCGTCGCTCGCGGCCGATCAGCCGCCGGCCGGCATCGCCGCGATCCGCCGGATTCAGGCCAGCAACGCGCGCATCTTCGCCGATGCGCAACGCGCGCAGCAGGAGCTGACCAACGAATACCAGGCGGCGATGGGCCGCGTGCAGGCCGTCGGCCAGTACCAGAGCATCGCGAGCCGTTAAATCGCGCCACGCGGCGCCCGACACGCGCGCGCCGCCAACCTGACAACAAGAACTACGCGCTGATGTGAGGGCGTGCTCGTTCGCCTCCGCCCGCCTCGTGCGGGCGTTTTTTTGGGGGTGCCGCCCGGCCCCGGGGGGGGCCGTTCAATCGGCCAAACTGACCGGGCTTTTACCGTCATCTCGCGGCATCGGCGCAGCAACACGCTACCCATAATGGTATCGACCGACTTTCCGCAGATTTCATCATGTTCTCGACCGAACTGCCCGCCTCCGCCGCGCTCACGCCCGAACAGCAGCTTGCGCAGGACATTGCACTCGTCATGGAGAACGCGCTCGAGCGCCAGCGCAGCGGCGCGCTCGACGACGCCCGGGCGCTGTACGAGGCCATCCTCGACGCGGTGCCCACGCATGGAGATGCGCATTACAACCTCGCGGTGCTGCTGGCCGATACGGGCCATCCGGCTGACGCGGTGCCGCATTTCGAAGCCGCCCTCGGCGTGAGCCCGGACAACGGCTACTACTGGGTCAGCTACATTCATGCGCTGCATCGCAGCGGGCAAGCGGCCGCCGCATGGATCGCGGTCGAAATCGCGCAGCAGCGCGGTGTACACGGCCCCGCACTGAACGGCCTGATCGCGCAATTGGCGTCACCCGACATCATGTTCGCGACTGCAGCGGTCGCTGCGGCCCCGAGCGGCATCGACGCGGCGATCGCCTTGGAAACCGCGGCCGGCCCAGCCGTGAAGAGCGACTCCGGCAAGCCTGCCCGCCGCCCCAATCAGACGCTGCTGCAAAAGCATGCGGCGCTGTTCGAGAAGAACAAGCACGCGGAAGCCACCGCGCTTGCGCAGAAACTGGTCGCCGACTACCCGGAAGACGGCGCATGCTGGCGCGCGCTGTCCGCATCGCTTCACCGGGCGGGCCGCTTCGCGGAGATGATCGACGCCGGCTTTCGCACGGTCGACTTGCTGCCGGATGAAGTGCTCGTGCGCATCCTGCTCGCAGATACGCTGCGAGCGCGGAACCGTCTCGCGGAAGCCGACGAACAGTGCAAGCGCCTGCTCCAGCTTCAGCCCGATCACGCGGAGGCAATGCGGATTCGCGGTCTCGTGCTGTTCGCGCTGCGCCGCAGGGATGAAGCGCTCGCGGCCTGCCGGCGCGCCGTCGAGCTCGCGCCCGGCGCCGCCGCGCCATGCGGCACGCTCGGCTTCGTGCTGCTCGAACTGGGCGCAACGCAGGAAGCGATAGGCTGGCTGAAGCGCTCGATCGAAATCAATCCGACCGACAGCGTCACCTACAGCAGCATGCTGTTCTGTATCGCACACAGCAGCGACTTCGGTCCGCAGGCGCTCCTTGCGGAACATCGCAAGTTCGGCGAGCGCTACGACAATCAAAAGCGCAAGCGCGCAGCCGTGTTCTCGAACCTGCGCGACCCGGCGCGCAAGCTGCAGGTCGGCTTCGTGTCGGGCGATCTGTTCAGCCACGCGGTTGCCTCCTACGCGGTGCCTGTGATCGAGCATCTCGCGGCCGACCCCGGCATTGCGATGCACTTCTATCACAACCACTTCGAGGAAGATCATACGTCCGAACGCTTCAAGGCCCACGCCACGACCTGGCGCAACGTCGCCGACATGAGCGACCAGGCCTTCCTTGAGCGCGTGCGCAACGACGGCATCGACATCGTGATCGACCTGTCGGGCCATACAGGCCGCAATCGGCTCGTTGCGCTGGCGCAGCGCGCGGCGCCAGTTCAGGCGTCGTGGATCGGCTATCCGGCCACGACCGGCCTCAGCAAGATGGACTATTACCTGACGGATCGCTTCGTCGCGCCGCACGGCGCATTCGACGATCAGTTCGTCGAACAAATCGTGCGTCTGCCCGCGATCGCGCCGTTCATGCCGGCACCGAATTGCCCGCCCGTCAACGTGCTGCCGGCGCTGCACAACGGCTATACGACGTACGCCAGCTTCAACCGCCTGAACAAGCTGAGCCCGCACGTGATCGAGGTCTGGGCGCGCGTGCTGCACGCGGATCCAACCGCGCGCATGGCAATCGGCGCAATCGACAACGACGGCGACCAGCAGACGCTGACCGAATGGTTCGCAGCCGCCGGCATCGATGTCGGCCGCCTGACGTTTCACCGGCGCTCGAGCACCGCCGTTTACATGCAGCAGCATCACGGCGTCGACCTCTGTCTCGACGCGTTCCCCTACACCGGTTCGACGACCACGCTGAACGCGCTGTGGATGGGCGTGCCGACCGTGACGATCCCCGGCGCGACGATGGCCGGGCGCGGCAGCGCGGGCTGGCTGCAGCACGTCGGGCTCGACGCGTACATCGCGACCGACGAGGACGACTTCGTCGCGAGGGCGCTCGCGCTCGGCCGCGACACCGCCGCGCTGCAGGCGCTTCGCGCCGGCCTGCGCGCGCGCTGCGGAGAGTCCGCCGCGTTCCGGCCGGCTGTCGTCGCGGCCGGGCTGTCGTCGGCGCTGCGCACGATGTGGACCCGCTGGTGCGCGGGCGAACCCGCGACCGCATTCGACACACCGCTGTTCGACGACATGACCACCGCACAGGCCGCGGCAGAGGCCTGAACCTCACGTCAGATCGAGAGAGACCATCATGACCGCCAGCCTGCCCGCGTCGTCCGTCGCGCAACTGCCGCACGAACGCATCTACGTCACGCAGCCGCACCTGCCGCCGCTCGACGAATTCCTGCCGTACCTGGAGAAGATCTGGGAGAGCCGCACGCTGACCAACGGCGGCCCGTTCCACCAGCAGTTCGAGCGCGCGCTGTGCGAGTATCTCGGCGTACCGTACCTGTCGCTGTTCGCGAACGGCACGCTCGCGCTCGTCACCGCGCTGCAGGCGCTGCGCATCAACGGCGAAGTGATCACGACGCCGTATTCGTTCGTCGCCACCGCGCATTCGCTGCTGTGGAACGGCATCAAGCCGGTATTCGTCGACGTCACGCCCGGCACGCTCAACCTGGACCCTGCGCGCATCGAGGCGGCGATCACGCCGCAGACCACCGCGATCATGCCCGTGCACTGCTACGGCAATCCGTGCGACGTCGAAGCCATCCAGAAGATCGCCGACAACTACAACCTGCGCGTGATCTATGACGCCGCGCATGCGTTCGGTGTGCAGAACACCACCGGCAGCGTGCTCACCCACGGCGATCTGTCGGTGCTGAGCTTCCACGCGACGAAGGTGTTCAACACGTTCGAAGGCGGCGCGATCATCTGCCCCGACGCGAAGACCAAGCAACGGATCGACCACCTGAAGAACTTCGGTTTCGTCGACGAAGTCACGGTCGTCGCGCCCGGCATCAACGGCAAGATGAGCGAAATCAACGCCGCGTTCGGGATGCTGCAGTTGCAGCACATCGACGGCGCACTCGCGCGCCGCCGCGAAATCGACACGCTGTACCGCACGCTGCTCGCCGACGTGCGCGGCATCCGCTGCGTGCCGCTCGGCGGCCAGACCGTCGCGAACCATGCGTATTTCGCGATCCTCGTCGACGAAGACTATCCGCTCGATCGCGACGGGCTGTACCGGAAGCTGCGCGACTACGACGTGTACGCGCGCCGCTACTTCCATCCGCTGATTTCGGAATTCCCGATGTACCGCGGGCTGCCGTCCGCCAACCGCGACAACCTGCCCGTCGCGACCGAGGCCGCGCGCAAGGTGCTGTGCCTGCCGATCTACCCGGCGCTCACCGACGACATGGTCCGCCGCATCGTCGAGCTGATCGCGCGCTGACGCGCGACGCCTACAGGTAACGCTCGCCGGCCGCGCGCGCGCGGATCCGGCGGGCCGGGTTGCCGTACACGACGGTGTACGGCTCGACGTCGTGCAGCACGACCGCGCCCGCGCCCACGACGCCGTGCTCGCCCACCGCGATCCGGTGCCGCAGCATCGCGCCGAGGCCGATCGCCGCGCCGCGGCCGATCCGGCAGTTGCCGCCCGTGACGACGCCTGGCGCGAGACTCGAGAAATCCTCCATCGTGCCGTCGTGATCGAGCGACGCGTTCGTGTTGACGATGCACCCGTTGCCGATCGCGCAGCACGGATTGATCACCGCGCCGGCCATCACGACCGTACCCGCGCCGATCGTCGACGCCTTGCCGATGCGTGCGGCCGGATGCACCGCCGACACGCACGGCAGGCCCGGCACGAGCGCCGCGAGAGCGGCCGTCACGTTCTCGCGCGCGTGGTTGTCGCCGATGGCGACCAGCAGCCCGGCGATGCCGTGCGCACCGACCAGATCCGGCAGGTCGCGTTCGGCGCCCAGTACCGCGTAGCCGAGGGTCTCCTCGCCGCGGGGCCGGAACGAATCGATCAGCCCGGCGATCCGGTACCGGCCAGCCTGTTCGACGATGTCGATCACGACCTTGGCGTGACCGGACGAGCCGACGATGACGATGTTTTCCACAAGGGCCTCGATTGATCTGAAAGCAGGGGCGGCCATGCCGCGTTCCCCGCAGTATGCCGCGTCGCCGCACCCGCGCGGCGCGCGCCGTCACGTCAGACGACCTGCGCCGTCTCGTCCGCCGTCACGCGACCCGCTGCGAAATACGCGGCAAACGCCGCCCGCAAGCGCTCGGCCATCCGGATCCAGCTTTCGTCGCGCCCGCGCCGGAACAGCCGCACCGTGCCCGGATACCACGGCGAATCGTCGCGGCCGTGCATCCAGCGCCAGTCCACGTCCTGATTCGGCAGCAGCACCCAGCAAGGCTTGCCGAGCAACGCGGCCAGATGCGCGGTGGACGTGTCGACGCACACCACGAGATCGAGTTGCGCGACGATCGCGGCCGTATCCGCGAAATCGTCGAGCTCCGAGCCCAGGTGCAGCAGCGGCAAGCCGCCCGGCGGCTGACGCGCCTCGTCCTCGCCCTGCCCTTTCTGCAGGCTCACGAAATTCACACCCGGCACGCTCCATAGCGGCGTCAGCAACGCAAGCGACGGCAGCGAGCGGTGCGCGTCGTTGTGATGCTTCGGGTTGCCTTTCCACACGAGCCCGACGCGCGGGCCGGCCGGCAATACATCGAGGCGTGCGCGCCAGCGCGCGACGCTGGCCGGATCGGGCGCGAGCCGCACCGGCGGCGGGATCGTGTCGAGTGTCGTGCCCGTGTGCATCGGCGCGCTCAGCAAACTCGTCCAGTAATCGAACTGCGCGGCTTGCGCCGTCGCCGTCTCGTGATCGAGCACCGCGTCGACGCCGTCGACCGTCGCCATCAGCCGATGCAGCGCGGGCTGACACGCGAACACCACGCGCGCCGCGTGCCGCGCCCGGAATTCCGCGAAATAGCGGCTGAACTGCAGCATGTCGCCCAGGCCGTCTTCCTGCCAGACGAGCAGCGTCTTGCCGGCGAGCGGCTCACCCTGCCACTGCGCGCACCGCAGCACCTCGCGGGTCCGGCGGTGCACGAACGCCGTTTGTTCGTAGCGTGATTCGTAGCGCCGCCAGCCTTCTTCGAACCGGCCCAGGCCGAGCAACAGCGTCGCCAGGCCGAAACGCGCATCGCCATAGTCCGCACGCAGTTCGAGCGCGCGGCGGTACGCGCGTTCGGCGTCGTCGTGGCGGCCGGCATGCGCGAACGTGGTGCCGAGGTTGTAGTGCACTTCGGCCATGTCCGGAGCGAGCGACAGCGCGTCGGCGAACACGGCCATCGCTTCGTCGTGACGACCCTGCGCGCGCAGGACGCAGCCGAGATTGTTGTGCGGCTGAGGCAGGCCGGGACGGCAACGGATCGCGTCGCGATAGGCCGCTTCGGCTTCCGGCAGGCGATCGAGGTTCTGCAGCGCGACGCCGAGGTTGTAGTGCGCCTCCGGGTGATCCGGGCACAGCACGAGCGCCTGGCGGCTGGCGGCTTCCGCTTCCGGCAACCGCTGCATGTCGACGAGGATCGCGCCGAGATTGGCGTGCGCGAGCACGAAGTCCGCTCGCACGGTAATCGCGAGCCGGTAGGCGAGTTCCGATTCGGCCTGGCGGCCGAGCACACGCAACAGGTTGCCGAGATCGGCCAGCACGTCGGCCGACTGCGGCTCGATCAGCAGCGCCTGCCCGAATGCCTGCTCGGCTTCATCGAGCCGGCCGAGCGCTTCGAGCACCTTGCCGAACCGGTGATGGTGCGACGCCCGCAACGGCGTGACGGACGCAAGCTGCCGGCGCAGGAGTGCCTCGGCATCGGGCAGGCGCCCTTGCGACACGAGCAGCGCGCCGAGACCGTCGCAGGCCGGCTCGAACGCCGGCATCGCGTCGATCGCGCGCCGCCACCATGCTTCCGCGTCGGCCAGCCGGTTCAGGCCGAGCGCGCAGACGGCCGCGATGTGCAGCGCCGCGACTGTCGGCACCGGCCGGTCGAGCAGAGGCGCGACGAGCGACAGTGCGTCGGCGAACTGTCCGTTCTGGCACAGGGTCGCCGCGTGTTGAACCAGCGCGGATTAGTCGGAAGCAGGGGTCATGTCATACGGCGCCGCGCGGCGCGCGGCGCGAACGAACGGTCAGACGGACGCCGGCACGGCGGCCGGTTGGCCCGGCTGGCTGACGGCCCGGTCCCTGGCTTCCTGGAGCGCTGCGAGCGTGTCGAGTGCGCGCCCTTCGTCGGCGGTGAGATCGACCAGAAATGCGTCGTTGTTCTGCTTGATCCAGTCGAGGGGCATGTCCCACCACGCGAGCTGCAGCAGTCGTTCGCGCACTTTTTCCGTGAAGCGGAAGCGAATCAGACGGGCCGGTGAACCGGCATAAATGCCGTACGCCTCGGTGCGGAAATTGGGCGGGATGACGGCCCGCGCGCCGATCACGCATCCGCTCTCGATCTGGCTGCCACCGAGAAACAGCGCTTCGTCGCCGATCCAGACGTCGTTGTGGATCACGGTGTCCGCGTATTGCGGCATCGGCGGATTGGTGAGGCCGTTACCGTACAGGCTGAACATGCTCGTGGAAATGGTGCGCATCTCGTGCTGACCGTTCAACAGGAATCGCAGACGCATTCCGCCAGCCACGTGCTTGCCGATCACGAGTTTCTGAACGCCCTGATCGTACTTTGCGATTGACCCCACACCGATCGACGAGCACCGCCCGATATGAAACGTACCGACCTGCGCCTCTTCATCAACCCAGGTGCGGAAAAAATTGTTCGGAATCGCCGAAAAGGCGCCATCCCGGTAGCCGAGCACGATGAAATGCTTCGCCCACGGATGGTCAGGCAGCACGCCAATACAATCGTCGGAGGTCGTAACGTTCATTCGCGGTCGCAAGTGTGCCGGTGCGGCGGCTCGATGCCGGGCCGCTCGAAACGGCGGTGGAAAACGTCGCGGCACATCGGCCACGAGCATGGACGATGCAGTATAGAAAGCCGGCGACGGTAGCCGACATCGAATAAGAACGGCGTTCTGGCTTCTGTTCCGGAGATAGGGGCTGGTGGGGTCTCGCGTCCGCGGCCCGGCTGCGCCGCGCGTGCGCGTGGAATTGCCGTCGCCGGCCGATGACGGGCGCGTGCATCATTCGGCGCTCGGGCATTGGCGCCCGGTTTTCCTTCGTGATGCTCACACGTCGGCGGAAGCGCCGCTTCGATCCAGCCAGCACGTTCCGTCACCGGAGCCGGCCGCCGTGGCGATGTGCTGCCGCCGCCTTCACCAACGGTGTGCGCCGCTCACTCTCCCGCACTCAATTACTCGACGAACACCCGCCGCAACTACTCGAACTGCACGAGCTGGAACTGCACGAACTCGACGAACTGCAGCTCGACGACGAGCAACTGCTGTCCGACGCATCGAACGCACTGCCGCTGCCCGCTTTCAGCGCGGCGAGCGACGACATCCGCGACGCGGTCTGCACGGTTTGCGAATACACCGACCAAGCGGTGCCGGCCAGCGCACCCGCACCGAACAGCGCGGCAGTCCACAGCAACGGGTCCGTGTCGTCGCGTTCGCGGTCCTGCGCCTGCTGCGCTGCGTGCGCATCGGGTTGCGAGGGTTGCGGGCGCTGCGGATTTCGCGCGGCACGCGGATCGTGCGCGATCCGGCGCGCGAGCAGCGCGGCCCGCCCGGCAGCCGTCGCCCCACCGCGCCCGAAACCGGTCAGCCGCCGCACGACGATCCGGTACGCGACCGCGAACACCACCATGCAGACCGCGAGCAGCAACACGGGCCGCCCGCGGCTCAGGCCGATCGCGAGTTTGGCGGCCCCCGTGCCCAGTACGATCAGCACGATCGCACGCGCGGCCAGGCGCGACGCGCGCATCTCGCCGGGTGCCCACAGCCAGCCTTGTGCGCGCATTCCGTCGACGACCTCCTGCGCATACCCGGCGAGTCGCTTGCGAAACACGTCGTAGCTCACGGTGCCGGACGGCTGCTCCTTGAGCCACGCGCAGTGGTCGTCATGGCGCCCCGCACGTTCCATGTCGGCGATCTGCACGCAGCCACCCTGCCCGGGGGCGGTCCACAGGTCGACCGCACCCGCCTGCGCGAGCGACATCGTCACGACCTCGGCGACCCGTGCTTCGCCGCCGGTGAGATAGGCGACTTCGTCGGTGCTCAGGTCGGCCGACGCCTTGCGCGTACTCCCGCCCCAGCGTCGACAGCGGAACTCGATCGCCTGAAGCACGACGATCAACAACAACGCGACGACACACGCAGGCACATAGAACGCGAGAAACTGCGGCCCCGCGTAGTTCAGCACGTTGAAGTCCTGCGCCGATGCGCAGGTCGCCGCGACGCTCGCGGCGGCGGCCGGCCACGCGAGTTTCGGCAGCCGGTCGCGCCAGGTTCTGCGCGCCTGCACGGCGGCAGGCGAATTCGCGTCCCCCGCCCCGTTCGCGGCCGACGGTTCCGGGCGCGGCGATCCGGATGCGGCACGCAAGTCGGCTGGCCGCGGCCAGATGGACTCCGGCGGCTCGCAGCCGAACAGCCGGCGATAGCTGTCCAGCGTGTCGCGATAACGCTGCGCGTACACGGCGGCCTCGTCCGGCGCGCCCGTGCCGGGCATGTGATGCAGCCGCGCGCGCAGCACGCCGGCGCAGAAGACGTCCCAGTATTCGAGCGTGTATTGCAGGTGGAAATGCCACGCGGTATCGACCGCGACCGACGGCGTGACCGGGTGTCCGGCCGCTTGCGCGAGAAACGCGAAGCGCTTGTATTCGTCGATCACGGCCAGCGCGTGCGCATGCGACCAGCCTTCGGCTTCGGCAAGACGCCGGCTGTACGGCAACGGCGCGTTCGGGTCGTCAGGGGAATACGCGTGCAGACGCGCGAGCAGCGCGTGCTGAGCATCGGTCAGCGCGCGGGCATCGACTGCGGTCGAGGTAGACGGAATGGCAGCCATCGGGAGTCGGCGCGATGCGCGGACGGCCGCCGCGATCGACGCTTGGAGTTGTCGTTGCGGGGGATTCTCGCACATCGGCGAGGCGGCGCGACGGTGTGCCGGCCGCCTGCATGCGGGGCAGCTCGCCGCGTTGCGCCGCGGGTCGGAAAGTCAGAAATCGAGCTGCGCGATCGTGATGTCGAGCGCGGCCGCGACCTTCTTGCGCATCGACTTGCGCAGCTTCCCGCGCTTTTCCTGCTTGGCGTAGTCCGAGCGACTGATGCCGATCCGCCGCGCGACCTCGGCCCGCGTCAGGCCGAGATGCTCGCGCCACGCACGCGCGGGCGAGCTTCCGTCGAACACGACGCGCGTCACGAGCTCGTGCGGAATCAGGTCACGTGCGGCGCACCGCTGCGCGACATAGTCCGCGTACGGAATCACGACGAAGGCTGGCGCGCCGTCCGGGCCGTTGATGATCTGGACTGGGAGGGATTTGCTCATGCGGTGATCGCGCCGCCGGCTTCCGGGCGGCTGTTCGTCGTTTCGGTCGACATGCTCAATCGGTGTTTCAGGCGGGCTTCGGGTGCGTCGAACGACATCGGTGCAAGGTTTCGCCCGGTCGGGTGCACGCGATCGGAAACCGCCATTCGGATAGCCGGCCGAAATATTACTGCAAGCGGAGAAATGGTGATGCGGATGAGACGGCGAAACCGCCGAACGCCTGAACAGGCATGTTTTGGCGCGCCACGGGCCGGGATCGAATCGGCAACCCCTGCCTTTGGAGCTTTACCGGTGCACAACCTGTCTTTTGATTTAAAGCCTTACGCAACTCTCAATCCACAAAACCAAGGCCAACCAAGGCGAATCAAGGGCCCCAAGCGAGCCCAGACTGTCATTCCGCTGCAGGACGCGCGGTCTACGTGGCCCAGCGATACCGGCGATCGCGCCTGCACAACGAGTTCGTAAGATAATGTGGCCGATTTGAAAGGCGAGCCAGGGCCGGCTCGACACACGAAAAAGAAGCGGACCACAAGTTTTGAACAGACGGAATTTCATAATGGCGGCAGCGCTGATGCCGCTGCTCGGGGCATGCAGTCGCGACCAAGCGGCCGCGAAATTCGAACCACGACAGATTCTCGCCGGACCAAAGCCGAACGATGGACAACGTCACGCGCTTACCTTTGGCGACGACGGAATCACATTTCTGCTCGACGGTGCTCCATTCCAGATTCGCAGCGGTGAAATGCATCCCGCACGGATCCCGCGTGAATACTGGCGGCACCGGATCCAGATGGCGAAGGCGATGGGCATGAACACCATCGCCGTGTACGTCATGTGGAATTTTCACGAGACGGCAGACGGCCGGTTCGACTTCGATACGGACGAGCGCGACGTCGAGGCGTTCATTCGGCTCTGCCAGGACGAAGGCATGTGGGTGCTGCTGCGCCCTGGTCCGTACATCTGCGGTGAATGGGATCTTGGCGGAATCCCGGCGCGCCTGCTCGCGCACGACGACATTCAACTGCGCGTGGGATCGCACCGCGACCCTCGCTTCATGTCTGCGGCAAGCGCGTATATCGCCGCGCTCGCACCGCGTGTCCGTCCTCTCATGTCGGCGAGCGGTGGCCCGATCCTGATGCTCCAGATCGAAAACGAGTACGCGAGCTATGGCGACGACGTCGCATACCTCAACGAGATTCGCCGCGTATGGGTCGACGGTGGTATCGCCGGCCCGTTCTTCACCGACGACGGCGTCAAGCAGTTGCAGGAAAACCGCACGGCGCTCGATGGTTGTGTAATCGGCCTGAGTGGACCCAAGGCGCACGACATCGCACAGATCCGGGACCAGTTCCCCGGCTCGACTGTCATGGGTGGGGAGGTCTATCCCGGCTTCTTTACACATTGGGGCGACCAAAAGTTCCAGGGCACCGACGCCGACATTTCGCGCGAGTTGGCCGACTTCATGAAGTACGGCCTGTCGTTCAGCATCTATGTGATCCACGGCGGAACGAGCTTCGGTTTCACGGCCGGCGCGAATCTCGACCACGAGACGGCCGAATATCAGCCAGATATCACGAGCTATGACTACTTCGCGCCAATCGACGAGCAAGGCCGCGCAACAGAAAACTTCACGCGGTACCGCGAACTGATCCAGGCCCACCTCCCCGATCCGCTGCCGGCCGTGCCGGCCGCGCCATCGACACTCGAACTTGCTGGCGACTACGCGCTGCGCCCGTACCTTTACGCGTCATTGTGGGACAACCTGCCTCCCGCAATCGCGACCGCCGATGCACCCAGGCCCATGGAAGCGCACGGGCAGCAAAGTGGTTTCGTGCTTTACCGTCACGACGATCTGGGCCGCGCGGGTGGGTCGCTGGCCGCGCGGGGGGTGCACGACTATGCGACCGTGTTTGTCGACGGCGCGTATGTTGGCGCGATCGCACGGCCGAAGATGCCGCGCTATCTGGCCGACGGGCTGCGTGTCGTGCGCGACGGCGACGACGTCACGCTGCCGACCGGCGGAAAATCTCTCGAACTGCTTGTCGAGGGAATGGGCCGGGTCAACTACGGCGACGACCTGATCGACCGCAAGGGCATCACGGCGACTGTTCGACTGGGTGAACACCCGCTGAGCGGCTGGGAAACCTATGCGCTCCCAATGGACGCAGAGTACATAGCGGCCCTGCGGCCGCGCTGCACGGACCCCACGCGCCCCGGCCTCTTCTACAAGGCGACGCTGATGCTTGATGCGGCCGGCGATACGTTCCTGGACATGCGCGATTGGATCAAGGGCGTCGTATGGGTCAACGGGTACAACCTCGGGCGGTATTGGAACGTAGGGCCGCAATTCCGGCTCTTCTGCCCTGCCCCGTGGCTGCGCAGGGGTTACAACGAAGTGGTGATTTTCGACCTGCATCAGACGTCACCGGCGCCGATCGCCCTTCGATCGACGTTGATCGGATAGGGGCGGCACAGTTGCTCGCACGAACAACGGCGATCCCCATACGCCAGTCACGCAGCCGGCCGGCACTCAGGGCCGGGCTCTTACTGCGCGACGCCGACGCCATGCGGGCAGCCAATTATGACCGAACTGACGGCGCCGGATTCCAACGATGCCGCGCATGAGGATGGACGGAAAAAATGCCGCCGGCACCGAAGTGCCTGGCAGTTTTTTGCGGTCGACCGCGCGTCAGAAATCGTGCTGCGCGAGCGTGATGTCGAGCGCGGCCGCGACTTTCCTGCGCATCGACTTGCGCAGCTTCCCGCGCTTTTCCTGTTTGGCGTAGTCCGATCTGCCGATGCCGATCCGCCGCGCGACCTCGGCCCGCGTCAGGCCGAGATACGCGCGCCACGCACGCGCGGGCGAGCTTCCGTCGCATAGTCCGCGTACGGAATCACGACGAAGGCCGGCGCGCCGTCCGGCGCCGGGGATCGCTCGTTATATCCGTGATTCCTGCCGCCAGCGCGATATACACGCCGACACGCAGCGCTGCAGCGCATCGAGCGCATGCAACACGCCTCGCTTCAGCGGCCCCGCACCGGGCTTCTCAACCGTAACGTGCAACAACAACGCAGCCCCGATCACCGCGGCGACAACAGCCCAGAACAGCGCGACCTGGTCGACTGCCGCACCAGCTTGATTGAACAGCATGTAACCAACGTTCTGGTGGATCAAGTACAGCGGATAACTGACCGCACCGAACCAAACCCATCGCGAGCTCGTGAGTATCGGCGTGCGGCGCAACGCCAGCACAAGCATCACAACGAAGAATGAGGTCATCAGGACCGCGACGACCGACGGATTCAGAGGCGTCCCCAAGTGCTCGCTGAAGTACGGCAGGAGCTGGAATTCGTGATAAAGCGAGAGAGCCCATGCGGCGCAGACGAGCGCAATGCGCGATCGCGACAGACCGTGTGCACGGATTAAAAAGCACGCGGCGCCGGCGATGAAGAAGCCTGCACAGTCCGTCACCAAGAAGCCCTTGAGTTTGATAAACGGGAACAGCTCGACGAGCACCGTACCAATCAGCCACACGTACAGCCAGCGCTCGGCCCGATGGATCTGGCCGATGATCAGCAGAATGCCGGCCAGGCGGTAGAACCGGAGCTCCGCGCCAAGCGACCAGTACGCGCCGTCGATCGGATCAGCGCCGAAGCCACAGCCAAGCGTCACCAAGTTCACCAGGTATTGCGGCCACGTCGCGGTGAATCGATCGCCGCCTATCGCGAGCGTCACGAAAAAAGTGATCGTGCAGCAGACCCAGAACGCGGGTAGGAGGCGAGATGCGCGTGACGCGATGAAGCGCTTGATGCTTCCGTCGCCCGCCGTCATCAGGATCACAAAGCCGCTGATCATAAAAAACAGGTGCACGCCCAGAAATCCGTACTGCGCGACCGGCTCGAGCGCCGGATAGTGCATGGTCGTCAGGTCGTCGCCAGCGTAGCCTCGAAATGCATAGTGAAAGAACACTACCGCGATGGCGGCAAGGAAGCGGAGCAGGTCAAGCTCGGGAATTCGGGAAAACTTCACGGTCGAATCTTGTTGGAATTGGGAACGCGTCGGCCCGACGCTCACGCAAACACCGGCCATCCCCTACGCCGCTTGCGCTGCCGGCTGGCACTTGGAGGGCAGGCTCTTACTGCACGAAGCCGGTACCGCGTGAGCGGCGATTATGGCCGAACCGCCGAAAGCAGGCCACGAAGTGCAGAGACGGCAAAAGCAGAGCGCATCAAAGTGCATAGAAGAATCTCCCCACCGATCACCGTGCATCCCGTGCCGGCCGGCCCTGTGCTGTCAGTGCATGCGTGCATAAAAACCACTCGTTTTTGTGGGCAGGGGGGCCGGGCGACAACGCCGCGCGTCGGGTCAGTGCCCACCTATCAGGAGGGAGCGAACAGACTCCGGGACGGCCCTTGGCCCGCGTCAGCAGCACCGCTAAGGGACTGCCGCATGCTGACGCCCGTGTACGCGGCACAAGCCATCGGCCGAGCGCTCTGAGGGCGCCCGAGCCCGCCGAATTCACGCATCGGTATGGGCGGATGGGAAACGCTGGAAATGGTGCTGCGGTACGCGCACCTGTCAGCAGACCACCTGGCGCACTGGGTCACGCCGGTGATGGCCGAGCCGACGCCGATCCTAGCTGCAATTTAGCTGCAATGAGTCTGTCCGACGAAGGGAGGAAACCGCTGAGAGCCTGATTAGGCTTGGCGCGCCCGGCTGGGATCGAACCAGCAACCCCTGCCTTCGGAGGGCAGTACTCTATCCATTGAGCTACGGGCGCGTGAGACAGTGAAGCGACCCCAATATACAGGCCGCCCACGATTGGCAAGACGGCAAGGATACCCGGTTTCCCATGACGCGTCCACCTTGCCCGACGAATCCCCGCCGCATCGTGCTGCGTGCGGGTAAACACGCGCCATCGCGCCGCTCGCCGTGATGTAAACGTTCCGTCTATAATCGTCCGTGCTTCATTGGACTGCCATTTTGCCGTTGCACCGCGCTCACAATTCCTATTCACGGAGACGAGGCAAGCATGAGCGAAGCACCCCACGAATCTCCCGTCAAAACCCCCGGGCAGCTGATTGCCGTCATCATCGCGTCGTTCGCGATTCCGATCATCCTGATCGTCCTGTTCGCCAATTATGCGAACCATGCGTTCCGCGCCGGCGCCGGCACGGACGCGCTATCCGACGAGCAGGTCGCCGCGCGTATCGCCCCGCTCGCGCAGGTCGAAGTGAAGGACGCCAACGCGCCCCGCACGTACAAGACCGGCGAGGCTGTCTACAAGGCCGTCTGCGTGACCTGCCACGGCACGGGCGCCGCCGGCGCGCCGAAATTCGGCAATAAGGACGACTGGGCGCCGCGCATCTCGCAAGGCTTCGACACGCTGCTGAAGACGGCACTGGCCGGCAAGGGCGCGATGCCGCCGCGCGGCGGCACGAGCCCCGACGACGTCAGCGACTATGAAATCGCCCGCGCGATCGTCTACATGGCGAACAACGACGGCGCGAACTTCCCCGAACCGGCCGCACCGGCCGCCAACGCGGCGCAGCCCGCCAGCGGCGCGGCAGGCGCATCGGGCCCGGCCGACGCCGCGAGCGCGCAGATCGCCGCCGCGCAGGCCGCGATCGCCGCGATCCCGAAGGCCGGCGAACAACCGGCGGCCGCCCCGGCCAGCGCCGATGCCGCAACCGCCGGCAAGGCGCTGTACTCGTCGACCTGCGTGGCCTGCCACGGAGCCGGCGTGCTCGGCGCGCCGAAGTTCGGCAGCAAGGAAGACTGGGCGCCGCGCCTGAAGGACTCGATGGACACGGTCTACAACTACGCGCTGCACGGCAAGGGCGCGATGCCGCCGAAGGGCGGGTCGAACGCATCCGACGCCGACGTGAAGGCCGCCGTCGACTACATGGTCAACTCGGCGAAGTAACACCGGCCGGCCAGAAAAAAACCCCCGCGGCGCACGCGCACCGCGGGGGTTTGTTTTTTGCCTGACCGGCTGACCGGCAGACTGTCGAATCGTCGGATCGTCGAAACACCGCACGCCCGACGGCGCCGCGGCGTCACTTCTGCAGCAGCGCCTTCAGGCTGGCGAGCCGGTCCTTCGGCGACATCGGCGCCTCTTCCGGGGTAGGCGGCGGCGCATCGTCGAGCCCCATCTCCGGAATGAAGCGCGACGGCTCGCACACGACCGTCTCGCGCGCCCGCTTGCGCTTCTTGCACCAGTTCAGGTGCAGGCTGCGCTGCGCACGCGTGATCGCGACGTACATCAGCCGGCGCTCTTCCTCGATCCGCTCGTTGTCGATCGGGCCGTCGTCCTCGCTGCCGCCGCGGTGCGGCATGATGCCTTCCTCGACGCCGACCAGGAACACGTGCGGATACTCGAGCCCCTTCGACGCATGGACGGTCGACAGCCGCACGGCGTCCGGATCCTCGTCCTTGCCCTCGAGCATCGACATCAGCGCGACGGTCTGGATCAGGCCGAGCAGGTTCTTGCCGGTATCGGCGAGCCCGTCGGCGTTGTGGAAGCCTTCGGCCTCGCCGTCGACGGCTTCCGTCTCGGGCTTGGTGCCCTTGCGCTTCAGCCATTCGAGGAATTCGAGCACGTTCTGCCACTTCGACTGCGCCTGGCGCTCGTCGAACGCGTCGTACAGGTACGCCTCGTAGTGGATCGCCTCCATCATGTCGTCGAGCACGACGGTCGCGGGCTCCTTGTCCGCGCGCTCGGTCAGGCGCTGGATGAAGTCGCAGAACATCCGCAGCGGCTCGACCTGGCGCGCCGACAGCCGCGCCTCGATGCCGCCCATGTACACCGCTTCGAACAACGACACCTTCGCCTGGCCCGCGAACGAGCCGAGCGCCTCGAGGGTCGTGTTGCCGATCCCGCGGCGCGGCGTCGTGACCGCGCGGATGAACGCGGGATCGTCGTCGGCGTTCGCGATCAGCCGCAGGTACGCGCATAGGTCCTTGATCTCGGCCTTGTCGAAGAACGACTGGCCGCCCGACAGCACGTACGGAATGCGTTCGCGCCGCAGCACCTGCTCGAAGATGCGCGCCTGGAAGTTGCCGCGATACAGGATCGCGTAATCGCGAAACTGCGCGCGCCGCTCGAACTTGTGCGCGGACAGCCGGAACACCACCGATTCGGCTTCATGCTCCTCGTCGTTGCACGCCGTGACGGTGATCGAATCGCCCATCCCGTGCTCGGACCACAGCTTCTTCTCGAACAGTTTCGGGTTGTTCGCGATCACGTTGTTCGCGGCGGTGAGGATGCGCACCGTCGACCGGTAGTTCTGCTCGAGCTTGACCAGGTGCAGCTTCGGAAAATCCTTGCCGAGCTGCGCGAGGTTCTCGAGCGTCGCACCGCGCCAGCCGTAGATCGCCTGGTCGTCGTCGCCGACCGCCGTGAACGCGGCGCGCGGGCCCGCGAGCAGCTTCAGCAGCTCGTACTGGCAAGCGTTGGTGTCCTG
>JABLTH010005828.1_pt1 | contig 22643 bp, 21 predicted proteins | sample 7875711 | NCBI WGS metagenome assembly JABLTH01 (sample SAMN14941262, study PRJNA633318) | bioreactor metagenome | isolation source: bioreactor | place: China | collected 2019-03-05 | reverse complement strand
TGATACTGCGCCACACAGACGTGGAAAAGTAGGTCGCCGCGACGTTAATCTCACTCAAAGCCCCCGATACATCGGGGGCTTTGTCGTCCACGGATTCCAGTCCAATCAAGGCCTCGGCCGGGATAGACTGGACGTTTAACCCTCCCCGAGGAGCCCATGCCCATCTCGGTCCGACTTCCCGACGACTCCCTCCGCCAGCTACCGGACGGGGCCACCGGGACCACGCTCGCGGAGAGCATCGGACCCCGCCTCGCCGAGGCGGCCCTGGCCATCCGGGTTGACGGTGGAGAACTGGTAGACCTCAACGCCCCCCTGGCGGACGGGGCCAAGGTGGCCATCGTCACCAGCAAGGACCCCGACAGCCTCGAACTGCTGCGGCACTCCACGGCCCACCTCCTCGCCCAGGCGGTGAAGCGCCTGCATCCGGCCGCCAGGGTCGGCATCGGCCCCGTGATCGAGGACGGGTTCTACTACGACTTCCTCGTGGAGAAGCCCTTCACGGTGGAGGACCTGCCCGCCATCGAGACCGAGATGCGCAGGATCTCCGAGGAGGGCCTGCCGGTGCATCGCGAGGAGCTCGGCCGGGACGAGGCCGTGGCGCGGTTCAAGGCCATGGGCGAGCCCCTGAAGGTCGAGATCGTCGAAGGCATCCCCGCGGGCAGCGTCATCAGCGGCTACCGCCAAGGCGACTTCTACGACCTCTGCCGGGGCCCCCACGTCCCGAGCACGGCGAAGCTCAAGGCCTTCAAGCTGCTCAGCACCGCGGGTGCCTACTGGAAGGGCGACGAGAAGAACCCCATGCTCTCCCGCATCTACGGGACCGCCTTCCACACGCAGAAGGAGCTCGACGAGCACCTGCACCGCCTGGAGGAGGCCAAGGCCCGCGACCACCGCAAGCTCGGCCGCGAACTGGACCTCTACTCCTTCCATCCCCAGGCGCCGGCTTCGCCCTTCTTCCACCCCAAGGGCGCGGTGGTCTACAACGAGCTGGTCACCTACATCCGCCACCTCTACCACAAGACCGGATACGACGAGGTGATCACGCCCCAGATCCTGGACGTGAGCCTCTGGAAGACCTCCGGCCACTACGACAACTACGCCGACAACATGTACTTCACCCAAGCGGAGGAGCGGGAGTACGCGGTCAAGCCCATGAACTGCCCGGGCCACTGCGTCATGTTCGGCGCCGCTAAGCACAGCTACCGGGACCTACCGATCCGCTACGCGGATTTCGGGCGCCTGCACCGCTTCGAGCGCAGCGGCGTCACCCACGGCCTGACGCGGGTGCGCACTTTCTGCCAGGACGATGCCCACATCTACTGCACGCCGGAGCAGGTGAAGGCGGAAAGCGCGGCCTTCCTGGACCTGCTGAAGGAGGTCTACGACACCTCGGCTTCGAGGAGATGCGCGTCGCCCTGTCCACGCGGCCGGAAAAGCGCCTCGGGTCGGACGAGGTATGGGACCAGGCCGAGGCCGCACTGGCGGAGGCGCTCACCGAGGCCGGGGTGCCCTTCAAGCTCAATCCGGGCGAAGGAGCCTTCTATGGGCCCAAGATCGAGTTCCAGGTCCTGGACGCCCTCAAGCGGCCCTGGCAGCTCGGGACCCTGCAAATGGACTACATGCTCCCGGAGCGCTTCGACCTGGCCTACACGAAGGCCGATGGCACGGAGGGCCGGCCGGTCATGCTGCACCGCGCCATCCTGGGGAGCCTCGAGCGCTTCATGGGCATCCTCGTGGAGCACTGCGCCGGAGCCTTCCCGACCTGGCTCGCGCCGGTCCAGGCGGTGGTGCTGCCTATCACGGACCGGGTCTCGGGGCACGCCGAGGTGGTCCGGGCCCGGCTCCTGGCAAGGGGCGTCCGCGTCCAGCTGGACGCCCGGAACGAGAAGGTCAACGCCAAGATCCGGGACGCCCAGCTCCAGAAGGTGCCCTACATGCTGGTCCTGGGGGACCGGGAAGCCGAGGCCGGAACCGTCTCCGTCCGGCACCGCTCCCGGGGGGACCTCGGCGTCCAGCCCCTGGACGCCTTCCTGGAGGGGCTCCTCTCCGAGATTTCCCAACGATCCCGCTAAAATCCGGCCTTGGACCCGGGCAACCCGCCTGATACCATAGGTCTCTTGCTTTTTTCACGGAGGGTTGCCATTCGGTCCCAAGAAACCCGCATCAACGACGGCATCCGCGTGCCGGAAGTCCGAGTCATCGACGAGGACGGAACGCAGCTGGGCGTGATGCCCCCTTACCAGGCGATCCGCATCGCCGAGGACAAGGGGCTCGATCTTGTGGAAGTCTCCCCGACCGCCAACCCGCCCGTGTGCCGGATCATGGACTACGGCAAATACAAGTTCATGGAAGCCAAGCGCGAACATGCGGCCCGCGCGAAGCAGAAGAACATCGTGATCAAGGAAGTCAAATTCCGGCCGCGAACCGATGATCACGACTTCGATTTCAAGGTCAAGCACATCCTGCGGTTCCTGGAGGAGGGCGACAAGGTCAAGGTGGTGGTCATGTTCCGCGGGCGCGAAGTCGTCCACCGCGACATCGGCTTCCGCATCTTCGAGGACGTGTTCGCCAGGGTGGGGGACAAGGCCGTGATCGAGAAGCCCGCAGGCATCGATGGTCGCGACATGCATGCCATCCTCGCTCCCCGGCCCGTCGAAGCGAAGGCGGTTCCCGCGAAGAAGCCCGCCACGAAGAAGGCCGACGCCCCCAAGGCTGACGATCCCAAGACCGAAGCCCCGAACCCCGAGACCCAGCAGGCCCCCGCCACTCCGTAAGCCACGAGGTACCCCATGCCCAAGCTCAAGACCCACAAGGGCGCCGCCAAGCGCTTCAAGAAGACCGGCACCGGCAAGTTCAAGCGCGGCTGCTCGCACCAGCGGCACATCCTCACCAAGAAGTCTTCCAAGCGGAAGCGCCAGCTCGACATGGGCGGGATGGTGAGCGAGGCCGATGCCAAGGTCGTCGCGCGGATGCTGCCCTACGCCTGATCCCCTCTGGGGGTCCCGCGCTGCGCGCACACCCCCAGGCCCCCGGACTCTCGCAAGCCGAGCTTGCTCGAGTCCATTCTCAAACCGGCGGGATGACCGCCCCCGACGTGGCTTAAACCGGAAGGTGCCACCAGGAAAGGAAAGACATGACGCGTGTAAAGCGTGGTTGCAAGCGGGTCCAGCGCCGCAAGCGGATGCTGAAGTTCGCGAAGGGGTTCTACGGCGCCAAGAGCCGCCTCTACCGCTCCGCGAAGGAGGCCGTCGAGAAGGCCCTGGCCTATGCCTACCGCGGCCGCAAGGAGCGCAAGCGCGACTTCCGCCGCCTCTGGATCGTGCGCATCAGCGCCGCCTGCGTGCAGAACGGCATGAGCTACAGCAAGTTCATGGGCGGGCTGAAGAAGGCCGGCGTCACCCTGGACCGCAAGGTCCTCGCTGACCTCGCGGTCCAGAACCCCGAGGCGTTTAGCAAGCTCGTGGCCACGGCCAAGGGCTGATCGCGACACACTCGAGCACCATTCGCGAATGACCCGAAAGGCCGCGCAAGCGGCCTTTCCTTGTTCAGGCATCCCGCATCCAGGTACGACCATGGACACCTCCGAGCTGAACCTCCTGCCCCCCGAGATCGCCGAGGCCTCCCGCGCCTTCGAGGCGCAGCTGGCCGCCTGCGACAGCCTGGACGCGCTCATGCGCCTGAAGGGCGCGTTCACGGGGCGCGAGCACAGCCACGCCGCGCGCCTGATGGAGGCGCTCAAGGCTGCGCCGAAGGAGCAGAAGAAGGCCCTGGGGGCCCTCGCGAACCAGCTCAAGAATGCGTGGGAGGAGGCCATCCGCGGACGGCTGGAGGCCCTGGAGGCCGAACGGAAGCGGCAGGCCGCCCTGGCGGCCCGGGTGGATCCGGACCTCCCGCCCCCCATGCCCCTGCAGGGCGCCCTCCATCCCCTCCAGCGGCTCCAGGACCGCATCGTGGACATCTTCTCCGCGCTGGGCTTCCACGTGGAGGAGGGGCCCGAGATCGAGACGGAGGCCCACAATTTCGACGGGCTGAACATCCCCGGCGACCATCCCGCCCGCGGCAGCTCCGACACGTTCTACCTGGAGCAGCACCCCGAGCTGCTCCTGCGCACGCACACCAGCCCGGTGCAGGTGCGGGTGCTGCGCCGCCTCGCACCCGAGCTGGAGTCCCGGGGCGGCATCCGCTTCGTGGCGCCGGGACGGGTCTACCGCAAGGACGACATCGATCCCACGCACTCGCCGATGTTCCATCAGGTGGAGGGCATGCTCGTGGGCAAGGGCATCGGCATGCACCACCTCAAGGGGACCCTGGAGTACGCCATGCGCGCCCTCTTCGGCCCCGCCACCCGGATCCGGCTGCGGCCGAGCTACTTTCCTTTCGTGGAGCCCGGCGCCGAGCTGGACGTGAGCTGCCCACTCTGCGGCGGGTCGGGCTGCCGGGTGTGCAAGGGCAGCGGCTGGGTCGAACTCCTGGGCGCCGGGCTCATCCACCCCAACGTGCTCGCCTACGCCGGGATCGACCCCGCCGTGTGGAGCGGCTTCGCCTTCGGCCTCGGGGTCGAGCGCACCGCCATGATGGTCAGCCAGACGCCCGATCTGCGCCTGTTCTTCGAGAATGACCAGCGCTTCATCCGCCTGATGGGAGGGCTCGACTGATGCTCATCGACCTCAAGGCCCTCGAGGCCTTCCTGCCCGGCGCGGACCTCGCGCCAGCCGCCCTCGCGGCCCGGTCGGCCTCCCTGGGATTCCCTGTGGACGGCCAGGAGGTGGTGGACGGCATCCCGGTCCTGGATGTCGATGTCACGGCCAACCGCGGGGACATGATGAGCCACCGCGGCTTCGCGAGGGACCTGGCGGCCCGCCTGGGCCGGACGCTTCTCCCGATCAGCGTCGAGGCCCTCGAGGAAGGCGAGGCGAAGGTCCCGGTGCTGCTCGAGGAGCCGGCCTGCGCCCTCTATGCCACGGCGCTGCTCTCCCTGGGAGAGGGCGCCACGCCCCCGGACGTCCGCGCCTTCCTGGGCCGCATGGGCTCGGGGGCCAAGGGCCTCCCCGCGGTGGACGCCAGCAACGAGCTGCTCCACCTCTTCGGCCATCCCACCCACGCCTTCGACGCCGACAAGCTCGCGGGTTCGATCCGCGTGCGCCGGGCGAGGCGCGGGGAGAAGCTCGTCACCTTGGACGGCGTCGAGCGCGCCCTCTTCCCTGAGGACCTCGTGATCGCCGACGACGCGGGCCCCGTGGCCCTGGCCGGCGTCATGGGGGGCGATCCCACCAAGGTGACGGAAGCCACCCGGCGCGTGCTCCTGGAGTCCGCCTGGTTCGACCCGAAGGTCGTCCGGCTCATGGCCCGCCGCCACAACCTCCACACCGACGCCAGCCACCGCTTCGGCCGCGGCGCGGATCCGGCCATGGCCCGGGTGGCGCGGGACCTCCTCGCCGGGAGGCTCCGGGCCTGGTCCGGCGCGAAGCTGGAGTCCGCCTGGACCGCCGGCGCCGCGCCGTCCCCGGCGCCGCCCATCCGGGTCCCGCTGGACCTCCTTGCGCGGACCGCCGGCCATCCCGTGGACGCCGGGGAGGCGGGGGCGGCGCTTCGCAGCCTGGGTTGCGGCGTCGAAGCCGGTGATGGCGCGCTGGCCGTCGTGCCGCCCTCGTGGCGCCACGACCTGGCGATTCCCGAGGACGTCGCGGAGGAAGTGCTGCGCCTCCGCGGGTACGAGGCCATCCCTTCGGCCCTGCCGCCCCTGGACGCCGCGCCCCGCACGGCGCTGACCCCCTACAGCTTCAGGCGCCGCGTGGCCTCCCGCCTCGCCCATGCGGGCTTCCACCAGACCGTGACCTACGGCTTCATAAGCCCCGAGATGGACCTGGAGGCGGGCGGAGATGCCGCCGGCCGCACCCTCGCAAATCCCCTGGGACTCGAGTACTCCGTCCTGCGCGCCTCCCTGCTGCCCTCCCTCCGGGAAGCGGCCCAGGCGAACGCGCGCCGCGGGGCGAAGGAGGTCCGCCTCTTCGAGATCGCCACGGTCTTCGAGACCTCTCCCGACGGACCTGTGGAAGGGATGCGGGTGGCCTTCGTCTGGGGCGGAACCCGGGGAGGGGAGGACTACCTGACCCCTGCGCGTCCCGTTCAGGCGGCGGACCTCCGGGGTGTGGCCCTGGACCTCGGATTTCCCGCGGCCGCCGTCGCGGTGGTCGAGCTGGGGGACGGGCTCTGGGGCCTGGAGGCGCCGCTGGAGGCGCTGCCCTGGCCCAGCGAGCGCTGCATCCCCGGCTTCACCCCCCTCTCCCGGCACCCGAAGGTGGAACGGGACCTGAGCCTGCTGGTGCCCCTCGACCTGGCCTACCGGAGCCTACGGGAGGCGCTGGCGGCCGTGCTCCCCTCCGACGGGATCCTCCAGCGGGTGGACTGCGTGGACGTCTTCCGCCACAAGTCGCTGCCACCGGGACGGCAGGCCTGGCTCCTGCGCTTCGCCTTCCAGGCGGACCGCACCCTCACCAGCGAGGAGGTCGACGCCTGGCTGGCGGAGGCCCTGGCGGCCGCCCGGGGCCTGGGCGCCGAGGTCCGGGCCTGATCCAGGCCCTGAACCTCGGAAAGCGGTGCAGGCGCTAGACTGGGACCGTTCCCAGGACGCCCATGGACCTCCTCCAGCAGCTCGAAACCCGGCTCCAGGCCAAGGTGCAGTCCCTGATGCAGCAACGCGCCGGGCTCCAGGCGGAAATCCAGTCCCTGCGCGACCAGGCGGCGCCCCTCCAGGCGGAGGTGGAGGCCCTCCGGAAGGAACGGGAGGAGACCCGCGCCCAGGTGGAGGCCATCCTGAAGATGCTGGAGGATCTGGCGTGATGGCGGGCCCCCACGACCCCACCCGGAAGCTCGGCGGCCAGGCGGTGGAGATCCTGGGCCGGACCTACCAGATCCACAGCGAGGCGGACCCCGAGCTGCTGGCCCGGTCCGTGGCCCGCCTGGAGCGCACCTTCCGGGACATGGAGGGGGCCTTTGAATTAAGATGGGGACGCACCCCGAAGGGCCTGGACTCGTCCACATGGCTCCTCCTGGGCGCCCTGAACCTGGCGCACCAAGCCGAGCGCCTGGAACTTGAAGCCAACCGCCATACCCAGAACCTGGAACAGACCCTATCTTTGCTGAACGATGACGTTCCAGACGAGTTGCCCGCCCCCGCCGGCCCCCCACCGGGGCTCTTCGGTGACGGTCCCCCCTAATCCCTGCGAGGCCCGTGATAATGGCCAAGCGCTTGTTCCGTATTGCCTTATGGGAAACCTTAACCCAGCCGTGTGCGCGCCGCGCGTCGGAGCGCCTGACGCTGGGAGCCCCGCAAGGGGCGTCTGGTTGCCCCCCTACTTGCTAGGGAACTCGGCAAGCCTCCACGGCTGAGCGGGGATTCCAACTCTGGGTCATGACGTGCGGCTCCATCCCCTGGAGACACGCCATGAACTTGCTCACCCTCATCCTTTGGTCCCTGGTGGCGGTGCTGGGCGGCGCCGCCGCCTTCCTGGCCCTGTCGCTCTCCAGGGCCCGCCGGGAGGCCGAGGCCTCCTCCAACGCCCGCGCCATCGCCGAATCCGAAGCCAAGGAGATCCGGGACCGGGCGCGGAAGGACGCCGATGCGGAACTCGCCAGCGGCAAGGAGCGGGCCCGCCGGGAGGCGGAGGCCCTCTTGAAGGAAGCCGAGCTCAAGGCCAAGGAGCAGGCCCTCGCTGCCCGCCAGGAGGCTGAGAAGGCCCTGAAGGACCGGGTGGCGACCCTGGAGAAGCAGGAGCAGCGCCTCCAGGCGAAGGAGGAGAACCTCGACAAGAAGACGCAGTCGGTGGATACCAAGGCCAAGGACGTCGAGAAGCTCGAGGAGAAGCGCAAGGCCCAGATCGAGCGGCTGGAGGCCAAGGAGGCGGATCTCAAGGCCGCCGTGGAGGCCCAGGCGAAGAAGCTGGAGGAGGTGGCGGGGCTGACCCGCGAGGACGCCCGGAAGGAGCTCCTCGAACAACTGGAGTACGGGGCCAAGATGGACGCCGCGAAGCTCGTGCGCCGCATCGAGGACGAGGCCCTCGAGGAGGCCATGAAGAAGGCCCGGTGGACCATCGGGGCCGCCATCCAGCGGGTGGCCTCGGACGTGGTCTGCGAGACGGCCGTCAGCTCCGTGCAGCTCCCCAGCGATGACCTCAAGGGCCGCATCATCGGGCGCGAGGGCCGGAACATCCGGGCCATCGAGAAGGCCACGGGCTGCGACCTGATCGTCGACGAGACGCCCGAAGCCATCGTCGTCTCCAGCTTCGACCCCATCCGCCGGGAAGTGGCGCGGCAGGCCATCCTCAAGCTCCTCGCCGACGGGCGCATCCACCCCGCCCGCATCGAGGAGGTGGTGGAAAAGGTCAAGGTGGACATGGACCAGCACCTCAAGGAGGTGGGCGAGGCCGCGGCCATCGAGCTGGGCTTCCCCGACGTGCACCCCAAGCTCCACAAGCTCCTGGGGCGCCTGAAGTACCGCCACTCTTACGGCCAGAACGTGCTGGACCACACCAAGGAGGTGGCCCACATCGCCGAGTACATGGCCGGCGAGCTGGGCCTCAATCCCCGGATCGCCAAGCGCGCCGGCCTGTTCCACGACATCGGCAAGGCCATCGACCGCGAAGTGGAAGGCACCCACATCGAGATCGGCATGGAGCTCCTGAAGCGCTTCGGCGAGAAGGAGGAGGTCATCCACGCCATGAGCTGCCACCACGGGGACTTCGAGCCCCGGACCGTGGAGGCCATGCTCGTGACGGCCGCCGACGCCCTCAGCGCGGCCCGCCCCGGGGCCCGCCGGGAGATGATGGAGACCTACGTCAAGCGTCTGGAACAGTTGGAAGAGATCGCCAACAGCTACAAGGGGGTCCAGAAGAGCTTCGCCATGCAGGCGGGCCGGGAGATCCGCATCATGGTGGACGCGGGACAGGTCAACGACGACCAGGCCTACTGGATCGCCAAGGACGTCACCAAGCGCATCGAAAACGAGATGCAGTACCCTGGGCAGATCAAAGTCACCGTCATGCGCGAGACCCGGGCCGTGGAATACGCCCGCTGACCGGGCTTCTCCGCCGGGCGCCCCCCGCTACCCGCCGGCCCCTCCCAGCCTATGCACGCCCCCCAGTCTCCGAGCATCGAGGAGATCTACGCTGAGAGCCCATCCATCAACCTCGTGGTGATGGACGAGGCGGGGAGCATCGTCTACGTGAACCGCTGCTTCCACCGGACCACCGGGCTTGCCGCGGGCGCGGCCCTGGGGCGCTGGTTCCCCGACCTGCTGCACGGCCTTGAGGACGGGGAGCGGAAGGACTGGCTCGCGAGGCGGTTCCAGAACCTCCAGGGGCTCACCGCGGAGGATGCCTGGTCGCGGCCGGACGGCACGCCGGTGCCGGTGCGCCAGACCTGCATTCCTGTGGACACCCCCGAAGGCCGGCGGCTCTACTGCTGGGGCCGGGACATCAGCGAGGAACGGCTCATCTCCCAGCGGGCCGCGGAGACCTCGTTCCAGAACCGGGCCCTCGCCGAGGGCATCCTGGCCCTCAGCCTCTGCCACTCGGAGGAGGACCTCATGCAGGTCCTCCTCGGCCGCGCGGGCGTGATCCTGGAGTGCCCCCACTGGACCGTGGGCCGGGTGCTCCCCGGGAACCCTCCGAAGGAGGTCGAGCTCCTCGCCTTCACCCCGGCGCTCCACGCCCGCTTCCTGGACGCCATCCAGGGCATGCATCTTCCCATCCTGGACTCGCCCTTCAGCCGCGTGCTCTACCACGACAAGCAGCTGAGCTTCGTCCGCGACAGCCAGATCGAGGCGAACCACCTGAATCCGCTCTTTGTCGAGACCTTCGGGGTGAGGTCCTTCCTGGGCGTCCCCCTGCTTGCGGACGGGCAGATCCTCGGCGTCCTCTTCGCCGTGGCCTTCCTCAACGAACCCGCCCTGGACCTGTCCGACGCCCAGTTCAGCAGCCTGCAGAACCTGGCGCGGGTGGCGGCCCTCGCCTGGAACCGCCTGACGGCCCAGAAGCAGCTGCTGGCCCAGGTGGCCCGGGCGGAGCGCCTCAACCGGCAGCTCCTGGACTTCCAGGCCGCCACGACCGAAGTAGCCCAGGACCAGGACTTCGACCGAGTCCTCAAGGTCCTCATGGACATGGTCTCGGGGGCCTCCCACATTGATGCGTGCGAGATCTACCGCCTCGATCCGGCCCGGGGGGTGCTGGAACGGCTCGCCCACACAGGACTCACGGGGGACGTCGTCGCCCTGTTCCAGGAGATCCCCCTGGAGGGCGAAGGCCGGGCCCTCAGCGGAGAAGCGGCTGCCCGCGCCGAGACCGTCGTTGTTCCGGACATCCAGGCCTTCCCCAGGGCGCAGGAGGCCAAGCTGCGGCTCTTCCAGGCCGGCCTCCACTCCAGCGTCTCGATCCCGCTCAAGAGCCACCAGGGGAAGGTCCTCGGCGTCTTCACCGTCCTCAGCCGGCGCGCCGGGGAGCCCGAGCCCGAGGCGCTGGCCCAGATGGAGTACTTCGCCAGCCTCGCGGCCCTGGCCCTGGACCGGGTGGACCTCGCCGCCCGCCTGCAGCGCGAGCTGGCCCAGCGGACCCAGTCCGAAGCCCTCTACCGGACCCTGGTGGAGGAGAGCCTCCAGGGCGTCTACCTCATCCAGGACGGCGTCTTCACGTACACCAGCCCGGCCCTGGAACAGCTCCTGGGCTACCCCCCCGGCACAGGGCCGGGCCTGGGCGTGCCCGAGGTCATCCACCCCGACGACCGGCCCATGGTCCTGGAGAATATGCGGCGGCGCCTGGAGGGCGAGGTGACCACCATCCGCTCCCAGTTCCGGGTCATCCAGAAGGACGGCACCGTGCTGCCCGTGGAGGTCCAGGGCTCGCGGGTGGACTTCGAGGGCCGGCCCGCCATCCTCGGCGTCATCCAGGACATGCGGGGGCCCCTGGCGGCCCAGCAGGCCCTCCAGCGGTCCGTGGAGCAGGCGCGGCTGCTGGCGGAATCCGCCCAGGCCTTCTCCCTGGCCCAGAACCGGGAGGAGCTGCTCCAGGCCCTGTTCCAGGGGGCGCGCAACCTCACGGGGCTCCCCCACTGGTGGTACAACCGCTTCGACCCCGCCACGCGGGCCAGCCTCACCATCGCCTGGTCCCCGGAACTCCTGGGGCGGTTCAGCGCCGAGGAGATCCAATCGCCCATTCCGCTGGACGAGTACCCGATGCGGGAGGACGTGCACCTCAACCGCGCCTCCATCTGGATCGCGGACTGCCGGGAGGTCCCGGAATTCCCGGCCGACTACCTCGCCAAGGTGCCCCACCGCTCCCTGGTGGCGGTGCCCATGGTCCATGGCGGCGAAGCCGTGGGCGCGCTCTTCGGGGGGACTTTCGACGAGGAGCCGGTCCTGGCCCTGACCCAGGATCAGGTCGAGACCCTCCAGAGCCTTGCCACCTCCGCGGGACTGGCCCTCAGCCGCCTCCAGGCCCTGTCCGACGTCGCCGCCCGGGAGGCCGAGTACCGGCAGCTGTTCGACCAGGCGGCGGAGGCCATCCTCATCGGCGAGGTGGACGGCACCTGGGTGATGGCGAACGATGCCGCCTGCTCCCTCTTCGGCTACGCCCGGGAGGAAATGGTCGGGAAGCGGGCGGGCTTCTCGAGCCCGGAATTCCAGCCGGACGGCCGCAGGAGCCGGGAGGTGCTGGATGAATTGGCCCGCATGGGGCGGGAGGGGCGAAGCGGGGGCTTCGAATTCACCTCCTACCGCAAGGACGGCTCGCTCGTGCACACGGAGCTGAGCGTGGCGCCGCTCTTCAAGGACGGGCGCACCATGGTGCAGGTGGTCCTGCGGGATCGCACCGAGGCCCGCCGGGCGGCCCAGGAGAGGGCGGAACTGGAGATCCAGCTCTTCGAGGCCCAGAAGCTCGAGAGCCTCGGCCTCATGGCCAGCGGCATCGCCCACGACTTCAACAATCTCCTCATGGGAGTCCTGGGCCATGCCGGGGTGGTCCTCGAGGAACTCGGCGCCGGACATCCCCTGGCCCACCATGTTCAGTCGATCCAGGCCTCCGCCAACCGCGCCTCGGACCTCACCCGGCAGCTCATGGCCTACACGGGACGGGGTCGGTTCCATCACGACCAGCTGGACCTGAGCATGGAAGTCCGGGAATGCCTCCAGCTCCTCGAGTCCACCCTGCCCGCGGGCGCGTCCGTCGGCCTTCGACTCTCGCCGGACCTGCCTGCGATCGATGGCGACCATCTCCAGATCCAGCAGGTCCTCGCGAACCTTCTCCTCAATGCCGCCGAATCCTTCGGGGACCGCGCGGGCCGGGTCACCCTGACGACCTCCGCCGCGCGCCTCGACGATGCGGGCCTCGCCGGGCTCCTGGGGGGCAGGGCCCTGGCGCCGGGCACCTTCGTCCGCCTGGACGTGGAGGATGACGGCCCCGGGATGGACGAGGCCACCCGGGCCAGGATCTTCGAGCCCTTCTTCACCACGAAGTTCCAGGGCCGCGGCCTGGGCCTCCCGGCGGTCCTGGGCATCGTCCGAGGGCACGGGGGCGGCCTAGCGGTCCGCTCAGCGCCGGGGCAGGGCACCACCGTGTCCATCGTCTTCCCTGCGGTGACGGAGGCTGGCCGCGATCGGGGGGCGAACCCTTGAGCGCGGCGCGGGCCTGGCTTCCGCTCCTGCTCCTGGGCCTCTCCAATGTCGCCATGACCTTCGCGTGGTACGGCCACCTGCGGCGGGCCCAGGAATGGTCCCTCCCCAAGGCCGTCCTCGTGAGCTGGGGCATCGCCTTCGTCGAGTACTGCCTCATGGTCCCGGCCAACCGCCTGGGCTACGGGACCTACACCCTGCCCCAGCTGAAGCTGCTCCAGGAGGTGATCACCCTGCTGGTCTTCGCGGGCTTCGCCACCTGGGTGATGGGCCAGAAGCTGACCCTCAACCACCTCTACGCCGGCCTCTGCCTGCTGGGGGCCGTCTTCTTCACGTTCCGGGCCTAGCCCCGCGGAGGCGCCCATGCTGGGCTACGAGGTGTCGGTCGACGTGGACGCCGCCCAGGAGGAAGCCTTCGTCCGCTACATGACGGAGAAGCACATCCCCGAGATCCTCGCCACCGGCTGCTTCGCCGCCATCCGCTTCGAGACCGCCGGCCCGGGCCGCTACCGCACGCGCTACGAGGCCCGCTCCAGGACCGATCTCGACCGCTACCTCGCGGAGCACACCGAGGCCTTCCGCCGGGACTTCGCGGCCCACTTCCCCGCGGGCTGCAGGCCCTCCCGGGAGACCTGGGAGCGCCTGAGGGGTTGGGAGGCCTAGAAGGCCGCCGAGAGGGTGACCTGGATGGACCGGCCGGGCTGGGGCAGCAGGGAGTTGTAGTAGCTTCCCGACCCCGACCAGCGGCCCGCGGCGTCGAAGCCGCCGGGGCGGTCCCCGGCGCCGGCGTCCCGGAGCCCGGGATGGAAGTAGGCCCTGTCCGCGAGGTTCGCGATCCGCACGGAGAGGCCGAGGCCCTTCCGCACGAGGTCCCGGGCCGTCACCGAGAGGTCCAAGGTGGCGTAGCCCGGGACCTCGCCCAGGGGGTTGCTTCGCACGGTGGGCCGGCGCCCGATGACCCGGGCTGTGAGGGTGGCGGTGAGGCGCGGGGTGAAGGCCGCCGTGGTGCCGATGAAGACCTTGTTGTCCGCGAGGTCGCCGCTCCGCGTGGTCACCTCCTGGCCGGTGTGGGTGGCCAGGTCCTCGGCGCTGAAGAGCCGCGAGTACCAGGCCCACACCTTCCACTGGCTGGCCCAGGGCACGGGGACCAGCCACTGGAGGCCCAGGTCCATGCCCCGCACCTCCTGCTCGCCGCTGTTGACCACTTCGCCGCCCAGCTTCTGGATGCGTCCGTCGTTGGCCACCCGGTACAGGGACAGGGTCGCGCCGAACCGGGCGCGGGTGTAGCTTCCGCCCAGTTCCAGGGTGTTCGAGCGCTCGGGACGGAGGCCGGGATTGCTGCCGGTGCCGGAGGTCGCCCCGTAGAGGAGCCGGGCGTTGGGTTCCTGGTAGGCCTGCCCGAAGAGCGCCTTCAGCCCCCAGGGGCCGAAGGTGCCGACGTACCCGCCCCGCAGGGTGTTGGCGGTGCCGTAGATCGAGTTGTGGTCCGTGCGCAGGCCGGCGAAGAGGCGGTTCGACGGGTCCAGGGTGAAGCGGGCCTGGAGGTAGACCCCGCGGTCGGAGACCGAGAAGTGGTTGGCGTCCGAGAGGTCCCCGTCGGGGAGCGCCCCCCCGGCGGCGGTGCCGTAGGCCTTCTGGAGCGTCTTCTGCTCGAAGCGCGCCCCGGCGTTGAGGAGGAGGCGGTCGGTGGCCCGGATCTCGAAGTCCTGGCTGAAGGCGAGGCTGGCGTTCAGGGCTTCGTAGTGGGTGATGACCGTGCCGGTCCCGCTCCCGTACCCCACGTAGGATTCCACGTCGTAGGAGGCCCGCGAGACGTCGCTTCGCCGGTAGCGGACCAGCAGGGTGGAGCTGACGCGATCCCCGAAGGCGAGCCCCTGCTTGAGGTGGAAGGACAGTTCGGGACGGATCCACTTTCCGAGGCTCTGGGAGGCGTCCGCGGCGTAGGCGGTGCCGTAGCCGGAGTCGGTCCAGAGGCGCTGGAACCCGAATTCGGTGGAACCCCAGGCGATGCGCAGGTCCACGGCCCCATGCCGGTGGTCCGAGGCGGCGCGCCCCGCCAGGGCCGGATCGTCCACCACGCCGCCCCACAGGCGCCGGTCGGCGTAGTAGCGTGCCCGGGTGTATTCGTAGCGCTCGGCCGCGGCTTCGTCCATGCCGCCCCGGTCCGAGCGGGCGGCGAGCGTGACTGTGACTCCGCCCCGCCGGAGCCCGGCCTGCAGGTCGGCGATGCGGGTCCCGAAGCTGCCCGCGGTGAGCCCGCCCCGGAGGCTGAACCCGTCGGAGGCGGGGGCCCGCCGGGTGATCAGGTTGATGACCCCCATGAACGCGTTGGTGCCGTAGACCGCCGAGGCGGGCCCGTAGACCACCTCCACCCGCTCCACGGCGGAGACGGGATAGCTCACCAGGGGCGTGTCCGCCGTTCCGAACCAGAGATGGTTGAAGGCTTCGCCGTCCACCATCACGAGGAAGGGGTCGCCGATGTCGTTGCGGTAGCCCCGCCAGTAGTTCTTGAAGTAGTTCGCCCCGTAGCTCCGGGCCACCTCCATGCCCGGCAGGTCGTCGAGGATCTGGCTCAGCTCGGTGTAGCCCCGTCCTTCGAGGTCCGCGCGGGTCAGGACGATCACCGTGGCGGGGGCGTCGAGGAGCCGCTCCGGGCTGCGGGAGGCGGAGACCACCGGCGTGTTCATGAGCTCCAGCAGGTCCTTCAGGCGGCTGTCGTCCCCCGGCGCGGGCATCCCCTGGGCCTCGAGATGGGCGCCCGCGGCCAGGGCCAGGGCGAGGGTGAAGGCTCGACGCGGGCTCATTCGGACTCCTCGGGCGGCGCGATGTCCCCGCCCCTGTGACGGGAGAGCAGGGCCTCGATGGTGGCCAGGAGCCGGGGCAGGACCACCGGCTTGGTCTCGAAGGCGTCGCAACCCGCGGCCAGGGCCTGCTCCCTGTCGGAGTCCATGGCGTGGGCGGTGAGGGCGATGACGGGGATCCGGGCGGTGGCGGGGGTGCCCCGGATCATCCGGGTCGCCTCGTGCCCGTCGATGAGGGGCAGGCCGAGGTCCATCAGGATCAGGTCGGGCAGGGCCTGGAGGGCGAGTTCCACCCCCTCCGCTCCGTCCCGGGCCCCCAGCACCGTGTGGCCGTGGCGCGCCAGGAGGCGGCCGAGGGCATCCCGGTTGAGGTCGTTGTCCTCGATGAGCAGGAGCCTAGGCATGGGAGGCCTCCCCGGCGGGAGGCGCCAGGACTGCCGCCAGCATGTCCAGCAGCGCGGCCCCCGGCACGGCGGACGCGTCCAGGACCAGGGCCACGCCGGCCTCCGCCAGGCGCGCCTGGGCTTCGGCCCCCAGGGGGGTGGAGGCGACCACGAGGCTGGCCCGCCTGCTGCGGCGGACTTCCGCCAGGAGGGCCTCGCCGTCCCGGGCCGGCGGGACGATGTCGAGGAGCAGGCCCTCCGGGGCATCGGCGCGGGAAAAGCGCAGGCCGCCCCCGGCGTCCGGCTCGGGCTCGAGGACGAAGCCCTCCTCCGTCAGGCGGCGGGCGATGGCGTCCGGGACGCCCAGGTCCTCCACGGACACCAGGATGCGGCTGACCGCGGCGGGCTTCCCGGCGGCGGGCGGCGGGGCGGCGGGGGGCGCGGGGATCTCGATGGTGAAGGTGCTTCCCCGGCCCGGTTCGCTGCGGACCGCGACGTCTCCCCCCATCAGCTGGCAGAGGCGGCGGCTGAGGGTGAGGCCCAGGCCTGTTCCGCCGAAGCGCTTGGAGGTGCTCTCATCGGCCTGGGTGAACTCCTGGAAAATCCGCTCCTGCTGCTCCGGCGTCATGCCGATGCCGGTGTCCTGGACATCGAAGCGCAGCCAGGGAGCGCCTTCCCGGTCGAAGGGGCCCACCGTCAAGCGCACCTCGCCGCGCTCGGTGAACTTGCAGGCGTTCGCCAGGAGGTTGAAGAGGGCCTGGCGCAGCTTCGTGGGGTCTCCGAGGAAGGGCGGATGGTCCTGGGGACAGGCCACCTGGAGCGCGTGTCCGTTCTTGTCGGCCAGGGGCTCCAGGATCTGCACGCACTCGTCCACCAGGGCAGCCAGGTCCACCGGCTCGAGGGAGAGGCTCATGCGCCCGGCCTCCACCTTGCTGAGGTCCAGCACGTCGTTGATGAGGGTGAGGAGGTGCAGGCCCGAGGCGTGGATCCGCTTCAGGTCGGTGACATCGGAATCGCGGCCCTGGGCTTGGGCATCCTCCTGGAGCAGCTCGCTGTAGAGCAGGATCGCGTTCAAGGGGGTGCGGAGCTCGTGGCTCATGTTGGCCAGGAAGGCGCTCTTGGCCCGGCTCACCTCCTCCGCACGCTCCTTGGCCACCATCAGCTCCTGGTTGCTCTGGAGGAGCTCCTCGGTGCGGCGGGCCACCAGGTCCTCGAGGTGCTCGTGGTATTCCCGCAGCTGGGCGTCGCGGGCCTGGATCTCCCGGAGCATGTCGTTCACCGCGTCCACCAGGGAGCCGATCTCGTCCCGGCCCCGGGAGGCCGCGCGCACGCCGTAGTCCTTCTCCTCGGAGACGTGGCGGGCGAGGCCCTCGAGTTCCAGCAGCGGCGAGGTGATGAGGCCCTGGAATCGGTGGGAGGCCCACATGGCCAGCAGCACGAGGCCCGAAAGGATGAGGAGATTGAACCCCAGGTTCCAGGCGAGGGCCTGCCAGAGGTCCGCCAGCCCAGAGCGCAGGTACACCGTGCCCAGGAGCCCGCTCTCCTGGCGGACCTCGTGGTAGAGCTCCAGGGCGCCGCCCCGGAAGGTGGCGGCGTTACGGCCCGGCGGCGCGGGAGCCGGCCCCGTAACACCGGCGGGCCAGTCGGCGAAGGGCCGCCCCGACGCGTCGAAGACGCAGGCTCGCTGGATCCCGGGGACCCCGCGAAGGGAATCGAGGATCTGGGCCTCGGCGCCGGGATCGCTGAAGGCCAGGGCGGCCCGGCTGTTCTGGCCGATGACCTCCGCGAGGGTGGAGAGCTGGCGGACCTTGGCGGCGCGGAAGCTCAGGGCCTCGTAGGTGAGGGAGGCCGCGGCCGCCAGGATGAGGGCGAGCCCTGCCACCAGCGTCATGCCCGTGGTGAGCTTGCGGCGGATGGAGAGGTCCTGGAAGCGGCCCATCAGTACACCTTCCGGGCCAGGCTGAGGAGCTGCGCGCTGATCCCCAGGTTGTTGAAGCGGGCCGAGGCGAGGTTCACCTCGAAGCGGGGCAGGCTGTTCTCGACGATGAGGTTGATCATCACGCCGCGCCGGCAGAAGCCCTCGGTGTCCCCCACGGTGAGGACGGGCCGGTTGCCCAGGCGGGCCGTGATCTCCTTCAGGTGCTCCCGCTCGGAGGCGCAGATGAAGACCATGTGGCAGTCCTCGATCCGGGCGTGGTCCTGGGAGTAGACGACCTTGACCGGGTGCCCCTTCACCTTCCGCCCGGCGAAGGCGGCGTCCAGGTAGCCCTCGAAGGGGGAGGCCCCGAGCACGAGGATCACGAAGGGGCGCTCCCCGTCACCCAGCTTGGCGTCGGGAGGCCAGGCGACGAATTCCGGGAACTGGAGCAGGAACCTCGCCTTGATGGCGTACTCGGGCTGGGCGTCCTGGCCTGCGCCGCCGCCCATGGCGGCGAGGAGCACCCAGGCGGGAACCGGCCCGGGCAAGGCTAGCCCCGCACGGTGGGCCGCGCCGGGGGAGGCGGGACGCGGAAGGGACGCCGGGGCATGCCGGACTCCAGGAGGAGGTTGGGCTGATTCAACCCCCATGCCTGGCCGATGTCCAGGGTTCTCCGGTCCCTCAGGCGCCTGCCCCCGCTCATTGGGCGAGGATGCGCCGCACCATCGCGTCGTCCTTCGGAAGCTGCCCCGCCTCCACCAGGCGCGGCACCAGCCGCCGCCAGGCGGATTCCCGGCGGAAGACCTCCCGGAAGAGGGGCAGGGCCTCGTCCACCTTCCCGGAGGAGGCCAGGGCCACCGCCTGCCAGAAGGGCATCTCCACGATGCCCGGCGCCAGGGAGGCCGCCTTGCCGTAGGCCGCCTTGGCCTCCACCCACCGCCCGGCCGTGACGTGGCCGTCCCCCTCGTTCATGAGGGCGTAGGCCCGGCTCAGATTCACCAGGCGGGCCAATTCCCCCAGCGGGTCGGGGTGGTCCTCCACCCTCAGGTCGAAGATCCGGTCCTCCCAGGGCTTGCCGGTGGGCTTCGCCTTCACGATGAGGAGCGCGGCGCTCTGCTGGCCCCGGATGTCGCCGCCCTCGGCCTGGGCCGCCCGCAGGGCCGCCAGCAGGCGGTCCGCCAGGTCCAGCTTCGGATCCTTCAGGGCCTCCCGGTAGGCCTTGGCCATGGCGGGCCAGACCGTGGGCCGGTCCATGAGGTTGGCCTGGCAGCTGAAGCCCTCGCCGGTCTCGTGGCCCGCCGCCTGGATGCACTTGGCGCCCGTGTGGGCCGCCACCTTCCCCTGGGTGTCCACCATGGCCACCTGGCGGACGTCGCGGTCCGCGTCCGCGGCGGCGATCCCCCGGAGGGCGTCGGGGGCGCCGTGGCCCGCGCGCATCATCTCGAGGCCGAGGGCGCCGTAGCGGGGATCCGAAAAGCTCTGGGTGGCCACGGCGCCCACCCCGGCCTCCGCCCAGGTCACCACAGAGCCGACGCTGAACCAGTGGCTCTGCACCGCCACCCCGAGGTCGCCGGTCCTCGGGTCCCGGGCGACGATGCTGTAGGTGTGGACGGGCCGCCTGGGCGGGGGGGCCTGGGCCGCCAGGGGCAGGAGGGACGCGCAGGCGAGGAGGAAGGGGCGGAGGAAGGGCATGGGGCTCCCCGGGGGTGGATGGGCGCCAGGATCGCCGGAATGGGGCCGGCGGGGAACCCGTCTCCCGGTCCGGCTGGCCGGCGCGGAGGGCGGAGGTCGCCGGTCGCGCCCCGCCGTTCGCCGATCCAGGACCCCGGGGCGCCCAGGGACCCCCTAGCCTGGGACAACCCCGTTGGAGGTCCCATGACGACGCGCTCCCACCCCGCCCCGAACCCGACCCTTCCGGCCTGGATCCTGGGCGCGGCCCTGGTGATGTCGCCGGCCCAGGCCCAGGAGCGCACCTTCCTCGCGCTCAAGGACGCGATCAACACCGAGGTCCAGCAGCGCGCCTTCACGCTCCCCAAGGCGGCGCGGGTCCACGTGCGCGCCACGGGGAGCGGCCGGGAGGACCGCGCCTTCACGGCCTACGGCTGGATCCTCGACGCCGCCACCCGCGAGGTGGTGTGGCAGATGGACGGCCGCAACGCCAAGGCCGACGGCGTCTACCAGGTCGTGGACCAGGGAGTGGACCTCAAGCCCGGCACCTACGAGGCCTACTTCAGCAACCACGGCTTCAGCTGGCACGGGCCCCTGTCCTGGGGGAGCCGGGACATCGACCGGCGCCGCCTGAAGCGCGACGGGGGCCGCGGGGAGCAGGATCCCTTCGGGTTCAAGGAGATCGCGAGCGCCCTCGCGCCGGGCCGCATCGACGACTGGCGGAAGCAGGCGCCCCGGTACGGCCTGGAACTCAGCCTTCCCGCCGGGGAGGCCGCGGAGGTGACGACCGCCGCGGGGCCGGTGGCCTGGAAGCGGGAGTTCCTGACCCTGCTCGCCGGGGGGGACTCCGGGGAGTGGACCGGGGCCTTCCGCGTGTCCCGCCCCACGAAGATCCACGTCTACTGCCAGGGGGAGCGGGACTCCGAGGGCGTCCTCGCCGATGCGGGGTGGATCCTGGACGCCCGGACCCACAGGCCTGTCTGGGAGATGACCGAGGGGAAGTCCAGCTATGCCGGCGGCGCGGAGAAGAACCGGCGCCAGGTGGAGGTCATCACCCTCCCGCCCGGGGAGTACCTCGCGGGGTTCCAGACCGACGACAGCCACTCCCCGGCCCACTGGAACTCGGCGCCGCCCTGCGATCCGCTCCGTTACGGCCTCATCCTCAGCGTGGCGAAGGAGGCGGAGGCCCCGGCGGTCGCGGTGGTTCCCGCCCACGAGCCCGGGCCGGTGCTGGCCGCCCTGGTGAAGGTGGGCAATCACCGGCGCGAGCAGGCCTCCTTCCAGCTCAAGGCGCCGGGGTCGGTGCGGATCTATGCCCTCGGCGAGGCGGACGACGGCGAGATGGCCGACGGCGCCTGGATCACGGACGTCTCGGGGGCGAAGGTCTGGGCGATGACCGCGGGCGCCAGCCAGCACGCCGGGGGCGCCGCCAAGAACCGGGTGCAGGACGAGGTCCTGAAGCTTCCGGCGGGCAGCTACACCCTCCACGTGAGGACGGACGGCAGCCACGCCTACGGCCGCTGGAACGCCGCTCCGCCCCGGGACGGGGCCCACTGGGGCGCCACGGTCTACGCGGTGCCCTGAAATCTCAGCGCTGGCTGGCCGCCAGGAGTACGATCGCCGCGTCGGCCCCCAGGTGGCTGAACAACACCAGCCCCAGGCCTCCCCGGCGGCGGGCCAGGGCGGCCCAGCCTCCACCCGCCAGGGCGGTGGCCAGGAAGGCCGGCGCCACCCACAGCCACGGCAGGGAGATCGCCGCGGCCACGGCGTGGTGGAGGCCGAAGGCCGCGCCGTGGGCCCAGGTGGGCCAGGGGTGGCGGTGCAGGACCGTGCCCCGCCAGTACGCCTCCTCGATCACCACGTTGAAGAGAAAGGCATAGGCCGCCCAGCCCCAGAGGCCGCCGGGCCAGCCCTGCAGCAGGGCCGCGACCCGGGCCGAGGGGAAGAAGGGCAGGGGCGGCAGCAGCAGAAGCGCGGGCAGGGCCGCGAAGCCCAGGCCCAGCAGGATCCCATCGGCCTTTGTCATCCGTCCCCAGGCGAAGGCCCCCTTCAATCCAAGGAGGCATGTGGCGTGGTAGGCGAGGACGGCCACGAACGGCTTCCCGGGCCAGGCGAGCCGCGCGGCCCCGAGGACGAGGGCCGGCAGCCACCAGGGGATGGGGAGCATGGGGCTACAGGGCGGCCTTCAGGGCCGCGAAGGCGGCGTCGAGGCCTTCGGGCTTCGTCCCGCCGCCCTGGGCCAGGTCCTTCTTGCCGCCGCCGCGGCCGTCCACGTGGGGGGCCATGGCCTTCAGCAGGGCGCCGGCGTCGGCGGAGAGGCCTGGGCCCACGCTGACCAGGAGGGCGACCTTGCCCTCCGTCACCGAAGCCAGGGCGATCACGGCCTCCCGGTGCCGGGTGCGCACCTGGTCCATGAGCTCGCGCAGGGCGTTGCCCTCCAGTCCCTCGACCTTGGCCGTGACCAGGGAGGTGCCGTTCACCTGCTCCGCCTGCTCGGCGCTGCCGCCGCCGCTGGCGGCCTTCAGCTTGGCCTCCTTGAGCTCCCGCTCCAGCTGGGCGATGCGCGCGTCCTTGGAGGCCATGACCTCGATGAGGTTTTCCCGGCCCGTGTTGGCCGCGCGGGAGAGGCGGGCCAGCATGGATTCGTCGGACTGGAGCAGTTCCAGGGCCGCGGCGCCCGCCACGGCCTCGATGCGGCGCACGCCGCTGGCCACGGCGCCCTCGGAGGTCACCTTCACCAGGCCGATCTCGCCGGTGCTCGCGACGTGGGTGCCGCCGCAGAGCTCCACGGAGAAGCCGGGGATGCTCATGACCCGCACCTGCTCGCCGTACTTCTCGCCGAACAGCGCCATGGCGCCCTTGGACAGCGCCTCGTCGATGGGCATCTCGGCGACCTCCGTGGCCCTGGCCTGGAGGGTCTGCTCGTTCACGAGGCGCTCGATCTCGGCCATCTGCTCGGGCTCGATGGGCGCGAAGTGGGTGAAGTCGAAGCGCAGGCGATCGGCGTCCACGACGCTGCCCGCCTGCTTCACGTGGGTGCCGAGCACCTCCCGCAGGGCGGCGTGGAGCAGGTGGGTCGCCGTGTGATGGGCGCGGATGCGGGCGCGGCGATGGGCGTCCACGGCGGCGTGGACCCTATCGCCCTCCTTCAGGGTGCCGGTCACGGCGACCTTGTGGAGGCTGCGCCTGGCCGCCGGGGCCGTGCAGTCGAAGAC